>ERZ773242.2747-NODE-2747-length-13881-cov-3.389556_pt1 | contig 13881 bp, 10 predicted proteins | sample MGYA00511077_ERZ773242 | MGnify/ENA primary metagenome ERZ773242 (study PRJEB29015, sample SAMEA2737754) | human gut metagenome | biome: human gut; feature: human-associated habitat; material: faeces | place: China | collected 2012 ... | reverse complement strand
CAAGCACCTCGGTCAACAAAATTCAGTCCGGTAAATTGGACGTGGATATTGTGGATGCAACGACCAATGAGACAGTTGACACTCTTAATTTCACCGACGTTGACGGAAAAACCGACATTCTTTGGGAGCCCGGCGTGACCTTCAACACCACCGAATTCAAGGTCGCAAACAAAGGCACTCTCGCTCTTAAATACAAGCTCGTTGTAAACGGCGTTGACGGAGACGAAGGCCTGCTCAAGGTCATCAAATTCTCGGTCATAAGCGGAGAAAGCACCGTTGCTCTCGACACCTTTGTCGGCCATCTTAAGGCCGGTGAGACAACCGCAAATTCCTTCAAGCTTTCGGCTAATATGGACGAGGCCGCAGGCAACGATTACATGAACAAGACCCTCAGCGGCGTTTCGGTCACCGTTGTCGCCACTCAGGACACCGTCGAAAGCGACAGCATTAACAACACCTATGACGCTAACGCAACATATCCCGAATATACCGTTGATACTGCCGCTGCGTTTGTAAACGCTGCCAAAGAGGGCGGTGTTATCACCGTTGCTAAAGATGTCGACCTCGATGAGACCGTTGTTGCCAACGGAACCGCCGTTGTCGATCTCAACGGCAAGACCGTCGCAAACACCAACGACGTTTGGGATGTTAAGCCCAACGATTGGTCGCTGATTTCGGCTCAGAACGGTGCCAACCTTACCGTAAGCGGTAACGGCACTCTCAAGGCCAAGGAAAACGACTGTTATGCCGTCGACGTTCAGGACGGCTCCACCGTCACCATTAAGGACGGAACCTTCATCGGCAACATTCACGCCGTTTATGTTCAGCAGGGCACCGCAATCATCGAGGGCGGTTTCTATTCGGTTCAGCAGAAGTATCCCGATGCCTCAAAGGCAGACGAATTTGTGCTCAACTGCTATGACGCCAACCGCGAGGCCGGTACCGCAAAGATCATTGTTACCGGCGGTACCTTCGTAAACTTTAACCCTGCAGATTGCTATGCCGAGGGTGCACATACCAACTTTGTTGCCGACGGCTATAAGGTTGTTTCGGAAGTAAAAGGCAGCGATACTTACTACACCGTTGTTGCCAAATAAATCCTTTGAGTTAACGGACAACAAAAAATTACGGGAGTGACGGAATTTCCGCCGCTCCCTTCTTTAGTTAAAAAAGAACCTGCCGTGCGTTTTGCAAGGCAGGTCTTTTGCTTGATACCGTTTATTTATCAACCTTGGGAAGCTTTGCGAAAGAGGCTTCAAGGTCGGCGTCGGTGGGAATATAATCGTCCATTTTGCCGTCGTGGAATTTTTCATAGGCAACCATGTCGAAATAACCCGTTCCGGTGAGACCGAATACAATGGTCTTTTCCTCGCCGGTTTCTTTGCACTTAAGGGCCTCGTCAATGGCAACGCGAATGGCGTGACTGCTTTCGGGAGCGGGGAGAATTCCCTCGACCCTTGCAAATTCCTCCGCAGCCTCGAAAACCTTGGTCTGAGGAACCGAAACGGCTTCCATAAGACCGTCGTCATAAAGCTGAGAGAGGGTGGAGCTCATGCCGTGATAGCGAAGGCCTCCGGCGTGGTTGGGAGCGGGAATAAAGCCGCTGCCGAGGGTATACATCTTTGCGAGGGGGCAAACCATTCCGGTGTCGCAGAAATCGTAGGCATATTTACCTCTCGTAAAGCTGGGGCAGGAGGCGGGCTCGACGGCGATAATGCGATAGTCGGCCTCGCCGCGCAGCTTTTCACCCATGAAGGGAGCGATAAGTCCGCCGAGGTTTGAACCGCCGCCGGCACAGCCGATGATGATGTCGGGCTTTATGTCATATTTATCGAGAGCCGCTTTGGTTTCGAGTCCTATAACCGACTGATGCAGCAGAACCTGGTTGAGCACACTGCCGAGAACATAGCGATAGCCCTCGCTCGACGTGGCCACTTCAACCGCCTCGGAAATGGCGCAGCCGAGACTGCCGGTGGTTCCGGGATGTTCTTCGAGAATTTTTCTTCCCACGGCCGTTTCGGTGGAGGGGGAGGGAGTAACCGAGGCGCCGTAAACTCTCATGACCTCGCGGCGGAAGGGCTTTTGCTCATATGAAACCTTGACCATATACACCTTGCAGTCAAGTCCGAAATAGGAACAGGCCATGGAAAGAGCGGTTCCCCACTGACCGGCTCCGGTCTCGGTGGTCACGCCCTTAAGACCCTGCTTTTTGGCGTAATAGGCCTGTGCCACGGCGGAATTCAGCTTGTGGCTTCCGCTGGTGTTGTTACCCTCGAATTTATAATAAATTTTGGCCGGCGTGCCGAGCTTTTCCTCAAGGCAATATGCACGGACAAGGGGAGACGGACGGTACATCTTATAAAAACCGCGTATCTCTTCGGGAATTTCGATATAGGGAGTGGTGTTGTCAAGCTCCTGCGCCACAAGCTCGTCGCAAAAAACGCCCGAAAGCTCGGCGGCGGTCATGGGCTCGAGGGTGCCGGGATTGAGAAGGGGGGCCGGCTTGTTTTTCATGTCGGCACGCAGGTTATACCATGCCTTCGGAATCTCGGTTTCATCCAGATAGATTTTGTAAGGGATTTTTTCTTTTGACATAACGTATGTCTCCTTTCTTTTTTCTTTGCGGAGCGGAAAATAAAAAACTCCCGTCCCGCAGTTAAACAAAACTGCCGGGACAGGAGAAAAATTCTTCCTGCGGTGCCACCCTGCTTGGTGAAAAATCACCCACTCTGCGCATACATTCATATGCTGACCCTTTGTCACGGAGCGTCGCCCTCCGTCTCGCATACTCGGGAAACCCTTTCAGCTCGCCCTCAAAAGCCCATTCGAAAATACTTAAACTGCCGCAATCCCACCGCCTGCGGCTCTCTGAGAGGTTCGGTATAATCTACTTACTCTTTTTCAACGGTTTACTAAAGTTTATCACTTTAAACCGACTTTGTCAATAGGCTTTTTGAAAAAATTTATTTCCACTCGATTTTTGCCTTTTTGACAAGCTCGTCGACAAATTTTTGATATTCCTCATCCTCGTTTTGCTTTTGCTCGTCGGAGAATGAGTCAACCACTTGATTTCTCAATTGCGTTATTTTGGCTACATTTACCAACATTTCGGCGCCGTTGTTTATATAGTCTTCCTCGGTTTGTCCTATTGTTTTATTGTATTTCTCGATTTTTGACAATTCCTCAATACAGTTGGAATCTCCGTTTTGCGCGCCCTCCTTTATCATGTCAAGATTGTCCTTTGCAAATTGTTTTGAATCGTCGAGAGACTTTACAATTCCCCTCTTATCGGCTTCGGATACCTGAACCCAAAAGTCGATGCAGTTTTTTATTGCGTCCTCTCTTGTTATATAGTGATATTGTTCTTTTTTGCTTGCTTTTTCCTCATCGGATATTTCCTCCGAATCAATTGCGTCAAGCTCATTTTTAACGGCTTCGTTTTTTGCTAAAAGCTCACCCTTTATGTTGAAATCGGTTATTTCAAGTCCGTTAACCGTCAAAACAACAACTTTCGGTTCCGCTGCAATTTCAGCCATTTCCTGCATATAATCCGTGTAAGATTCAACGACAGAAATGTCGTTTACCTTGTTTGTTTTCTTGACAATACTATCGCTTGAAACCTCATTAGAATCCGCTTTGCAGGACGAAAAAACAGAAACTATCATTAGTGAAACAAGTATAATCGCCGTGTGTTTTTTGTTAAACATAAAACCTCTCCTTTTTTAAAATGATGTAATAGATATTCCTGTGTATCTTTTTGAAAATGTTATAGTTAATGCGGGTGAATAGGCGGTGGCATGAGTGCTTGTTTCAAAACTTTGAAATTCATGAATTACTGTTTGAGGATAAGCAACTCTGTTTGCCCATCTCCAATCGGGAGATACAAGAACATTATTATCAGCATACTTTTTATATTCTACGCCATTGCATTTAATATAATCAATCTCGTAGTCATACTGAATATTGTATTCGACATCTATCGCAGATCTTTTTTCATCATCAACGTAACCGAAAGAAGTTATTTCCGAAAGATAAAAACTTCCGTCGTTGTTATAATACCCTTCGGCACGAATAAGTCTGAAAACTTTTTTTCCAAAACTCAGCACAACACCCTCACAAGAAGCTGTCCACAATGCAGAGACATAGCCGCTGTTAGATAGCATTGCCGGATTGTTGTATTCAACCTTTAAATAAAGGCTGTTGTTTGAGCAATAAAAAGCAAGAAGTGAAGATGAGGAGGGATTTATTCCACGGAGAATTGCATGATATGATCCCCATCCGCTACCGTTTCGCTCATAGGAGAGCCAAGATTTAAAAACGCCGGTAAGCCACCAACCAACTTCTCCTTTTGCCTGACAATAGGTTTTATCAAGCAAAGTCCCCATGTTATAATTGATTGCTGAATATGTTGCATCGTTTACATGAACGCCGGTTTTTGAATCGTAAAGTCCGACATCAAGTCCGCCGGAGATGGAATTGGTTTGTTTAACATAAACGGTAGCTCTTGTTATATTATCAGGATTAAGTGCAACAAATTTACTCAAATCGGAAAACTGAAGATAGCCGATGGCCTCACCGTAATCGCTTCTTCTTCCTGTATAGATATATTCATATGCTCTTGAGGGATGTGTTTCACTTTTACCGCTGAATACTGTTGTATACGGCATACCTCCATCGCTATATCCATGAGTGACATAAGGGTCAATTGTTACGGGGTATACCGTTTCTGAATCGGAAAGATATTCATTACTGATTTCCATAGTAAAAGTATACTCTCCGTAGCCGGTTTTTTCAACAGTATAATATATTTCGTCACAGAAGTGCTTGAAGTAATTGTCATCATTATACTCGTTTAAGTTGAATGAGTCAAGTGCCCAAGCAGAATTTACAGTAAAAACCATTTCACGAGTTTCAGGATCGACAAAATCAATGTATTTTCCTTCTTCCTGTTCGGGAACAAGATAATAGGAATTAAATACAAAGACAAATTTGTTTTGCCCGGTGTATTTTTCTAAAATTATATTTTCTTTAACACCTGTGTTTGTGGGATGATATTGTAGACTTGTTCCGGGACAAAAAGCATCCTTATATTCTACAACCCATTGATCTTTTCCGAATAACTCAATTTGTTTTTTCGTGGCTTTTGAATCCTGTTCTATCAATGGTTTCATTGTGATTTTAAAGTCGTCTTTTTCAACGATTATTCCGTCTTTGGCATTTGTTGAAAAATCTGTGTTCATAGCGTTTGTTTTATTTTCGTATGCAATTCCGCTTATTGAACGGCTTATGTTTGTCTTTTCTGTTATAGTGTTATCAATAAATTTAATTTCATTTGTTTCTTTGTCAAGATATTTTATCGGTTCATTGAAACTTAGAATTTCAAATGTTCCGTCGGACTTTTGGTAATGAATTGAAGATAAGTCTTCTTTATCTGTGTCGTCAATTTTGATAATGTCAGAAGTGTCTAAATTTGCAGTTTGTAGAAGTTCATCGGGTATTGTCTCAACTGATATGTGGCTTGTGTCCGGTGAGATATTTACTTCTTCGTTTTCCTCTGCAAGAGGAACAATAATCAGCAGGCTTGCGCATAGAATCATTGAAAACAGTCTTAAATAAAATTTCTTCATGAAAATGTCCTTTCTTTTTTACTAAAATGATTTGTGTGTGGAAGGGTATTCGCCGAAAAAATTGCTGTTTTTTACATTCCTTGCTTATCTTTTCTCCTTTCTGTTTTGCAAAAAACGTTGCGATCAATTGATTCCGACTTCAGTTTAGCACAAGCCGTCATAAATGTAAATATATTTTTAATAATTTATAAATTTTTGTTGAAAAAAGCATACGCTCTGCCTTTTTACAAAGACAGAGCGAAATAAAGGAATTATATTATGTCAGTTCAAATCGTTGCCGAGGTCGCAGGTGTAGAGCCATTCGACTTTGTCGCCGTCGGACAGCGTGAAGGCGCCGCAGCTCACCGACGGAAATTCGCCGTTTACGCGATACATCCAACCCGACAAATCGCCGCCGTCAAATTCATAAATATAGTTTATTCCCTTGATGTAGGCAAGGCTGTTGTCGCCGCCGGTGCCGGTGCTTTCCACCTGTATTCCGTAGGTTCTTGAAACATCGCCGAGAATGTCAAAGGCGGTTTCTCCGCTTTCGAGGGGGATTTCGGTGCTGTCGAGAATAATGCCGTTTTCGGGGACAAAGCTGTTGTCGGACTTGCCCGTGAGGGTGTCGCAGCGAATGGAGACGGTGACCGTTCCCGCCGAACCTTCCTTTGAAACGGGAGTATAGTGATTGTCCACCGACGAAAAGCTTGTGAACGCGACCGCCAGCGAAAGCACAAGGCCGATCGCGCCGACAAAGAGATAATTTTTAATGTTTTTGTGCTTTTTTAGGCGCATGACAAGGCAAACCGCGGCGCAAATCAGAATTATACCGAGTATTGTCCACGGCTTATAGCTTTTAAAAAAGCCTTTTTCGCCCGATTTTTCCGTTCCCTTTGAAGGAGAAATTGTTTCGGATTTCGAGTCGGCCGAGGAAATTGCCGAGTCTTCGGTCTGCTCTGCGAACTCATCGCTCTGCGCGTCCGAAGAAATGTCGCCGCCGCTTTCTTTGTCTTCCGCCTCGGTGCCGGAAATTTCGGCGGGGGCGTCGCCGGGTTTGGAGTCGAAGTGATTTTCACGGGGGCTTTCCGACGGGCTTTTGCCCGAATCGGAGGAGGGCAGGGCCTTTGTTCCCTTAACCGAAAGGGTGAAAAGGGAGGGCAGTCCGTTTTCAAATCGCCACAGCGCCACAAGGGAATAGAAGGCCTGAACGGTGGCGGTTCCGTTGGAGGCTCCGCCCTTTATATGGCAAAAGCTTCCGTCGGAAAGGCGAAATCCCGACAGCGCCGAAAAGACCGAGCATCCGTTTTTCACAAATCTGCCGTCGGTTTTGGGATTTATTCCGAGGGCTGTCAGCGCAACGATAACCTGAGCCGAGCTTTCGGCGTTTTCCTTGCCGTAGCTCATAAATCCGCCGCTTTCAAGCTGCTTTGAAGAAAGGAAGGAAAGCCCTCTTTCCACGGCGTCCGCCGCCGAACCGTTTTTATAGGGGGCAAGGGCGGCAAGCGCCATGGCGGTCACGTCGATATCGGAATTTGAGCCGCTTACCGACCAGCCTCCGTCGGCGTTTTCAAGGGACAGAATTTCGGAAATTATGCCGTCCTTTGAAACCGAAAGGGGAGCGCCGTTGCTTGCAAGCTGGAGCCCGAATATGTAGCTCATTATCCCGAGACTTCCCACCGAATCGGCGGCGGTTGAGGAGACAAAAGAGTCGCCGCCCTTTCCGCAGGCGATGAGCGAAAGGGCGCACCGCTGTCTCGACGTGGCAGAGGAAATTTTGTTTGAAGAAAGATAGGACGAAAGGGCAGATGAATATCCCGAAAGGTCGAGATTTTTATAGTATGCCGAAAGGCCTATGGCATACCATTCGCTTGCTCCCTTTCCCGCGCCCGAGGAAAGACCTTTTTGGGCAAGGCTTTGAACCGATGAACAGCCGCTTTCTTTAAGCCTATAATCAACAATACCGTCGATGAGACTTTCGGTCTCTCCGACGGCAAGGCAGGTTGTGCCCGCAAAAAGTATGCAGGCACAGCACAGAAAAGAAAGAAGCGATAAAGCAAACTTTCTCATTTTATTTCTTTTTAATAACAAGCAGAGCGCCGCAGGAAATCACGAGAGCGGCGGCCGAGAACACGACGGCAGAGCTGTCTCCCGATTTGGGGTTGGCAAGGTTTCCTTCGACGGTACCGCGGGTGACATCGGCGGTGCTTGCAACCTCGGTTGTTTCGGAGACGGTCGAAACCTCGGAAACTTCGGTGTCGGGCTCGGAGGTAGAGGTTTTGGGAACGGAATAAGAAATTGTGAGGGCGGGAGCGACAAGAGTCTCGGTGCTCGATACTGCGCTGACGGTATATACGCCCTGACCGGCAAAGGTCAGACCCGAAAAACGACCTTCTTCATCGGTTACTATTCCGGTCTTTTCGCCGTTTACGGTGATTTCCGCACCGGCAATAGGAGCCGAATATGCGGTGTAGTTTTCATCAAAGTAGACGCCGTTCAAAACAAAAGCGGGATTTTCGCCTTGATTTACATCGGCAACTGCCTTGTCAAAATAGCAATATCTGTCGGAAAATGCCTTAGTGTCCTGATAAACAAAGGCGTTGACGTAATCGCCGTCCTTGACCGGGTCGGCAAGGCTCCAGGCAGAGGCGTTGTTGACATAGTAGCCGTAGCTGCCGCCGTTTTCGATTCCCCAAAGCTTGGTGAGCATAAGGCCGTAGTCGGACATTTCGGAGGCATAGCCTGCTGCGGCTCCGCCCTTAAAGTAGCTTTCGTGAGCGGCATAAAGGGCATCGTTGATAGTGAGGGCGCCGTCGCCGTCGATGTCGGTTACGGTAACCTCGCTGTTGGCAAGCTCAAGGCCACCGTTTGCAACGGTGACATAGACCTTTGCCGATGCGTCGGCAGCGGCCGATACGCCTAAAAGACAGCATATAACCGCAACGGTTGTGAGAATACTCAGCAATTTTTTCATTTTTATTTCTCCTTTATATTTCTGCTTTCGCAGTTTTTTACCTTTTCAAGCTTGTATTTCAGCCTGTTTTTCTTGGCGCGCAGCCTTTTCTCCCTGCGCTTTTGCTCGGCATCCGGCCGCTTTTCCTTTATTCCCGCCGCCTCGAGAGCCCTCGGAAAGGGACCGAAAAAGGATTTTACGGCCATAATTTCTCTGTCGGAAAAATCCGAACGCTTGGGCAAACGGTTTTCGCCGATTTTATTAAGTTCATCCTGCTTTTTGACAAGCAGAGCAATACAGTCGTCCCTTGTCAGACGGTCCTTCATTTTTTCACTTCCAAAATAAAAAAGCACTTTTTGTAAAACACAAAAAATGCAACCCAAATAAACTTAAAGAAACTCTTTTCTTTAAGCGATTGGCTGCATTTTTCTTTACCCAAAAATGTCGCGGAGAACCGGACGCCGCCGACAGAGCAAGTATTCCGACTTTGACGGTAATGGCAGTTGCGACGGATTTTCACCGAACTTCCCTTTAAGGCTTTGTTTTAAAGCCGCTCTGTCGAATATTCTGTTCGGTTTGATTATATCAGCGTGAGGACAAAATGTCAACAACTCAAAAATCTTTAACCAAAAAGTATAAAAAATCCTTTGACCGAGCGAAAAAATTGTGATATAATGTGAATACAAAAGGAGTTGATCTTATGAATAAAATAATCACCGTCGGCCGAGAATTCGGAAGCGGAGGAAGAGAGCTTGCTCGCCGCCTTGCCGAGGAGCTTAATATTGACTACTATGACAAGGAAATCATCACCGAAATTTCCAAGCACACCTCCCTTTCGGAGGAGTATGTAAAGCAGGTTATCGAGCACCGTCCCCACTATCTCTATCCCATAACAACGGGGCAGAGCATTTCATATGTGGGTGAATATGCTTTTCAGCAGGTTCAGACGATTTACGGCGCTCAGAGCGAAATTATAAAAAGCATGGCCGAAAAATCCGACTGTGTTATCGTCGGGCGCTGTGCCGACTATATTCTCCGCGATTACAATCCCTTCAGAATTTTCGTCTATGCCGATATCGAAAGCCGCGTAAAGCGTTGCATGGAGCGCAGCGGAGACGATGAAAAGCTGACCGAAAAGGAGATGAAACGCCACATTCTTGCCCTTGACAAGGAACGCTCGAAATATTATGAATTCTACACCGACCGCCGTTGGGGCGACAAGCTCAACTATGATATTTGCATAAACACCTCGTTTATCGAAATAAAGAAGCTTGTTCCCGAGGTGGCAAAGCTGTTTAAATAATTTTTGCGAAACATTCGGCCGACGGCGGACCTTTGGTCTTTCGTCGGCTTTTTCGGGAGGAAAAATGATAGAATTTTTGACGGAACATATCGTTCAAATCACGGTCTCGCTGGTCATTATTGCCGCCGCAGCTGCGGTTTACAGAGGGGTAAGGCGGGCAAAAAGAAAATTCGGCGGTCTTGTGTCGCAGCTTTTGACTGCCGCCGGCGAGGACGAGCTTTGCGAGCAGAAACCCAAGTCGCTCAGCGGCTTTGACAAGCTGCTTTTGCCAAAAATCCTCAGGGATTTTCCCGATTTCAATCTGTCAAAGGTCAAGGGCGAAATTGCCGATTACATAAAGAAAAACCTTTCGGATAAGGACGGGCTTTTGATACACAATATTGTTATAAACAAGTATAACGTCACCGGTATAGAGCGGGAAATTGTTTTTCAGGCGGCGGTGCAGCACCTTGTCGACGGAAAAACGGTGCAAAGCAGATTTAATGTCTGCTATCTCTTTTCACCCGAAAAATCGGGGGACGGAACTGTGGCCGCAAACTGCCCAAACTGCGGAGCGCCCGTCTCGTCGCCGTCGGCGCGGGTATGCGAATACTGCTCGTCGCCCCTTCACAACGTTCTCGGTAATATTTGGCGCGTAACGCAGATGTATGAGAGCTGAAATTTATATATGATTTTACGAAAAATTTACATCGTTTTTGTAATTAGTGCAAGAAAAAAGTAACAAGTCGTAAACCTCACTTGAAAAAACGGGTGCGATGTAGTAAAGTAAAGATGTAATTTGGACAGATAGGAACGATTTTATGATTTCCTTAAAAACCTGCCGTAAAAATGACGTTTATATTATTTATTGCAACTTGTTTTGGAACGGCTTCAAAACGGGTTTGGCGGGGTTTCCTTTAAAAAAATTCTGACACGGCGGCTCTGAAGGCTTTTCCCGCTCGGGAAGAGGTTTTTCGGGGCTCTTTGTATGTGAGAAAGAAATTCGGAGGATGAAATATGACATCAACTGATCTGCTTTTGATGTTCGCCGAGCTTTTCGGCGGATTGGCATTTTTCCTTTACGGAATGAGCGCCATGTCGGGCGGCCTCGAGCAAATGGCCGGCGGCGCCCTTGACCGCACCCTCAAAAAGGTCACCAAAAACGGATTTATAAGCTTTCTGGTCGGCGCGGGAATGACCATTGCCATTCAGTCGTCGTCCGCCATGACGGTCATGCTTGTGGGTCTTGTAAACTCCGGTATAATGGAATTTGCCGACACCTTCGGCATGATAATGGGCTCCCACGTCGGAACCACGCTCACCTCTTGGATACTGACGCTGACGGGAATACAGGGCGACAATTTCTTCCTGACCCTTTTAAAGCCCATGACCTTTGCTCCCATACTTGCCCTTGTGGGAGTTATACTCCGAATGTTTGCAAAAAGGGAAAGAAAACGCAATCTCGGTCTTATACTCATCGGCTTTGCCGTTCTCATGACGGGAATGGATATGATGAGCGGCTCCATGGAGCGGTTCAGACAGGACCCGGCCTTCCAAAGCATGCTCACCGCCTTCACAAGCCCCATGCTTGCCTTCCTTGTGTCAACAGTATTTACCGGCGTTATTCAGTCGTCGGCCGCCACCGTAGCCATTGTTCAGGCAATGACCCTTGCCGCCGCCGCAACCGGCTCTCCCATAACCTATCAGATCGCAATTCCGCTCGTGCTCGGCGCCAACATCGGAACCTGCATGACGGCGCTGCTTTCCAGCATCGGAACCAGCCGCGACGCAAAACGAGTGGTTGCCATGCACATCTACACCAATGCCATCGGCGGAATAGTATGTATCATTTTGATGTATATTGCCATGGCCTTTTCTCCGAACATTTTTGCCGACCCCATTTCCATGATCGGCGTTGCGGTGGTTCACACCGTTTTCAACCTTGTAAACACCGTTGCTTTTGTACCCTTTAAGAATCCCATGATAAAGCTTTGCGAAAAGACGGTCAAAAGCGGCGACAAAAACACCCACACGGTGTTTCTCGACGAGCGCCTTTTCCAAAATTCGGCCCTTGCAGTTTCGGAATGTCACAGGCTGACCAACGAAATGGCCGAGTATACCCGAACGGCCATGACAGAGGCTTTGGAGGTTATTGAGGTTTACGATGAGGAAAGGGTCGAGCACATACGGGCTCTCGAAAAGCTGACCGATAAATATGAGGACAAGCTCGGCACCTATCTTGTCAGACTGTCGAGAGGCGAGCTTTCGGACAGCGAGTCCCATTCGGTCTCCCGTCTGCTTCACACCATCGGCGATCTTGAAAGAATCAGCGACCACGCCCGCAACATAAGCGAGGCGGCGCAGGAAATAAAGGATAAAAAAATCGTATTTTCGGTTCCAGCCAAGGAGGATTTGCGGCTTATCGTTTCGGCCGTCAGAGAGACTTTGGGCATAACCGTAGACTCCTTTGTGAAGGACAGCGAGGAGCTTGCAAGCGACGTCGAGCCGCTTGAGCAGGTTATAGACAAGCTTAAAAAGGAAATGATGGAGCGTCATGTCGACCGCCTGCAAAGGGGCGAATGTACCATACAGATGGGCTTTGTGTTTTCCGACCTTTTGACCAATTTCGAAAGGGTCTCCGACCATTGCTCAAACATCGCGGTCTACACCCTGCAGCTTAAATCGTCAAAGCTTGATTCCCACAAATTCCTCAAAAAAATGCGAAACGAGGAAAACGGCGAGTTTGTCAAAAAATTCAATGCCTATGCCGAGAAGTATTCCATCGGCGGCTGATTTGCTTCGGTAACAAAAGAATAAACCCCTGAATAGTATGTTATCAAAACTGTTCAGGGGTGTTTTTTATGCTTGAAAAATTTGAAAAGATAAGGGAATTTTCGCCGGAATTTTTTGCCGGTGCAAATTCGGCCGAGGGCTTTTTCTCTTGCTTCGACTCTCTTTACGATCCCGAAAAGGATTCCTTTTACATACTTAAGGGAGGTCCCGGAACGGGAAAATCCACCCTTATGAAACGCCTTTCGGAAAAGCTTTACGGCAAGGGCGAGGTTCCCGAGCTTTTTTATTGCTCTTCCGATCCCGATTCACTCGACGCCGTGAGATTTTTGAAGGCGCGTTCGGGAATTGCCGACGGAACGGCGCCCCATGTTATGGATCCGATTTATCCCGGAGTATGTGAGCGGGTGGTTGCGCTTGGCGACTGCTTTGACTGTGAAAAGCTCGGCAAAAGCCGAAAGGAGCTTACCGAGCTTTACAAGGCCTGCGCGAGACTGCACAAAAAGGCGTCGAGATTTATAAGGGCTGCGGGAAGTCTTGCCGACGACAGCTTTTCGGCGGATTGTGCCTGCGTGGATTTTGACAAAGCGGCCGAATTTGCCGAACGGCTGTGCGATAAATTCCTCGGTAAAAAAATCGAGGGAGAGGGAAAACAAAGAAAAGCCTTTCTTTCGGGCATAACGCCAAAAGGGCTTGTCACATTTTCAAAGACTCCCCAAAAGCTGTGCCGACGGGTCGTTGTCATCGAGGACGCTTTCGGCGGAGCGTCGTCGGTCATCATGTCGGTTATCGAGGCGAGGGTGCGCCGTCTCGGGCTTGATGCGGTGATTTGCCCCTGCGCCCTTAATCCGTCAAGAAAAATCGACCATGTTCTCATCCCCGAAAAGGACATCGCTTTCTGCACCGCCGCTCCCGGAATAAAAATAGACACCGACAACAAAATAATTCATGCAAAAAGGTTTGAAAACACAGCCGAGCTCGGACGATTTTCTTCAAGACTGCGCTTTAACAAAAGGGCGTCTGCCGAGCTGCTTAAATCGGCATCGGCAATTTTGGCACAGGCAAAGGCGGTTCACGACCAAATAGAAAAACGGTATGTCGAGGCCATGGATTTTACAAAACAGACCGCTATGGGCGACAGTATTTTCGGAGACATAAAAAGCCGATTAAAATAAATTTCCGCCGTTTTGCATATATTATATCAAAATATATTGGCGGTGATGAAATGGAAAAGAAAAAGGGCTTTAAGG
>ERZ773242.2740-NODE-2740-length-13898-cov-19.919165_pt1 | contig 13898 bp, 11 predicted proteins | sample MGYA00511077_ERZ773242 | MGnify/ENA primary metagenome ERZ773242 (study PRJEB29015, sample SAMEA2737754) | human gut metagenome | biome: human gut; feature: human-associated habitat; material: faeces | place: China | collected 2012 ... | reverse complement strand
GCCGCTCGGCCGGTGTGCATCAAGTCATCCTCTCCCACATTGAGGAACACAGCAAAAAGCCGGAAGAAGCAAGGCGGCGCATTGTTGAGCTGATGGGCGATCTGCCCCGCATTGAGCTGTTCGCCCGTCAGAAAGCGGACGGCTGGGATGTTTGGGGAAACGAGGTCGCCTGTGATGTTGCACTGACGGGAGGTGAGCCGAATGTCGGATAACTGGATCGTCCAGAATCTCGAAAGCGCCTTGGAAACATGGAACGAAAAGCTGGCGGAGATCTGGCAGCTCATTACGCAGTCGCCGGAGCAGTTCAAGGGCGGCACGATCTGGAATGTGATCGTCGGCATCCACGGTGCGGTGCAGGCTATCGGGCTTGCGCTGCTCGTTTTGTTCTTTGTGGTGGGCGTGATGAAAACCTGCGGCAGCTTTGCGGAACTGAAGCGGCCGGAACACGCCCTGAAAGTGTTCATCCGCTTCGTCCTTGCCAAAGCCGCCGTCACATACGGCATGGAGCTGATGATTTCCCTGTTCAATATCGTGCAGGGGCTGATCTCTACCATCATGAACGCCGCAGGCTTTGGAGCGGCGCAGGAAACCGTGCTGCCTGCCGAGATCGTGACCGCCGTGGAGGACTGCGGCTTTTTTGAAAGCATCCCGTTGTGGGCAGTAACCTTGATCGGCGGGCTGTTCATTACGGTTTTGTCGTTCATCATGATCATGACCGTGTACGGCAGATTTTTCAAACTTTATCTCTACACGGCCATTGCGCCGGTCCCGCTCTCGGCCTTTGCGGGCGAGCCGTCGCAGAACATCGGCAAGAGCTTCATCAAGAGTTATGCCGCCGTTTGTTTAGAGGGTGCGATCATCGTTCTGGCCTGCATCATTTTCTCGCTATTCGCATCCAGCCCGCCCGTCGTCGATCCCGACGCTGCGGCAGTAACGCAGGTGTGGTCGTATGTGGGCGAGTTGGTTTTTAATATGCTGGTGCTCGTCGGCGCTGTCAAGATGGCCGACCGTGTTGTCAGAGAAATGATGGGACTGTAAAGGAGGAAGAAATTTGGAAGTAAAAATCAATCGGGAGATCCGCAACTATACGGAATCCATGTTTTTCGGGTTGTCCATGCGGCAGTTCGTTTTTTCTGTCTTGGCGATTCTCGTCGCCGTGGGGCTGTACTTTTTGCTGAAACCCCATTTCGGGACGGAAACCGTCAGTTGGATGTGCATTCTCGGTGCCGCACCCTTTGCGGCGCTGGGCTTTATCACTTATCACGGCATGACCGCCGAGCAATTTCTCTGGGCGTGGCTGCGCTCGGAGCTGTTAGAGCCGAAAGAGCTTCGCTTTGAGGCATCGAACCTCTACTATGAAGCGCTCAAAGACAAATTGGAGGGAGGAAAATCATGATCAAGACGCTGAAAAACCTGCTGAAACAGGACAAGGAGCGGTACACCGTGCCCCGCAAGGTGCAGGATGTGATCCCCGTCCGCCGCATCTGGAAGGACGGCATTTTTCAGGTGGGCGGCCGCTTTTCCAAGACCTATCAGTTTACCGACATCAATTACCTTGTGGCAAGCCGTGAGGACAAGGAGCAGATGTTCCTTGCCTATTCGGAGCTGCTGAACAGTCTGGATTCCGGGGCGACAACGAAGATCACCATCAACAACCGCAGGCTGAACCGGGCAAATTTTGAGCAGTCGATCTTGATGCCCATGCGGGGCGATGCCTGCGATGTGTACCGCAGAGAATACAATCAAATGCTGTTGGACAAGGCCACCGGCGCCAACGGCATCGTTCAGGAGAAATATATCACGGTGTCGGTCTGCAAGAAGGACATCGAAGAAGCCCGCACCTACTTTGCCCGGATCGGCGCCGACCTGATCGCCCATTTCGCCGCCCTCGGCTCCAAGTGTACCGAGCTGGACGCCGCCGAAAAGCTGCGGGTGCTCCACGACTTTTACCGTCAGGGCGAGGAAGCGGCGTTTCACTTTGACCCGCAGGACATGATGCGCAAGGGGCATGATTTCAAGGACTATATCTGCCCCGACTCTTTGGAGAAAAGCAGCGACTGTCTGAAGCTGGGCGAAAAATACTGCAGGGTCTTGTTTCTGAAAGACTACGCTTCGTATATCAAAGACAGTATGGTCACGGAGCTGACCGATTTCAACCGAAATATGATGCTGTCGATCGATGTTGTGCCGATCCCCACCGACGAGGCCGTGCGGGAGGTGGAAAACCGCCTGCTCGGTATCGAAACCAATATCACCAACTGGCAGCGCAGACAGAACGCCAACAACAATTTCTCTGCCGTCGTCCCCTATGATATGGAGCTCCGGCGCAAGGAAAGCAAGGAGTTTCTGGACGACCTGACCACGAGGGATCAGCGGATGATGCTGGCAGTCATTACGATGGTCATTACCGCCGACGACAAAAAGCAGCTCGACAGCGACACAGAAACGGTGCTTGCCGTGGCCCGAAAGCATATGTGCCAGCTTGCTGTGCTGAAATTTCAGCAGTTCGACGGGCTGAACACCGTTCTTCCCATCGGCGCACGGAGGATCAATGCGTTCCGCACCCTCACCACCGAGAGCCTTGCGGTATTCATGCCCTTCAAGGTGCAGGAGGTGCAGGACAAGGGCGGCATTTACTTCGGGGAGAACGCCATCTCCCACAACCTCATCATGTGCAACAAGGCAAATCTTCTGAACCAATCGGCGTTTCTGTTGGGCGTGCCCGGTTCGGGCAAATCGTTCAGTGCCAAGGAGTTGATCGCTTTCCTCATTCTCAACACCGCCGATGATGTGTTGATCTGCGATCCGGAAAACGAATTTGGTGCGCTGGCGGCAGCTTTGGGTAAGGAAACGGCAACCGTCATTCATATGGCGGCGGGCGGCAAGGATCGCTTGAACGCCATGTATATGGTGGACGGCTACGGCGAGAACAACCCCATCGTAGAGAAGTCACAGTTCATCATGTCCCTTGTGGAGCAGATCGACAAGGCCGGCGTCGGCCCGCAGCAGAAATCCATCATCGACCGCTGCACGGCGCTGGTGTATCAGGATGCCGAGCGGACGGGCAAGCCTGCCACGCTCTGCGACCTGCGAAACAAACTGCTGGAACAGCCCGAAGAAAAGGCAAAGGAGATTGCCTTGTCGCTGGAGCTGTTCACCACCGGCTCACTGGATATTTTCGGTCACGAAAGCACCGTTGACCTTGATAAGCGCATCGTCGTATTCGATATTCACGGCCTTGGCGAGCAGCTGAAGCCGACGGGGCTGCTGGTGATCACCGACACCATTCTCAACCGTGTCACCCTCAACTGGAAGAAGGGCAAGCGCACCCACATCTTTATCGACGAATTTCATGTCGTTTTTGAAAACGAGCAGAGCGGCATTTTCTTCAATTCCGCATGGCGGCAGTTCCGTAAGCGCAACGGTTATCCCACCGCCATCACACAGAATGTGGAATACCTGCTGGACTCCGTGCAGGCCAGCACGATGCTCTCCAACTCCGAGTTCGTGGTCATGCTCAATCAGGCGTTCTCTGACCGTGCCAAGCTCTCGAAGCTCCTGAACATCTCCGACAAGCAGATGAGCTATGTCACCAACGCCGACGCAGGCTGCGGGCTGATCAAGTACGGCTCGGCGCTGGTGCCGTTTATCAACCGTTTTCCCAAAGATACCGAGCTTTACCGCTTGATGACGACACGCCCCGGCGAGGGTGTGTTCGGCAGCGGAAACGCATCTTAAAGGAGGCCATATATGAAAAGCAAATATCTGATGATCGGGGCGGCCGTATGTGCCGCCCTTTTCCTTTTCTCCGGCATCATGCTCTGTCGGCAGTATGCAGACGAAAAACAGAGCACCGAAGCCTTTGAACAGGTCGCCGCACTGGTGGAAACCGAATCGGCACCCGCCGATACACCGCAGGAAACCGAGCCGCTGTCGGAACTGGCGGCATTTGAAAAGTACCGGGCGGTGCAGGAGCAGAACAGCGACTTTGTGGGCTGGCTCTCCATTCCCGGCACGAACATCGACTATCCCGTGATGCAGACCGTGAACGAGCCGAATTTCTATCTGAAACGGGGCTTTGACAAGCAGTACAGCGATTACGGCGTGCCCTATGTGCAGGAAAACTGCGATCTTGCGCTGTCCGACAACTGCGTGATCTACGGCCACCACATGAACAACGGAACGATGTTTGCCGATCTCTGCAAATATGAAAGTGAGGACTTTTATCAGGAGCACAAGACCATTCGCTTCGATACGCTGTCCGGCTTTGGTGAATATGAGATCGTGGCGGTGTTCAAGACCGTTGCCTATTCCGAGCAGGGCTTCAAGTATTACCACTTCACCCGTGCGGAGTCGGCGGAGGACTTTGACGCCTATATCACTCAATGCAAGGCGCTTTCTCTTTACGACACCGGCGTTACGGCAGAATACGACGACAAGCTGATCACGCTCTCCACCTGCGAATACAGTCGCAAAAACGGGCGCATGGTCGTTGTCGCCAAGCGGATCGCCGCACCCTCTGCGGAGGTAGGCAGCGATGAAGCCTGAAAAATATGTGGTGTCGCTTTCGGGCGGCAAAGATTCTACGGCGATGCTCCTGCGCCTACTGGAAGAAAAACGGCCTGTTGATCTGATCCTCTTTTGCGATACGGGGTTAGAATTTCCGCAGATGTACGAGCATCTTGCCCATTTGGAGGCGTATATCGGCAGACCCATTATCCGGCTGAAAGCGGAGCACGATTTTGAATACTACTTTCTGCACTACACGCCGAAACGGAAAAATCCCGCCTTGGAGCAGTACAGCGGCATGAGCTGGGCAGGCCCACGCAACCGCTGGTGTACGGGCATCCTCAAAACCCGTGTGGTGGATGCCTACCTGAAAGAGCTGCGGAAAGATTACACGGTTATTGAATATGTCGGTATTGCAGCCGACGAGCCGAAGCGGATCAAGGACAAAACCTATCCTCTCGCAGAATGGGGTATGACCGAAAAGGATTGTCTGGCCTACTGCTATGAACAGGGCTTTGATTGGGGCGGTCTGTATGAGATCTTTCACCGGGTTTCCTGCTGGTGCTGCCCTCTGCAAAGTCTGGACGAGTTGCGAAAGCTGCACCGGTATTTCCCAGACCTCTGGCGGCAGCTCGAAACTTGGGACGATGCCACTTGGCGCACCTTTATTAAGGGGTATTCCGCCCGTGATCTTGCTGCCCGTTTCGACTTTGAAGAACAGTGGCAAAAAGCCGGTGGAAATATCCGCAGCCGTGCGTTTTATGCGGCGATGCGGGAAGAGATCCAGCGGCGCAGAACGGAGGTGAAACCATGCCCGACATCAAGACGAGAGATGTGGTCAAGGGAACGGTAAAGGTGATCGACAAATCGGCGGTAGCTGCCGAGCGGATGAAGGATGCCTATGTCCGCACCAAGGACAAGGCGGAGCACGGTGTTTTTGCGGCGGAATCCTCTCCCGAAGAATATGCCGCCGACCGCACTTTGACCGGGACGGAAACGGCGGCGCACGAAGCCGCCCACGGGCTGGATAAGGCCGGCCACAAGGGCGTAAAAACCACCAAGGAGAATATCTCCAAGGCAAAGGACTATTTTCAGCGGAGAAAGGCAGACCTGCCGAAAAAGCAGACGAAGGACGCCATGCGGCGAGTGCGCCGCTCTGCCGATACTACGCAAAAGGCGATCAAGACGGTAGACCGCAGCGGCAAAACCATCAAGCAGACGGCAAAATCCACGGGCAAGGCGGCGGTCAAGACCACGCAGAAAAGCATCAAAACCGCCGAGCAGACCTCCCGGACGACCATAAAAACGACGCAGGCTGCGGCAAAAACGGCACAGAAAACCGCACAAGCCACGGCAAAAGCTGCCAAAACTGCGGCGCAGACCGCCCGTGCAGCAGCAAAGGCAACTGCGGCAGGCATCAAGGCCGCAGTTAAGGCTGCCGCTGCCGCCATCAAAGCCATCATTGCCGGAACAAAGGCGCTAATCGCCGCCATTGCCGCTGGTGGCTGGATCGCTGTTGTCGTGATTATCGTTATCTGCCTGATCGGACTGATCGTCGGCTCTTGTTTCGGCATCTTTTTCTCCGGCGAGGACAGCGGCACGGGGCAGACCATGCGGCAGGCCGTGCAGGAGATCAACGCAGACTATCAATCGCAGATCGACACCACGAGGGCAAATCTCACCTATGACGAGCTGGAAATGTCCGGCTCCCGTGCCGTCTGGCCGGAGGTGCTGGCGGTGTATGCCGTGAAAACCACCACTGACCCCGATGATCCGCAGGAGGTCGCCACGGTGGACAATGCCAAGAAAGCCATCCTCAAAGATATTTTCTGGCGGATGAACGAGCTATCTTCCCGCACCGAGAGCAAGACCGAAGAAGTCATTACCGAAACCGACGACGGCCACGGGAACATCGTGGAAACTACAACGACGGTCACACGCACCTATCTTTATATCACGGTCAGTCACAAGACCGCCGATGAAATGGCAGACCTATACGGATTTAATGAAGAACAGCGACAGCAGCTATCTGAATTACTTGCCGAGGAAAACAATTCGCTCTGGTCTGCGGTGCTTTACGGCATTTCCGTTGGCGACGGCGAAATCGTAACCGTTGCTTTGTCGCAGATCGGCAATGTGGGCGGTCAGCCCTATTGGTCGTGGTATGGATTTGAAAGCCGTGTAGAATGGTGCGCCTGCTTTGTTTCGTGGTGTGCCAATGAGTGCGGCTATATCGACGGCGGCGTTATCCCGAAGTTTGCGGGCTGCGTCAACGGTGTCCAGTGGTTCAAAGACCGTGGACAATGGCAGGACGGCAGCTTTGAACCATCTGCCGGTCAGATCATTTTCTTTGATTGGGACAACAAAGGCAGCTCCGGCCCGCAAGATGGGCAGTCCGATCATGTCGGCATCGTGGAGAAATGCGAAAACGGCATTGTCTACACCATCGAGGGCAATTCCGGCGATAGCTGCCGACAGAACCAATATCCCGTAGGGTATTATGAGATCCTTGGGTATGGAATACCAGCCTTTTAATTAGGCCTATAAAAAGGAGCAAATGGCATAGACCAAAGATGCCATTTGCTCCTTTTGCATGTTACATACCGAATGGGCGGAAAAATCATTAGATGTGTTCAGCTACGATTTTTCCGTTCTTCTTGCATGGGAAATTGAACGATATGATAGAATTTCTTACTTTCGGGGTCAAAACGCATCGTTGCAACGCCGTGATATCGGGCTACTATACGTCCAATGCTCTTCAGCCCCACACCATGAATTCCGGGATTGCGCTTTTTCGTTCGAAACAAGCCCTCATGATCCGGCACAGGTGGTGTGTCGCAGGAATTGACAACTGAAACGATCACAACCTGTTGGTCCTCATTTTTCTTTACGGATAGCTCTATCGTCCGTTCTGCAGAGAAGCTCGCCGCCTCGAACGCATTCGTCAGCAGGTTACCGTAAAAGGTCGTAATACTTGGGGCATCCATAAACGAAAGACAATTATCCCGGATATCACATTGAAAGGTTATTTGGGGGCTTTTACATTTATCCCGAAATTGCTGCAGCATGAAATTAAGTATGGGGTCAGAACATAGTTTTACCTGCTGATCAGGCAGTACATCATCCACGAGTTTTGTAATATACTCGGATATCCCCGGAGCGTTGAAATCGTTTGCCAAGCCGTGAATAGTATTTAGATGTCTTTTGATATCGTGTATGAGAATGCGCTGGTTTTCGGACTGCTTTTGCAGATCCTGATAATATGCAGCATCTGCTTCTTCTTTTTGAATACTCAAATTCATAGCCAGCTGTTCAGCGTGCATTCGCTGCAAATGGTTGTATATGACCATAAAAATCAGATTGACGATCAGCAAGGTCAACACAATGATTATCATGAGAAGTTCTACCGGCTTTGTCATCTCTGCGCGTACCCCGATATATACCACTACTGCTGAGACAATGACAGAAAAGATCGGTAATATGCAAAGCAATCCCATAAACGCAGGCTCTTCCTGAGCCTGTCGGTTCGGAGCCCAGAGTTTTGCAGCAATGACTGTTATCGAAAAATAAAGCATTTTGCTGATCACAGCCATGACGATCATGATGGCCAAACTATCTGCATAGGCGCCAAAACGGAACCCAAACAAGCTGATGATCCATGCTGCGATAATTTCTGTAATAGCCATGATCGAGGTCAGAAAAGCAGAATGCAATATGGCAGATCTCAGCTTGCATTCGTAATTCATCCATAGCAGCAGTAAATTAGAAAGGAAAAATGCTGCGCCATTCAAAACAACGCTGTTAAACCATGTAATACCAAACAAAAGAAGATAGGCAACCGCACATGTGATGCCAATTCTAAGACCGGATGATTTTCTACAAAACAGAGCATCAAAATACAGCCACGCAATGGTCGCTTCTGCAATATATAACACGCCGTAGCAAATATATTCCGCCATCATTTCACGCTTTCCATATACCACAAATAGGTGTCCTTGAATGCAGTATACCTTCTCCTTGTTAAGTAAGCGGTCATCTCCCTGCCCCGATATTTCAGCAGGATCGTATCTTTGTGAATAGAATTGACAAAGTGCAGATTGACGATATAGCTCCGGTGCGTCATATAAAAGCATGGCAAGGTCAAAGTTTGCCGCCAATACTCCATATTCTGTGTGCTTTGCAGAACTCCATCTATCGTATGAACTAAAACTTTTCTCTGTGTCGCTTCAACGCAAATGATCTCTTCCGCACGACGAACAAATACTCCTTCATTCGTTACAATGGGGAACTCGCGGCTTTCCATATTGTACTGGTAAACTGCATCTTTCAGATTGCGAAACAGCCGATTTTTATCAATCGGTTTTGACAAATACCGAAACACCTGAAATCTCATGGCTTCGTCCAAATAATCCGGATAAGAGGTCACGATGAATATTTTTATATTTGGATTCAATTCTTTCAGCTTTGCACCAACATGGATCCCGCTAACGCCGGGCATTTCAACATCTAAAAATGCGATATCCGCGCGAACTTTGGCATTTAACAGAGCGTCTCCGCTGGAATAGCAGGCAAATTCCGGTATCATTCCGCCCAGTTGCTCAAAATACTCCGATACATATAAATGCAGTTGCTCAAGAATAATCGAATCATCATCGCAAAAAATCACACGCATAATAGCACCCTTACACTTTATATAAGTAGAATCATTATAGCATATTTTGTGTTTTTTTGCAAGCACCACCCCCGAATGTGCCATAGGAAGCACGACCAAAACTGCATCAAAACTGTCGTTTCGTGCGTGACCGATTGAATCGTCATACATTCAAGAGTAAAATGTACGAAACGGACGATCATACGATATGTGCCGAACGACTATATCCCAAGGAGGCAAAACGAATTATGAACATTTTCCTCAAGCAGGCAACAAGAAGGCCTCTCTTTACCACATTGCTGGTATTGCTGCTCAGTTTCTCTGTTCTGCTGTCCTGCACCGGTTATTCCGCATGGGAAAGCGCCAAAACACAGAAAAGTGAGATTTCAAATGGTTACACAACGATTGCAATCCCGATAGAGCCTGATCTAAGCAACCTGTCACCAGAGGAGATCGCCACCGCATTGCAGAATCGTGTATTTGCAGACAACGCAGCGCAGGAGGCTCCCCAAATCACCATGGTTGACCGTCGCTGCCTGCTTTCTGCTCATATAGCGGGCAGTAGATCCCTCTCTTCCAGCAGCATCGACCCATCTGAATATAATACTGCATTTGATGGAGAATGTTATTCTCTTGCTGTATTTGCACTGCGCTGCAGCGGCATCCGGGAGCAGCCAACGGAAGGTATGTTTCTGTATGATGCAACATTCAGCGTTGAGGAAATCATCTGCCTGTCAGACGCATATAATACGTTCCCCAAACCTGATTCAGTACATATCTACAGCGATGTACGCGAATCAAATGGGGCAGTACCATTTGAAAAAGGTAAAACCTATCTTGTGTTCGGCCAATACCAAGATCATCGTGTCGTTCGGTCTGCCGATGGGTATGATCAGGTAAAAAATGAGAATCGCTACATTGTTCCGTTCCCTGAGATCAACAGCAATTTCTATGGTGAGCCCAGCAGTCTTGAACTTGGTAGTTATAATGGGCTGGACTACCATTTCCCTGCGGCAGGACAACTTCCTTGGGTCTGTGAATATACAGGGTCGGTGACAGATTATCTAAACAGCGATGCAGCTTCGACTTGGCGGGAAGATATTGTACCGCTTTGTCAGCTTAACTATGAGTCTGCGGCCGTGATACTGACCGATCGAGCAGAGAGTATGTATTCTTTTAATACCGGTGATGAGGCTTTGTTATCCGGGCGCTTTTTTACAGGCGAAGAGTACACAAACGGTGATGATGTGTGTGTCATCAGTGCAGCCTATGCTGAACAAAACGGCCTCCGGCTGGGAGATATGATTCAGCTTGACTACTATGATTCTGGATTTGGGGAATACAACAACGGTGCGACGGCGAATTCTATGCTTGCGGCGGAAGATCCGGGCCCTTATCGTCAACGATACTATATGTCTCTCGATGATGCGATCGGTGTATGCAAAAATTATACCGTTATTGGCATTTATACTGGCGCTCGATTCGCATTTGGCGCATATCAGCTTAATGCGGACACGATTTTGGTTCCCAAAGCATCTGTTCCTAATGCGCAGAATTATGAAACACGGGCAAATTCCTTACTGAACACTTTTGTCCTGAAAAATGGCTCTGCAAAAGAATTTGAAAAGTACATGGAGCAGCAGAACCTCGCTGGACAATTTCTCTATTTCGATCAGGACTTTTCTTCTATGCAGGAATCACTGGATGCACTTGAAACCAATGCCATGCGCCTGATGATGGTCGGCATCGGAGTATTCCTGCTTACTTCCGCACTGTTTTTGTTTCTGAATTTCCGCAGAATGAACTTGACGATCCGTGGTGTTCGCCTCTTGGGCAGGTCATCCAAGGCAGTATTCCGGGAAATCATCATGGCACTTATTCCTTTGGAAACCCTTGCAGTCTTGTTTGGCACATGTGCTGCAATTGCGCTATTTGATGTTGTTACACGGAATCTGCTTTCGAGCGCTCTTACGCTCCGACCGGAGGCAATGGCGGTTTCTGCTGTTACTGCATTTGTATTTCTCATGGTTTCTACTATGATCAGCACGGCGATCTTTGCGAACCGCAAGCTGATGAAAGCAAAATAAGGCTTGCCTTGAAAGGAGCATAATTGTCTATGTCTCAAAAAAACGGTCACGCTCTTGAAAGTGTAACACTGACTGCCATGCTCCGCCGATGGACATCAAGTCTGCTCCTTATTGCGGTTGCCGCCGCAGGGGCTCTTTCTGCAATGATCTTACAGAATTTAACTATCCGTCAGGAGAATGCTTTATGCAACACGATTGAGAATACCACAATTTCCTGCACCGTAACAAATGCAAAAGGTACTGATTCCGGCAACCTGCAAATGCTTTCGGCTTTTGTAGAGATGTTGGAGGGGAAACGACGGTTGCGGGAATGCTATTTGGACGATTATGTAAAAAACGTGCGGGCAAAAGCGAAAATGTCATTGGAGAAACCGGAAGGCGCAACACTCAGCAGGATTCTCTCGATCGATTCCGATCCCGCTCTTTCTCAAGCAGAAGGGGTCTATGTCCAATTTTTTGAAGACTGGGAGGAAGGAGTTCTGCGCGGGCAAGAACAAGTATGCCTGATTTCATCTGACTTGGTCACCGATGGCGAATACATTACCGTTGCCGCCGATATGGGCGAATCTGCACGATTGCGAATCATAGGGACTGTTACAAACGGCCCGAGCAATGAAATATATTGTCCCTATTTCATGTCATGGAGTGAAGGCGTTTCCGTTGCTTTTCTGACGGACAGCTGTTCTTTCGATATCCGAAACAATCAAAAGCTGGAAGAAAGCAAATCGTATATTTACGAGTGGTTTGTTCGCCCGGATCTCAGCAATCAAATGGATGGTCTTACTTTTGGTGTTTTAATCCACGATGAGACCTATCAGAAAAATATAGAGGAGATTCAGGCGAACCTTTCCATGCTGCATCTGTTGCTGCCGGTTTTGATCATTGTATGCGGCGGCATCGGCTTTTTCGCAAGTTTTCTGGCAACTCGCGGCAGGACAAAAGAGTTTGCTGTCATGCGCTGCCTCGGCATGAAACAATGTAAAATTTTTGGATTGGTCATGGGAGAACTTTCTATTCTCGCTTTTACAGGTGCATTCTTCGGTATAGCCGGTGGCATTCTTCTGGAAGGCGAAATACAGACAAGTGCATTGCTTCATGCTGCGCTGATGACAGGTATATTTTTACTCGGTTCCGCGGTTGCAGCACTTCGGATCACAAGCATAAATGTTATGAATCTCATGAAGGTGGAGGATTGAATATGAATATCCTGACTTCCAAACAAGTTACATACGAATATAGAAATGCAGTCCAGACAGTAAGGGCTGTGAATGGTGTCAGTTGCACTTTTCAACAGGGGCATGTTTATGCCATTGTAGGGCCTTCCGGCAGCGGGAAGACTACATTTCTATCGTTGCTTGCAGGACTGGATGTGCCGACCTCCGGCACGATCGAATTAGACGGAGAATCCACGGCGAAAATGAACCGTGATTCTTACCGGCTGAACCATGTGTCCGTGATTTACCAGAATTTCAACTTGTTTCAACACCTGACCGTGTTGGAGAACGCCGCCTATCCCCTGTATGTCCGCAAAATGCCAAAGAAAAAAGCGGATGAGCTCGCAGCAGAAAAACTTCTGCAAGTTGGGTTGAAGGAGGATCAGTTCAAGCGGTTTCCCAATATGCTCTCCGGAGGAGAGCAGCAGCGAGTGGCTATCGCCCGCGCGCTAACCTCAGGCAGTGAGCTTATTCTGGCAGACGAACCTACCGGCAATTTGGACAGTGAAAACAGCCGAAACATTGTTGGTATTCTGCAAGGGCTGGCCCATGAGGGAAATCGCTGTGTTATCATTGTCACCCACGATCCCGCAGTAGCAGAAGTAGCCGATGTGCTACTAAAGATGAAAGACGGTAAGTTGATTCACTGATCCGTTGCATCACCTATTTGCACAAGGAAAATGACCGACAGTGCCATATACCAAAAGATTCGCTTGCAGTTTAGAGCCCATTTTGGTGACTTGAAGTCTTATGTCTTCAAGGATATGGCTACGGAAATCCGTAAAATGGTTGTCACCTTGCGGTGTATAGCAAAAACATGATGCCGATTTGATAGATGCTTTCGCTGCTGTGACCGGACAATGAGGATTATCCTGAAAGCATGGCAAAAGCATCGGGCGCTTGATCCATCGCTTGCATCAATTATTCAACTTGATTTCTACTCATTCCTTGATGCTGAACTGCACGGTCATTATAATAATGAATTAAACGCACTTGCTTTGCGGCTTCTGCCGCTTTGCAGGTGCGTTTTGCTATATCTGTGCCTTTTGCGTGGCAGCGTAGGCTGCCGCAGCCCTCCGTCCGATTTGGATCATTCAAAAATTCAAATCGAAACGGAGGATAACGCTATGGATGGAAACCATCCGAAACGAAGAAAGGACAAATATGATCCCTATACCATCAGCACGACCGAGGACGGCCGCCATTGGCTGACCTTTTTGGACGGGCAAGGCGATCGGCATCATGTTGAGATCAGTGCTGCCGTATTTACACTGTTCGATTCCTTTGAGTTGGACGATCTCTCCTATCTGAACGAGGTGGATCGCCACTATGAGCAGTCGGAGCTCACGGAGGCATCGTTGTATGACCGAGCCGTGCATCGCCCGGCGACGGTCGAAGAAAGCGCTTTGCAGAGCATGGAATATGCGCAGTTACATA
>ERZ773242.2727-NODE-2727-length-13939-cov-6.665730_pt1 | contig 13939 bp, 10 predicted proteins | sample MGYA00511077_ERZ773242 | MGnify/ENA primary metagenome ERZ773242 (study PRJEB29015, sample SAMEA2737754) | human gut metagenome | biome: human gut; feature: human-associated habitat; material: faeces | place: China | collected 2012 ... | reverse complement strand
CCTGCGGGCCCGCCCCCCTGCCGGGATTCCGCCCCTCCCCATAGCGCCTAGGCCCTCCGCACCCACCACCCCGCTTTTTCATAGAATAAACCATCCACGCATTGTATTTCCCGCTCAAAAGTGATATAATAGCCTATAATTTTTATTTTCCGTTACTCCACAGCAAGGAGGCTCTGTTATGCAGCCCATCATTCGTTCCGAAAAACTCTCGCAGGTCCATTCCGATATCCGCGGCCCCGTCTATGTGGAGGCCATGAAAATGATCGCGGAGGGCACCCCCGTTCTGCGTCTCAATACCGGCAATCCCGCCACCTTCGGCTTTACCATGCCCCCCAGCGTGCGCCACGCCCTGCTGGAGAATGCCGATAAGGCCGTTGGCTACTGCGATTTCCGCGGCATGCCCGCCGCCCGTCAGGCCATTCTGGAGTACGAAACCGGCAAGGGCATCCAGGGCCTCACCCTCGATGATATCTTCGTCGGCAATGGCGTCAGCGAGATGGCTCAGTTCGCCATCACCACCCTGCTCAATTACGATGATGAGATCCTGCTCCCCAGTCCCAGCTACTCCCTGTGGACCAATGTCACCCTCATCGCCGGGGCCAAGCCGGTGTTCTACACCTGCGATGAAGCCTCCGACTGGTACCCCGATGTCGAGGATATCCGCCGCAAGATCACCTCCCGCACCCGCGCCATCCTCATCATCAATCCCAATAACCCCACTGGCGCGCTGTACCCCCGCGAACTGCTGGAGCAGATTGTGGCGATCGCCCGGGAAAAGGAACTTATCCTCCTCTCGGATGAGATCTACGACCGCCTGGTCATGGACGGCAAGGAGCATGTTTCCACCGCCGCCCTCTGCCCGGATCTTCCGGTTCTCACCTTCAATGGCCTTTCCAAAAGCCACATGATCTGCGGCTTCCGCTGCGGCTGGCTGGCTGTTTCCGGCCCCCGCCAGGTAACGAAGGACTTCATTGCCGGCATGGTGGCGCTCACCAGTATGCGCCTGTGCGGTAATGCCCTCACGCAGCTGGTCATTCCTGCCGCCCTGCGGGATGAGCAAAGCACCCATGAATTGCTCATTCCCGGCGGCAGACTGTACGAGCAGCGGGAAGCGGCGGTCAATGCCCTGCGGCAATTCGATTGCCTTTCGGTCGTCAAAAATTCCGCCGCCTTCTATATCTTCCCCCGCATCGATCTCAAAAAGTGTCCCATCACCGACGATAAAAAATTCGCCATGGACCTTCTGCACCAAAAGCATATCCTGCTGGTGCCGGGCAGCGGCTTCGATTGGCCCCAGCCTGACCACTTCCGGGTTGTCATGCTGCCGGAAGCGAAGGACCTCGCCCGCGCCATGACCGATGTCGGTGAATTCCTGCAAACCTACCGTCAGTAACTATCAGCAAAAAGGCCCCGGCGTCAAACCGGGGCTTTCTTTCCATCATAGTATTCACGGAGGACCTCATGAAAGCCATCTTCATTGATATCGATAACACCCTGCTGGATTTTGATGCCTATGTCCGCACCACCATGGAGCAGGGCTTTGCCCATTTTGGCCTGCCCGCCTACCGCCCGGAGATGTACCATACCTTCACCGCCGAAAATAATAAGCTCTGGCGGCAGATCGAGGAGGGTACACTCACCTTCGCCGAGCTTCAAAAAATCCGCTGGAACAATGTTTTTGCCGCTCTTGGCATCCATTTTGATGGCCCCGCCTTTGAACATTACTTCCGTGCCGCCCTGCACGAGAGCGCCATCCCAGTCCCCGGTGCCATGGAGCTCCTGCAAAGCCTTTCCGGCCGCGCACTCCTGTGTGTCGCCAGCAACGGCCCCTACGAACAGCAGCTCCACCGGCTGGAGATCGGCGGCATGAAGCCGTATTTTGATTATTTCTTCATTTCGGAGCATGCTGGCGCCGCCAAGCCCGCCCCAGCCTTCTTCGATTACGCCTTCCGCGAGCTGAACGAAAACCGCTCCGTCCCCATCCTCCCGCGGGAAACCCTCATCATCGGGGACTCTCTCTCGTCCGATATTGCCGGTGGCCTGCAATACGGCATGAAAACCTGCTACTACCGCCGCCCCGGGGCCCCCGCCGCTCCCACCGGGGTAGATGATACCGTTACCGACCTGCGCCAGATTCCCGCCCTTTTCTAATCGCTGCATTGCCTGGGGTACGGCCCGCAGGCGATGCTTCGCATCGTGCCGTTCCTCGCTTCGCTCGGAACCGGCCCCGCAGCTTCGCTGCGGCCCTGCGGGCTGCCCCATTACACCGTAAGGAGAATGAATGCTTACTTATCACCAAACAACTGAAGCAGAAAAATACCGTATCACCGCCTGGGAATATGAAGGTGAGTATGCAATCTACAATGCCACACCTTATGCGGAGCAAAAGAAAAAAGGCTTTGGCTTTGCCAATCCGCTCAATCATTTCTATTCCTTTTACGCAGGGGAAGAACTGGTTGGCTTTATCAATCTGTACGAGGAGGAAACCGAAGTCTTCTTCGGCATCGGCGTTGCACCGGCCCATTGCGGCAAAGGCTATGGCCGGCAGATGACCGAAATCGCCTGCACGCTTTCGCGGCGCTTGTTTCCCGGCAAGCCCCTTTATCTGGAGGTGCGTACCTGGAATACCCGCGCTGTTCGCTGCTACCAAAAGGCCGGCTTTCGCATCGTCGGGGAACCCCTCCGCCAAACCACCTTTCTCGGCGAGGGCCTTTTTTACCGCATGGTAGCCCAATAGAATCAAAAAAATCCGACCCACGGTGTTTCCGCAGGCCGGATTTTTTTATATCGTTTGGATTTGGGATCACTTTTCCCAGCGGCGGCACAGCTCCTCCACCTCGTCCGCAAAGCGGGCCACATCGCGGTTGGCACCCTGTTTGTAGCCGTTCGCGATGCCGGTAAGCCGTTCCACAGCCGCCAACAGCCGGCGGAATACCTCGCTGACAAAACCGGCCTTCTTCTCCTTGTCCCGCGGGAAGTCCCGTCCCTTGGCCAGGCACGCGCCGTCCATCAGGCTGTACTCCGATTCAAAGAGCGGCACCTCGGCCGTGTAGCCCAGCCCCTGCAGCGTTTCGCAGAAGCTCAGCGCCGCGGTTTCCTCGCCGTGCACAATAAAGACCTTCCGCGGCTTCTGTCCCTGCATCTCCAGCCAGTGGATGAGTCCGTTTTTATCCGCGTGGCTGGACATGAACTTAAAGGAGCAGATTTCCGCCCGCACAGCGATCTTCTCTCCAAAGAGCTTAATCGAGGTAAGACCATCCAGCAGCTGCCGTCCCATCGTTCCCTCACTTTGGTATCCCACAAAGACGATGGAACATTCCGGCCGCCACAGGTTGTGCTTCAGGTGGTGCCGGATGCGTCCGGCCTCGCACATGCCGCTGGAGGCAATGATGACCTTGGGGGTCGGGTCGGTGTTCAGTGCCATGGATTCCTGCGAGGTGCGGGAAAGCTTCAGCCCGGGGAAACTGATGGGCTTAAAGCCGTTTTTCAGCAGCTCTATGGTCTCCTCGTCGGCATAGCCGGTCAGGTCACCGTCGTAAATCTGGGTGGCCTCCAGTGCCAGCGGGCTATCCACATATACCGTAAAGTTGGGGTTCGATTTCACCAGCCCCCGCGCCTTGATCTCCCGGATGTGATACAGCAGCTCCTGGGTGCGCCCCACCGCAAAGGAGGGGATCACCACATTGCCGCCCCGGGCCAGTGTCCGGTCTATGATCTCGGAAAGATCCTTGGGCACATCCTCACCGGTCTCATGCAGCCGGTCGCCATAGGTGGATTCCATCACTACATAGTCAGCCGGGGGCACCGGCTGCGGGTCCCGGATAATAGGCTTATCCACATTGCCGATATCCCCGGAGAAGATGACGGTACGGGTCTCGGCCCCCTCCGTCACCGTAAAGCGGATCGCCGCCGAACCCAGCAGGTGCCCGGCATCATACCAGTCCGCCGCAATTCCCGGGAAAAGCTCCACATGGTCGCCATAGCTTACCGGCACCAGCAGCTCCAGGGTATCGGTGGCATCCTGCACCGTGTAAAGAGCGTCCTCGGTCGGGTCGCCGCTGCGTTTATTTTTCTTTGCTTTCCACTGGGCATCGCTTTCCTGTATCCGGGCGCTGTCCAGCAGCATGATCTTTAAGAGGTCGCAGGTTGCCCGTGTCGCGTAGATAGGCCCCTTGTAGCCGTTTTTCACCATCAGCGGCAGCCGCCCGCTGTGGTCGGTGTGGGCATGGGTCACACATACCGCGTCTATCGCTGTCGCGTCAAAGAACAGCTCGTTTTCATTGTATACATCGCCGCCCTGCTGCAGGCCGCAGTCGATGAGAATATTCTTGCTGCAGGCGGTCAAACGGTGGCAGCTGCCGGTCACTACCCGGGCCGCCCCCCAAAAGCTCAGTTTCATAAATGCGCTTCCCCTTTCGATTTTCTTTTTCCAGTATACCACACCCCGCCGAAAAAGGAAAGGGGACAGCAGGGTGGGGGTGGGCGGCTGCCGCAGATTTTACACTCTGTTCATGGGGCAGGAGCGGCGCAGCCGCGCGCCCTGCGGGCGCGTTCCCGGCCCTTTGGGCCGGTGTGGGCGGGGCTTTGCCCCGCCCGGCTGCGCCGCCTTGGCCTCTGTCGCCAGTTCCTCCCCAAACCGCAAAAAGCCGCCCCCGCGCAGGGAGCAGCCTTTTCTTTTACAGCTCTTTGTAGTAGGGACAGATATCCTCATAGTGCCCGTCCTTCATCCGGAAGCCCTTGGGAATGGTACCCAGCTGGATAAAGCCCAGCCGCTCGTAGAGGTGCCGGGCGTGCAGGTTGGTGGCTACTACGGCATTAAACTGCAGTACCCCAAAGCCATGCTTTTTGCCCTCCTTCAGGCAGTCCAGCACCAGCTTTTCGCCAATGTGCAGCCCACGGGCCTCTTTGCTTACCGCGTAGCTCGCGTTGCAAATATGCCCGCAGCGTCCTACATTGTTGGGGTGCAGGATGTAAAGCCCCAGTACCTTTCCGGCTTCGTCCTCCGCCACACCGCACCAGCTTTGCCCGGCAAAAAACTCTCTGCCGCTTTCCTCGGTCAGCAGCTCCTCCTGCGGGAAAGCAATCCCGTCCTCCACTACCTCATTCCAGATGGCTACCATCAGCGGCAGGTCCCGGCTTTCATATCCTCGTATCGTGATCTGCATGGGCCCAGCCTCCTTTTCGCTTCCTCGCCGATTCCTGCCCACCGCAGGATACGGCCCCGCAGGGCGGCGCTTCGCGCCGTGACGGCCTGCCGGCCGTCCCCGCGGCTTCGCTGCGGGGCCGCTTTGCACTCCGCCGGCTTTTCAGCCTCGCCTTACTGCTCCATCAGCCCGGTGATCAGCCGGCACAGCTCGGCCGGCTCCTCTATCGGCACGCCGCCGATGAGACATCCCTCGGCATACAGCAGCTTTGCGTAGTCCGCCAGCTTTTCCTTGTCGGTCACGGCGTATTCCTTCAGCTTGGCCGTTACCGGATGGTCGGGGTTCAATTCCAGCACCACATCCGCCTTAAATCGGTTCTCCCGCCCCGGCATGGCGTTCAGCGTCTGCTCCATCTCCATCGAAAGCCCGCCCTCGGTGGAAAGACATACCGGGTGGGATTTCAGCTTGTCGGTAAAGCGCACGGCATGTACCTTTTCGCCCAGCGCCTCCTTCATCGCCGCAAAGAGATCAGCAGCCGCCTCGTTCTCCTCGGCCAGCGCTTTCTTCTGCTCCTCGGTGGAAAGATCGATCTCATCGGTGCGGATATTAAGGAACTTCTTGCCGTCATACTCCCGCAGCGTCTTGATGGCGAATTCATCCACCTGCCCGGTCATATACAGCATCTCGTAGCCGGCTTCCTTTATCTGGTCCGCCTGCGGCAGGGCGTCTATGGCCTCCACGGTGCGGCCGCAGCCGTAGTAGATGGCCTCCTGGCCCTCCTTCATACGGCCCACATATTCCTTTAGGGTCGTCAGCTTCTTTTCGGTGGAGGAATAGAACAGCTGCAGATCCTGCAGGGTGTCCTTGTGCATGCCGTAGTCCATGCACAGGCCGTAGGTCAGCTGCGTGCCAAATTCCTTCCACAGCGCCTCATATTTCTCACGGTCGTTTTCCAGCAGCTTCTCCAGCTCGCCTTTAATGCGCCGCTCCAGCGCCCGTTCAATGAGCTGCAGCTGCCGGTCATGCTGCAGCATCTCCCGGCTGATGTTCAGGGAAAGATCCTCGCTGTCTACCAGGCCCCGCACAAAGCTGAAATAGTCCGGCAGCAGGTCGGCACACTTTTCCATAATAAGCACGCCGCGGGAATAAAGCTGCAAGCCCTTCTCATAGCTGGTGGAGTAGTAGTTCATCGGGGCATGGCTGGGGATAAACAGCAGGGCGTTAAAGGTGGCGTTGCCCTCCGTCCGGGTATGGATCACCACCGCCGGGTCTTCATAGTCGTAGAATTTGTTCTTATAGAAGTCATTGTACTCTTCCGGCTTTACTTCGCTCTTTTGCTTGCGCCACAGCGGGATCATGCTGTTTAGAGTGGTTTCTTCCCACACCGTCTCATACTCCGGCTTTTCGGGGGCTTCCTCGCCCTCCGGCACGGCCTTGGGGCGGTACTGCGGCATCAGCAGGGTGATGGGGTAGCGGATATAGTCGGAATATTTCTTCACCAGCTCGGAAAGGCGGTATTCCTCCAGGAATTCGCTGTATTTCTCGTCCTCGGTGTCGTCCTTCAGGTGCAGGGTGACGCGGGTGCCCCTCCAGTCCATTTCGCAGGGCTCTATGGTGTAGCCCTCGGCGCCGCTGGATTCCCACCGGCTGCCGGTTTCCTCGCCCCAGGCGCGGCTTTCCACCGTTACATGGTCCGCTACCATAAAGGCGGAATAGAATCCCACGCCGAACTGTCCGATGACTTCCACATCCTCGCCGGTCTCGTTTTCCCGCTTAAAGTCCAGACTGCCGCTCTTGGCGATGGTGCCCAGGTTCTTTTCCAGCTCCTCGGCGGTCATGCCGCAGCCGTTATCGGTGATGGAAAGCAGCCGGTTTTCCTTATCCACCGCCAGGGCGATCTTGTAGTCGCCGCGGGCCAGGGGAATGCTGTCATCGGTCAGCGAGCGGAAATACAGCTTATCAATGGCATCGCTGGCATTGCTGATAAGCTCCCGCAGGAAGATCTCCTTGTGGGTGTAAATGGAATTGATCATCATATCCAGCAGCTTTTTGCTTTCGGCTTTGAACTGCTTCGTTCTCATGGTCACAGGCTCCTTTGCTTCTTGTTTTATCTTTTCGCGTCCGCCCCGGCAACCGGATAGATCGGTTCCGGCGGTGTCGCTGGCGTCGCAAGGCATCAGCCCGTCTTCGCCGGGCAAGAGCCTTCCTTCCGCCGCTCCTTGCCGTACCTCGATCTCTCCGGCCGCCCGGGGCAGCCGCTATCCATTTTTGTTACATAGCCACCAGCTTTTCGCCGTCGTAGTCCACCGTAATGGCGGTTTCGGGGGCGGGGTCCTCGGCGATGATCCACCGGGCCAGCAGCGTCTCCACCTCGGTCTGAATGAGCCGCTTGAGCGGCCGCGCGCCGTAAATGGGGTCGTACCCCTTGGCGATCAGATAATCCTTGGCCGCGTCGGTCAGGGTGACGGTCAGCTGCCGCTGGGCCATCCGCTTCTGCAGGTCTGCCACCAGCAGATCCACAATGCCGCGGATGTTTTCCTTGGTGAGGGGCTTATAGAAGACGATCTCATCCAGCCGGTTCAGGAACTCCGGACGGAAGCTGCGGCGCAGCAGCTGGGTCACGCCGTCGCGGGCCTCCTCGCTGATCTCGCCGTTTTCGCCGATGCCCTCCAGAATGAGGTCAGAGCCGAGATTGGAGGTCAGAATGATGATGGTATTTTTGAAATCCACCGTGCGCCCCTGGCTGTCGGTGATCCGGCCGTCATCCAGTACCTGCAGCAGCACATTGAACACATCGGGATGCGCCTTTTCCACCTCATCAAACAGTACAACGGAGTAGGGACGGCGGCGAACCGCTTCGGTCAGCTGACCGCCCTCCTCGTAGCCAACATATCCGGGAGGCGCGCCGATCAGGCGGCTGACCGAGTACTTCTCCATGTACTCACTCATATCGATCCGGACGATGTTATGCTCATCATCGAACAACGCCTCGGCCAGTGCCTTGGCCAGCTCGGTCTTGCCCACGCCGGTAGGACCGAGGAACAGGAACGAGCCGATGGGACGCTTGGGATCCCGAATACCGGCCCGGCTGCGCAGAATGGCATCGGAAACCTTGGTCACGGCTTCATCCTGGCCAATAACACGGCGGTGCAGAATATCCTCCAGATGCAGCAGCTTTTCACGCTCACCCTCCATCAGCTTGGCCACCGGGATACCGGTCCAGCGGGCCACAATGCGGGAGATCTCCTCCTCGGTGACCTTGTCACGCAGCAGGGTGTCCTCCTTCTCCTCGGTCTCGCTTGTCTTTTCGGCCTCCTCCAGCTCCTTTTGCAGCTGGGGCAGTTTGCCGTATTTCAGCTCGGCGGCCTTATTGAGGTCGTAGCGGTTCTGCGCCATCTCTATCTCGGCATTGATCTTTTCGATCTCCTGCCGCAGGCTCTGCACCTTGCCGATGGACTGCTTTTCATTTTCCCAGCGGGCCTTCATGCCGTTAAACTGCTCCCGCAGCTCGGCCAGCTCCTTTTGCACCTCCGCCAGGTGCGCCTGGGTCAGCTTGTCGGTCTCCTTCTTCATGGCGGCTTCCTCAATTTCCAGCTGCATGATGCGGTGCCGCAGCTCATCCATTTCGGTGGGCATCGAGTTCATTTCGGTCTTGATGAGAGCACAGGCCTCATCCACCAGGTCAATGGCCTTATCCGGCAGGAAACGGTCGGTGATGTAGCGGTTGGAAAGGGTAGCGGCGGCGATGAGGGCGGCATCCTGGATCTTCACACCGTGGTACACCTCATACCGCTCCTTCAAGCCGCGCAGAATGGCAATGGTATCCTCCACGGTGGGCTCGGCTATCATAACGGGCTGGAAACGGCGTTCCAGGGCGGCATCCTTCTCAATGTACTTGCGATACTCGTTCAGGGTGGTGGCACCGATGCAGTGCAGCTCGCCACGGGCCAGCATGGGCTTTAACAGGTTGCCGGCATCCATGGCGCCGTCGGTCTTACCGGCGCCGACGATGGTATGCAGCTCATCGATGAAGAGGATGATCTTGCCCTCGCTCTGCTGCACCTCGTTCAGCACGGCTTTGAGACGCTCCTCAAATTCGCCGCGGAATTTGGCGCCGGCCACCAGGGAGCCCATATCCAGCGAGAACAGGGTCTTATCCTTCAGGTTTTCCGGCACATCCCCGGCCACGATCCGCAGGGCCAGCCCTTCGGCAATGGCGGTTTTACCTACGCCGGGCTCGCCGATAAGGCAGGGGTTGTTCTTGCTTTTGCGGGAAAGGATGCGGATGACATTGCGGATCTCCTCATCCCGCCCGATGACGGGATCGAGCTTCTGGGCGCGTGCAGCCTCGGTCAGGTCGCGGCCGTATTTTTTCAGCACATCGTAGGTTTCTTCCGGGGTATCGCTGGTGACGGTACGGTTGCCCCGCACCTGCCGCAGCGCCGCCATAAATTTTTCCTTGGTGAGCCCCGCTTCCCGGAACAGGGAGCGCAGGGTATCATCGGTTTTCTCAAAGAGGCCGAGCATCAGGTGCTCCACGGAGGTGTACTCATCGTGCATCTCACGGGCGATCTTTTCGGCCTCGTTCAGGGCCTGCTCCAGGTCGCGGGAGAGGTACATCTGCCCGGCGCCGCTGCCGGAAACCTGGGGCAGACGCTCCACCGCGGCGGTGAGCTTCTGCCGCAGGGCGGCGGGTTCCACACCGGCCTTCTGCATCAGCTGGGGGATGAGCCCCTCTTTCTGCTCCAGCAGGGCAAGCAGCAGGTGCTCCTGCTCGATCTGCTGATTCTGCCGGGCGGAGGCCATCTGCTGGGCGGCCTGCACAGCTTCTACACTTTTTTGGGTGAATTGGTTGAGGTTCATAAAACATCCTCCTCACATGGTGAATTTGCTTGTTTTATACGGCGACATTCCGCCGCTCAAAGTATTCCCGGTACAGCCGTTCGATCTTCGCTTTTGTTTCGCGGGAATCCGGCTCCGGTTCCGAAAAATACAGCTTGAGGGCTGCATCGAAGGTGGCAATATAATCGGCGATGAGCTCGCCGAGAGCTTCGCTGCCCAGCAGCAGGCTTTGGGGGGCGGGGCTTTGCAGCATCAAAACCCGGAGATAGCGTTCGCCATCCACCAGGCTTTGCTGCCGTCCCAGGAAAACCGTTTCCACGGTATCCCACAGGCCGTAAAAATTGACCATGGCCATGATGAGCTGGGTATTCTGCGTCCGCAGCGAGACCCGGAGGGTGCCGATGGATTGATTATCCCGGGAAAGCTCCAGGCTGTAACGGACGGTGGGATTGTACTTGTAGCGCAGGGCCGTCCGGAGATTCATCATCCCGGCGGAGGCGGCCTCCGGCAGCTGGAAGCCCGCGGCGGATTCGAAATGGCGGCGGACCTCCGCAAGGAGGTGACTCATGCGCTTTTCCGGGGTGATAAGACTGGCGTATTCGGCCAAAATCTGGTTGACCATATTGCTGCGGTTGGTGCCGCGCTGGTAGGCCAGCTTATCGATCTCATGCACCACATCCTCCGAGAGGACGAGGGAATAGACATTCTTTTTCATGCCGCCGGTTCACCTCCTTTTTCGGCTTGCAAGCTTATTGTAAACTGAAATATGAAAACTGTCAAGCGATTTATATAAATTAAATTGCAAATTTTTTGTGAACGGCGGTTTGCGGCCGGCCGGGGAATGTGGTAAAATGGGGGGGGAGAATTCCGGTGGGGGAGGGGGCCGCGCCCGCGCCCGCAGCGAGCGCGTACGCGCGTGTAACGCGCGCGCGACCCCCAAATCTGGATTTTGCAGGGAGTGGGGAAGGACAATGTGGGAAAAACTGAAGGCGACGGGGAAGCCCATCCTGCTGTATGGGATGGGGGACGGGGCGGAGAAGATAGCTGCCGAGCTGAAGAAGCGGGAGATCCCCATAGCGGGGGTGTTCGCGAGCGAGGGCTTTACCCGGGGGCAGGAATTTATGGGCTGCCCGGTGACCGACTACCGGGCGGCCAGGGAGCGGTACGGCGAGATGGTGGTGCTGGTGTGCTTTGGCACCCACCGGCCGGAGATTATAGCGCAGATAGAGAAGCTGGCCACAGAGCAGGAGCTGTATGCCCCGGATGTGCCGGTGGCGGGGGAGGAGATCTTTACCCGGGAATACGCGAAAGCCCACCGGGAAGAGCTGGGGCGGGTATACGGACTGCTGGCGGATGATCACTCCCGGAAAGTGCTGCGGGATGTGGTGGAATATAAATTGACCGGTGATATTAAACTGCTGCGCGGGTGCGAAAGTGAGCCAAGGGAGGCGTGGGAGAACATCCTGCGGCCGGGAAAAGAGGAGCACTACATGGACCTGGGGGCCTACACCGGGGATACCATAGCGGAATTTATAGGGTATGCGGGGGAGTGGCGGCGCATCACGGCGCTGGAGCCGGATCCTGTGACCTTTGCGAAGCTGGAACGGAATACGGCGGGGCTGCATGATTGCATTCTGTACCGGCTGGGGGCGTACAGCCGGTACGCGCGGCTGCCCTTCGCGGGTGGGGCTGGGCGTGGCTCCCACCTGGCGGCGGGCGGCGCCATGACCGAGCTGGACAGTGTGGATAACATCCTGTGTGGGCAGACGGTGAGTCTCATCAACATGGATGTGGAGGGGATGGAGGCAGAGGCGATAGCGGGCATGGCCAAGACGCTGCGGCGGCACCGGCCAAAGCTCCTAATCGCGGGGTACCACCGCAGCGAGGATCTGTGGCGGCTGCCGCTGGAGGTGCTGGCTATTCAGCCGGAATATAAGGTATATGTGCGGCATTACCCCTGCCTGCCAGCGTGGGATGTGAATTTTTACTTTGTGTAAAAATGGCGGTCGGCAAACTGGGCATACCGTAAAATAAAGGTAGGTGCAGGGGCAGGCGGCGGAGCCGCTGCCGGGCAAAGCCCGGCCTTCCGGCGCCCCGGCGGGGCGCCGGGGTACGCTCGGTAACGGGCGTGCGGCTCCGCCGAAGCGGCCCGCGGCAGGCAGAAATACCGGGGAACGCGGGCTTTTTTTATTGTAATGGAGCCCGGTTTGTGGTAAAATATATCCCTATGAAATAAAGCCAAAGGAAGGACGAAACACTGTGGCAAGTTTGAAAGAGGAAATCAGCCGGCGGAGGACCTTCGCCATTATCTCCCACCCGGATGCCGGTAAGACCACACTGACCGAGAAATTCCTGCTGTACGGCGGGGCGATTCAGCTGGCGGGTTCGGTAAAGGGGAAGAAAACCGCGCGCCATGCGGTTTCCGACTGGATGGAGATCGAAAAGCAGCGCGGTATTTCGGTCACCAGCTCGGTAATGCAGTTTGAGTACCAGGGGTATTGCATCAATATTCTGGATACCCCGGGACACCAGGACTTTAGTGAAGATACCTACCGCACCCTGATGGCGGCGGACAGCGCCGTGATGGTCATTGATGCGGCAAAGGGCATAGAGCCGCAGACCCGCAAGCTCTTTAAGGTGTGCGCCATGCGGGATATTCCCATCTTTACCTTTATCAATAAGCTGGATCGTGAGGCGCGCAATCCCTTTGACCTGCTGGAGCAGCTGGAGAAGGAATTTGGCATCGGCACCTACCCGGTGAACTGGCCCATTGGCTGCGGCGTGGATTTTAAGGGCGTATTTGACCGCGACCGGCGGGAAATTCTGGCCTTTAATGAATTCCACAACGGGCAGAATAAGCTGGCGACCATCGAGTGCGACATTACCGATACTGCGCGGCTGGATGAGCTGCTGGGGCCGTACCAGCGGCAGGCGCTGGTGGACGACATAGAGCTGCTGGACGGCGCAAGCTATGAATTTGACCTGGAAAAGGTGCGGCACGGCAAACTCAGCCCGGTGTTCTTCGGCTCGGCGCTGACCAACTTTGGCGTGGAAACCTTCCTCGAAAACTTCCTGAAGATGACGACGCCCCCACTGCCCCGCAAGACCGCCGATGGTGTGGTGGATCCCTTTGACGAGGGCTTTTCTGCCTTTGTGTTCAAGATCCAGGCGAATATGAACAAGAACCACCGCGACCGCATTGCCTTTATGCGGATCTGCTCCGGTAAATTCCAGAAGGATACCGAGTACCTGCATGTGCAGGAGGGCAAGCGCATCAAGCTGGCGCAGCCCCAGCAGATGATGGCGGAGAACCGCGAGATCATAGAGGAGGCGTATGCCGGCGATATCATCGGGGTGTTCGACCCCGGCATTTTCTCCATCGGGGATACGGTGTGCGACCCCAAGATGAAGGTGCAGTTCGAGGGAATTCCCACCTTTGCGCCGGAGCATTTTGCGGCGATAGAGCAGGTGGATACCCTGAAGCGCAAGCAATTCGTGAAGGGCATTACCCAGATTGCGCAGGAGGGCGCCATCCAGATCTTTACCGAGCCGGGCGGCGGCATGGAGCGTGTGATCGTGGGTGTGGTAGGTGTGCTGCAGTTTGAGGTGCTGGAATACCGGCTGAAGAACGAGTACGGTGTGGCGATCCGCCGCAGCGACCTGCCCTATGGGTATATCCGGTGGATCGCAAGCCGCGACGCCGACCCCAAGACCATGACGCTGACCAGTGACACCAAGTGGGTGCAGGATCTGAAGGGCAACAACCTGCTGCTCTTCGCGAGCGAGTGGAATATCCAGTGGGCGCTGGAGCGCAACGAGGGCCTGCGGCTGACGGAATTTAACAGAGAATAAAAGAAAAGCGGCTCCGCAGGGGCCGCTTTTTGGTGGGATGGGGGAGGAACCCCGGTGGGGGGAGGAGGCCCGCAGGGCCGGCCGCCGCAGGCGGCCGTGGG
>ERZ773242.2716-NODE-2716-length-13986-cov-38.056852_pt1 | contig 13986 bp, 7 predicted proteins | sample MGYA00511077_ERZ773242 | MGnify/ENA primary metagenome ERZ773242 (study PRJEB29015, sample SAMEA2737754) | human gut metagenome | biome: human gut; feature: human-associated habitat; material: faeces | place: China | collected 2012 ... | reverse complement strand
CAATACCAAACACTTACTTTATTTATCCAAATTTTGCCGTTTTTTTGCGAGTTCTACGTATCTTTGGCAAAGTTACCTAAAATCCCCCATTATGAAAACAATATGCCATGCTTTGTTTGCGCTGTCCGCCCTGCTCATCGCCTCGTGCAGCAAGCAGACGTCCGACATCATCGAATGGTCGACCAACGGAGTGACGGGCGTCAGGATGCCTCTCCACGTGACGTTCGTCGAAAACGTACAAGTCGAGGAAAGCGCCATGCAGGATGCCATATCAATCACCCCGGCCGTCGGTTTCGACGCCTACCTGTCGGGGATGCGCATGATCCGCATCGTCCCCAAATCCCCGCTGCAATACGACACGCAGTACAAGGTGGCCATCGACGCCGCGAAACTCACCGGCCGGCAGCACAAGGGCATCGCGGAGTTCAGGTTTGCGACCCCCAAACTGCGGTTTACCTACAACGACAGCTGGCTGCAGCAGAACGACGAGATGACCGGCTATGTGCTCATCGGCGAGATCGTCTCGTCGGACTATGCCGACGGCAGCTACATGGAACGGAACCTCAAAATAAGCGGCGCGGCGGGTACCGACGTCAAATGGACGCATTCGGAAGACGGGCTCACGCATCAATACACCGTGGGCAACATCGTCCCGCGGGGCGATGAGGGCTATACGCTGACGCTCGATTTCAATTACGACGAAAAGCAGACCCTCCGGGTGGAAGTTCCCCGCAAGGACGAATACGCGGTCATCGACCACAGCGTAAATCCGGAACCGCTCGCCATCGTGGTCACCTTCTCCGAACCCATCCGGCAGAACCAGGATCTGAAAAACCTGATCCGCTTCGACACCAAGTTCCGGACTTCGGTCGACAAAAACAGGCTCTACATCTATCCCGAAGCACGCCCCACGGGAGCGCATAGTGTCACGATCGGCCGCGACGTAGTGAGCAAGAACGGGCAGAAGCTCAAGGAGAGCTATTCGTTCACGGCTACGCTGCCGTCGCGCACCCCCTCGATCCGCTTCACGGGCAAAGGCTCGATCCTTCCCTCGTCGAACGACATGTCGCTGCTGTTCGAGGCGGTGAACTACCAGAAAGCCCGGGTGCGGGTACGAAAGATATTCGCCAACAACCTGCTGCAATTCTTCCAGCAGAACTACTACGACGACCAGTACTATTCATCCATGGATTACGTGTCGCGCGTCGTCCGCGACACGACCATTGACCTGGGGGCCAGGTCTTCGACCAGGCTCGACCAGGGCAATACCTATTCGCTCGACCTGAGCCGCCTGATCACCGACAGCCGCAAGTCGATGTACCTGCTCGAAATCCGGGGTGTCGCCCCGCTTACGCCCGTCGACGACGAATACGACTACGACTATTATTTCGGGGATTACAGGACTTACAAGGAGCGGTCGAAAGTGGTCGTGCAGTCCGACATCGGCCTCATCTGCAAGAGCAGCGGCAGCGACCAGTACGTCGTCTACACGACCGACCTGGTCTCCGCCCGCCCCAAAGGGGGCTGCAAAGTCAGGGCCTACGACCGGCAGAACCAGGTGCTGGCCGAAGCGAGCACCGATTCCGAAGGGCGGGCCGTGCTGAGGACGAAGGACGAGCCTTACATCGTCACGGCCGAAGCCGGAGGGGACGTCACCTTCGTGAAGGTAGAACCGGGCACGGCCCTGTCGCTGAGTAATTTCGACGTGGGCGGCACGGCAAATCCCAAGGGGATAAAAGGCTATATCTTCGGCGAACGCGGCGTATGGCGCCCGGGCGACGACATACACCTCACGTTCATCGTCACCTCGGACAATCCGCTGCCCGAAAGCCACCCGGCATCGCTGGAATTCTTCAACCCGAACGGGCAGCTGGTGCAGTCGCTCGTGAACAACAGCTCCTCGGACGGCATCTACACGTTCAGCCTGGGGACGACGCCGGCGTCGCCGACAGGGCTATGGCGGGCCAAGATCACCTTCGGCGGCGCACAGTTCGAAAAATCCGTCCGGGTGGACGCGATCAAGCCCAACCGGATGAAAATCGAGCTGAAACTCGGGGACGGGCAACTGGTCGACGCCGCGCATTTCACGGGCAGCCTGACCGCCCGGTGGCTGCACGGCGCCCCTGCGGCCGATGCCAAGGCGGTGCTCCAGGCACAGTTGTCACAGACCGCCACTCGCTTCAAGGGCTACGAGGGCTATTCGTTCGACGACGCCTCGAAATACTTTGGCACCGAGGAGCGGGAAATCGTCACCGGCACCACCGACGCCCAGGGGTCGCTGCCGCTCTCGACCGACGAACTCTCCTCGCTGGAAGGGCTGAGCCCCGGTATGCTGAGCGGCAAATTCACGGTGAAGGTCTTCGAAAAGAGCGGCGACTTCAGCGTCGACCAGCAGGTCGCGACCGTATCGCCCTATGACACCTATTTCGGGATCGGGGTCGCCACCCAGAAAAGCGACTGGGGCGACGAATACCTCGACAGCAGGAAGGAGCATATCATAAAGGTCGTGATGCTCGACGCCAAGGGCAAGCCCGAACCCGGCAGTGAAAACGTGCTCGTATCGGTCTACAAAATGGATTCCTACTGGTGGTGGGACGCCTCAACGCCCAATTCCCAGGCGCACTACGCCAAAAATGCGCTCAACTCGAATTACAAGACCCTCCAGGCAACCCTTTCGAACGGCACGGGGCAGGCCACGATGCGCTGGAGCACGGGCGATTACGGCTATTACATGATCCGCGTCACGAGCCCGAACCGGGCACACTCGGCGACCCGGATCGTATGCGTATCCTCGTCCGATTGGCGGGGCGACGTCACTTCGGTGACGGATGCCGCCACGCGGCTCGCCCTCACCCGCGACAAGGCCAAATACGTCCCGGGGGACAAGGCCAGGGTCACCATCCCCTCGTCGCCGGGCGCACGGGCGCTGGTCGGCATCGAAAGCGGCAGCGTCGTGCGGGAAAGCTTCTGGGTGGAGTGCACCGGCAAGCAAACCGACATCGAGATCCCCGTCAAGGAGGGGATGGCCCCCAACATCTATGTCTCGGTAACGCTCGTCCAGCCCCATAACTCGACGCTCAACGACGCACCGATCCGCCTGTTCGGCGTGACGCGGCTCGACGTCGAGGACGCCACGCGAAGGCTCACCCCCGTGGTCGAGATGCCCGAAACGGTAAAACCCGAATCGGAGGTGACGATAAAAGTCCGGGAGAAAAACGGCCGGAAAATGAGCTACGTGCTGGCGCTCGTCGACGAGGGGCTGCTGGGACTGACGCGCTTCAAAACCCCCGACCCTTACGGTTATTTCAACGCGACCGAGGCACTGGGCGTCCGCACGTGGGACATGTTCGACTATGTCATCGGCGCCTATGGCGGCAGGATCGAACAGATGTTCGCCATCGGCGGCGACGCCGAGCAGCCCAACACGGGGGCGCTCAAGGCACAGCGGTTCAAGCCCGTCGTACGGTTCATCGACGCACAGAAGCTGGGAGCCGGGAAGACGAACACGCACAAAATCACGCTCCCGCCCTACTTCGGCGAGGTTCGGGTGATGGTGGTCGCCTCGAACGGCCGGGCATTCGGCGCCGCGGAAAAGGATGTCGCAGTGAAAAAACCGCTGCTGGTGCAGGCCACCATGCCCCGCGTAGTTTCCACCGACGAGGAAGTCGAGGTGCCGGTCACGGTCTTCGCCCTCGAAGACGGGGTCGGGAAAGTCGACGTAAAGATCGCCGCGAACGAATCGTTCTCGACCGTCGGGCCGTCCAGCAAGAGCATCACGCTCGGCCGGAGCGGCGAGGAGGTCGTATCGTTCCGCCTGAAGGTCAACACCAGAACCGGCATCGGAAAGGTGCGGGTCACGGCTACGTCGTCGGGCGACAGCTCCGCGTCGGAAATCGAACTGGACGTCCGGGAGCCGAACCCCTATGTGACCCTGTCGAAGGACTATGTCATCGACCCGGGCAAGACGGCCGAGATAAGGCCCCTCAAGGAGAACGGCGAGGCCAAGCTGGAACTTTCGTCGATCCCGCCCTTAGACCTTTCGCGGCGCCTCGAATACCTGGTGAGGTATCCCCACGGCTGCATCGAGCAGATCACCTCAGGCGCCTTCCCGCAGCTCTACCTGCCTTCGGTCGTGGAGTGCGACGCGAACATGCTGCAGGACATCGACCGCAACGTCAAGAGCGTGCTTTCGCGCCTGGGCAGCTACCAGCTCTCCGACGGCGCATTCGCCTACTGGAGCGGCAACACGTCGGGTTCGGAATGGGGGACGGTCTATGCGACGCACTTCCTGATCGAGGCTGCGAAACACGGCTACGGCGTGGACAGGGCGATGCTCGACCGGGCGCTCAAATACCTGCGCGGCAACCCCTCGGACTACTACCTGACCCAGGCCTATACCCAGTATGTGCTGGCGCTGAACGGGACTCCGACCCGGGGTGCCATGAACCAGCTCCGGGAAAAGGCCGCCTCGCTGAGTAGCGACGCCAAGTGGCTGCTGGCGGCGGCATACGCTTTGGACGGCAACAGGAAAGTCGCCGAAGGGCTGATCTCGCTCTGCGGGGACAACGCGGAAAAGGCCAACCCCTACGACGGCACCTACAACAGCGACGAACGCCGGATGTCGATCTCGCTCATGACGCTCACGATACTCGGACGCCGCGAAGAGGCTTTCCGCATGGCGCTGAAGATGTCGGACATCCTCAAGAAGGACAGGTGGCTCAGCACCCAGTCGACGGCATGGATGCTCAGCACCCTTTCCAATTTCGCCGTAGCGGGACAGACCGGCATCGACGCCACAGCGGGCAGGGAGATCGTCAAGACCGACAAATCCATCGAGAGCATGCCCCTGGCCGCACCGACTGAGGTGAGGAACAACGGTTCGGGCAGCCTGTACGCGGTCGTCAGCCAGAGTTATACCCCCGGCAAGGGCGAGGAGACCGAAGCTGCGAGCGGGATCAGGATCGACGTGCGTTACACGAATATGGACGGTGCCGCCATCGACCCTGCCTCGATCCGGGTATCGACCGATTTCTACGCCATCGTGACCGTTTCGAACAAGAGCGGCTACGAACGGTACGCCGACCTTGCGCTGACCCACATCTTCCCGGCAGGATGGGAGATCACCTCCGAACGGGACTTGTCGTCGCTCACCTACCAGGATATCCGCGACGACCGGGTGCTGAGCTACTTCGACCTGAGCAGGGGCGAAAGCAAGGAGATCCCCGTCAAGCTGACGGCAACCTACAAGGGGCGCTACTACCTGCCTTCGGTCTACTGCGAGGCGATGTACGACAACGCCGTCCGCGCCCTGAAAAAGGGACAGTGGGTCGAGGTGGTCGATTAATGCCGCCCCGGCAGCCGGGAAAACGCAGCGCAACCGGCAAAAGATCCCGGCGACACCTGAAAATATATGGGAAAACGGCTTCGGGCATCCGGAGCCGTTTTTATTTCCGGATTCGTACTCCCGGAGGGAAAACGCCGCTAAATTCGGATATAAGAGGCACTTTCCTCCGGTAAAATAGGAATTTAGAAAATATTTTTAATATATTTGTTGCCAAGGTTAGTTAGATTAGTCATATTATGTGCGAGAAACTGTTTATTTTCGACACCACGCTCCGTGATGGCGAGCAGGTGCCGGGCTGCCAATTGAACACCACCGAGAAGATCGAAGTCGCCAAGTTGCTGGAAAGCCTCGGCGTGGACGTCATCGAAGCGGGGTTCCCGATTTCCAGCCCCGGAGACTTCAACTCCGTACTCGAGATTTCGAAGGCCGTTTCGGCCCCGACGATTTGTGCGCTGACCCGCGCCGTGAAAAAAGACATCGACGTCGCCGCCGATGCCCTGCGACTGGCCAGGCACAAGCGCATCCACACGGGTATAGGCGTTTCGCCCCAGCACATTTACGACAAACTGCGCTCGACGCCCGAGAAAATCCTCGAACAGGCCGTCGAAGCCGTGAAATACGCCAAAAGCTATGTCGAGGACGTGGAGTTCTACGCCGAAGACGCCGGACGTGCCGATCCGGCATACCTCGCCCGCGTGGTCGAAGCCGCCATTGCGGCCGGGGCTACGGTGGTCAACATCCCCGACACCACGGGCTACTGCCTGCCCCACGAATACGGCGCGAAGATCAAATACCTGGTCGACCACGTATCCAACATCGACAAGGCGATCATCTCGACCCACTGCCACAACGACCTGGGCATGGCTACGGCCAACACCTTGAGCGGCATCCTCAACGGTGCGCGGCAGGCCGAGGTGACGATCAACGGCATCGGCGAACGCGCAGGCAACACCTCGCTCGAAGAGGTGGTGATGACGCTGCGCTGCCACAAGGAGATCGCCGTCGACACCGGCATTGACGCACGCCTGATCACCAAAGCCTCGCACCTGGTGTCGAGCCTGATGAACATGCCCGTGCAGCCCAACAAGGCGATCGTCGGCCGCAACGCCTTCGCCCACTCGTCGGGCATCCACCAGGACGGCGTGCTGAAAGACCGCCAGACCTACGAGATCATCGACCCGCAGGACATCGGCCTCAACGAGTCGGTCATCGCCCTGACGGCCCGCAGCGGCCGCGCGGCACTCGTACACAGGCTCGAACTGCTCGGCTACGACCTCACGCAGGAAGAGCTGGACGACACATACGGCAAGTTCCTCGAGCTTGCCGACAAGAAAAAGGAGATCCACGACTACGACCTGCTATACCTGGTGGGCGACATCGACCGCATGAAACAGCAGTCCGTATCGCTCAAATTCCTGCAGGTGACCACCGGCACGCTCGTCCCGACGGCGACCGTGGTGCTGAAGTTCGGCGACCACGAGCGCATGGCCATCGCCACGGGCAACGGCCCGGTGGATGCCGCCGTGTCGGCGATCAAGACCCTGATCAACGAGAAGGTCGTGCTCATGGAGTTCCTCATGCAGGCCATCACCAAAGGTTCGAACGACGTGGGGCGCGTACACGTACAGGTACAGTGCGGCAGCCGCACCGTCCACGGCTTCGCCGCGCACACCGACACCACACGGGCGTCGATCGAGGCGTTCCTCGACGCGCTGCGCGTACTGAACGTAACCGAACGCAAGGAAAAGGAGGAGTAAGATGGGCAGGACACTTCTGGACAAGATATGGGATGCGCACACCGTGCGCACCGAAGACGGCGGACGTTCGGTGCTCTACATCGACCGCCAGTACATCCACGAGGTGACGTCGCCCGTGGCCTTCGCAGGCCTGGAACGGCGCGGCATCGGCGTGGCACGCCCGGCACAAATCACCGCCACGGCCGACCACAACATCCCGACCGTCGACCAGCACCTGCCTATCGCCGAGGCCGAATCGCGGCGCCAGGTCGAGGCGCTGGAGGCCAACTGCGCCAAATTCGGCATCGAACATTTCGGCGTGGGCAACCCGCGCCAGGGCATCGTCCACATCATCGGCCCCGAACTGGGATTCACACAGCCGGGCATGACCATCGTCTGCGGCGACAGCCACACCTCGACGCACGGGGCACTGGGCGCCGTGGCATTCGGCGTCGGCACCTCGGAGGTCGAGATGGTCTTCGCCAGCCAGTGCATCATCCAGTCCAAGCCGCGGAGCATGCGCATCACGGTCGACGGGACACTGCGCCCGGGCGTCGAAGCCAAGGATGTCGTGCTCTACATCATCTCGCAGCTCACCGCTTCGGGCGGCACGGGCTACTTCATCGAGTTCGCCGGCGAAGCGATCCGTTCGCTCTCGATGGAGGGGCGCATGACCGTCTGCAACATGAGCATCGAGTGCGGTGCGCGGGGCGGCATGATCGCCCCCGACCGGACGACGTTCGACTACCTGCGCGGGCGCGAACGTGCGCCGCAGGGAGCGGCGTTCGACCAGGCCGTCGCCCGCTGGGAAGCGCTTTACAGCGATGCCGACGCCGTATTCGACAAGGAGTACCGGTTCGATGCCGCCGACATCGCCCCGATGATTACCTACGGCACCAACCCCGGCATGGGCATGGCCGTCGATGCGGAGATCCCGGCCGAGGCCGACCCCAAGGCATTGGAGTACATGGGATTCAAAGCCGGGGAAAAGCTGCTCGGCAAACCCGTCGACTATGTCTTCGTGGGCAGCTGCACCAACGGCCGCATCGAAGACCTGCGGCGCTTCGCCAAGCTGGTCGAAGGCCGGCGCAAGGCCCAGGGCGTGACGGCATGGATCGTCCCCGGTTCGAAAGGCGTCGAAGCCGCCGCACGGGCCGAAGGGCTCGACAAAGTGCTCGCCGCCGCCGGGTTCGAGCTCCGGCAGCCGGGCTGCTCGGCGTGCCTGGCGATGAACGCCGACAAGATCCCGGCAGGCAAATACAGCGTTTCGACCTCGAACCGCAACTTCGAAGGGCGCCAGGGGCCCGGTGCGCGCACCATGCTTGCAGGCATTGCGGTAGCCGCCGCGGCCGCGGTATGCGGCAGGATCGAGGATCCGCGCAAGGTGTTTGAAATGTAAAAATTTTTAACTTCGGTTTGGATCGGCCGGTCGTTGCCGCCGCCTTCGGCGTCGTTTATAATTCCGGCCCACCCCCAAACCCCCGCCTCAGGCAGGGGCTTACATGCCGCTTTGCGGCAAAATGGCCGCTGCCGAATGCCGGAAAAAACAAAACCAATATGTCCATACCCAAATTCGAAACCTTCACCTCGGGGGCCGTGCCCGTGAGCACGGAGAACATAGATACCGACCAGATCATCCCGGCACGTTTCCTGAAAGCCACCCAGCGCAAAGGATTCGGCGACAACCTCTTCCGTGACTGGCGCTACGACGCCCGGGGGCAGCGGATCGCCTCGTTCCCGCTCAACGACAGCCGGTATGGGGGCAAAATCCTCGTCGCAGGCCGCAACTTCGGCTGCGGCAGTTCGCGCGAGCACGCCGCATGGGCCATCGCCGACTACGGGTTCCGCGTCGTGGTGTCGAGCTTCTTCGCCGACATCTTCCGCAACAATGCCCTCAACAACGGGCTGCTGCCGATCACGGTAAGCGGAGAGTTCCTCGCGGCGGTCTTCGCGGCGATCGACGGCGACCCTGCGACGCAATTCACCGTAGACCTGGACAACCAGACGCTGACGATCTGCGCCACGGGCCGCAGCGAGCGCTTCGAGATTGACGCATACAAGAAGCGGTGCCTGCTGAACGGCTACGACGACGTGGACTACCTGCGCAGCATCGCGCCCCAGATCGAAGCGTTCGAACAGGCGCATAAATAGCAGCGCGATGTATCCCCGCGTAGAAATAATGGATACCACGCTGCGCGACGGCGAGCAGACGTCGGGGGTTTCGTTCAACGCCCGCGAAAAACTCTCCATCGCCCGGCTGTTGCTGGAAGAACTGTGCGTGAGCCGCATCGAGATCGCCTCGGCGCGGGTTTCGCAGGGCGAGCAGGAGGCCGTGCGCCGCATCGCCGAATGGGCTGCCGCGAAGGGTTATACCGACCGCATCGAGGCGTTGGGATTCATCGACGGCGGCGTGTCGCTCGACTGGCTCGGCCAAGCCGGGTGCCGCGTGGTGAACCTGCTGGCGAAGGGGTCGCTCAAACACTGCCGCGAACAGCTGCGCCGCACCCCGCAGGAGCACCTCTGCGACATCCGCGCCACGATCGGCGGAGCCGTCGCGCGGGGCATGAAGGTGAACGTCTACCTCGAAGACTGGTCGAACGGTATGCAGGATTCGCCCGGGTACGTCTACACGATACTCGACGGGCTTGCCGACGCCCCCGTGCAGCGCTTCATGTGCCCCGACACGCTGGGCATCCTCGACCCCTATGCCACCGAACGGTTTTGCCGCGACATGGTGACACGCTATCCGCAGCTTAGGTTCGACTTCCATGCCCATAACGATTACGACCTGGCCGTGGCCAACACCGCAGCTGCGGTGAAAGCCGGGTTCCACGGGGTTCACGTAACCATAAACGGGCTGGGCGAACGCGCAGGAAACGCACCCCTGTCGAGCACGGTGGCCGTGCTGCACGACCGGCTGCACTGCCTCACGGGCATCGACGAAACGAAGATCAACCACGTCAGCCGCATGGTCGAGACCTACACGGGCATCCGTATCCCGGGCAACCGCCCGATCGTCGGCGAGAACGTCTTTACGCAGTGTGCCGGCATCCATGCCGACGGCGACAACAAGAACAACCTCTATTTCAACGAGCTGCTGCCCGAACGCTTCGGGCGCGTACGCGAATACGCCCTGGGCAAGACCTCGGGCAAGGCCAACATCCTGAAGAACCTCGAAGCGCTGGGCATCGAGCTCGACGAAGCCTCGATGCGCAAGGTGACCGAACGGGTGGTCGAGCTGAGCGACAAGAAGGAGCTGGTGACGGCCGAAGACCTGCCCTACATCATCGCCGACGTACTGCGCTACGACCAGGTCGAAAACCCCGTGCGGATACTCAATTACAGCCTGTCGCTGGCACAGGGGCTGCACCCGGCCGCTACGTTCAAGATCGAGATCAACGGCTGCGAATACGAGCAGACCTCGGTCGGCGACGGCCAGTACGACGCCTTCATGCGGGCGCTCAGGCAGATCTACAAGCACCAGCTCGGCCGCGAGTTCCCGATGCTGCGCAACTACACCGTCTCGATCCCGCCCGGCGGACGAACCGATGCCTTCGTGCAGACGATCATCACGTGGGAGACGGGCGGCAAGGAGTTCAAGACCCGCGGGCTGGATGCCGACCAGACCGAAGCCGCCATCAAGGCGACGATCAAAATGCTGAACATAATCGAACCAACATACAACGACCATGGATGTTAACATAGCCCTTTTAGCCGGCGACGGCATCGGCCCCGAAATCATTGCCGAGGCCACGAAAGTACTCGACCGCGTGGCGGCGAAATTCGGACACCGATTCGACTACCGCGAGGCGTTAGTGGGCGCCTGCGCCATCGACGCCACGGGCGACCCCTATCCCGACGAGACGCACGCCATCTGCCAGGCTGCCGACGCCGTATTGTTCGGTGCCATCGGCGACCCCAAGTACGACAACGACCCCAAGGCCCCGGTACGTCCCGAGCAGGGACTGCTGCGCATGCGCAAATCGCTGGGACTGTTCGCCAACCTGCGCCCCATCGCATTGTTCGACACGCTGGCCGGCCGCTCGCCGCTCAAGGCAGAGGTGGTGCGCGGCACCGATTTCATCTGCGTGCGCGAACTGACGAGCGGCATCTATTTCGGCCGACCGCAGGGGCGCAACGAAGCCGGGACGGAGGCTTTCGACACCTGCACCTACACGCGCACGGAGATCGAACGTGTGCTGGACGTCGCATTCCGGCTCGCCATGAGCCGCCGGCGGCGCCTGACGGTCGTGGACAAGGCCAACGTGCTCGAAACCTCGCGCCTGTGGCGGGAAGTCGCGCAGGATATGGCGCCCCGGCACCCCGAAGTGGAGCTGGAATTCATGTTCGTGGACAACGCCGCGATGCAGATCGTACGCCAGCCGACCCATTTCGACGTGATCGTCACCGAGAACATGTTCGGCGACATCCTCACCGACGAGGCCAGCGTCATCAGCGGCTCGCTCGGCATGCTCCCCTCGGCGAGCGTCGGGTCGGAAGTGGCGCTCTTCGAGCCGATCCACGGCTCCTATCCGCAGGCTGCGGGGAAGAACATCGCCAACCCGATGGCCACGATCCTCTCGGCCGCCATGCTGCTCGAACACCTGGGGCTCGACAGGGAAGGCAGCGCCGTGCGGGCTGCCGTAGACAAGGCGCTCACCGAAGGCGTCGTCACCGAAGACCTCGCCGCACAGGGCGAACGCCGCTACTCGACCTCCGAGGTCGGGGACTTCATCGCCGCGCATATTTAGGCATGCCCCGCTCCGGGGGCTCCTATCCGCAAAAAAGGGGTTGCAACCGCAAAGGTTGCAACCCCTTTTTCCGTGCAGGCCACGAGGCGCACCCCGCCCGGACAGCAACGCCCCCACGGCCCGGCAGCCGGTTTATATCCCGGCCACGAATTGCTCGAGTGCCCCCAGGTCGGCCGCCATCGGTTCCGAAACCCGGGGCAGGCGGGCGAGCCGGGCCAGCCGCGGCGGCAGCGGAACCGCAGCCCCCGTGACGGGGAAGATGACCTCCCCGAATTTGGCGGGATGCGCCGTAGAGAGGTAAAATCCCGGTTTCCCGCACGCTACGGAAGCGGCATATCCGATGGCGCTGTGCGGGTCGGAAAGGTATCCGTAATTGCGGTGCAGCCCGTCGATCGTACGGCGGATCATGGCATCGTCGCAGCGGAATCCCTCCAGTTCGTTACGCAGGGCATCCGGCTCACCGCCGCAGAGCCACAGCATACGTTCGAAATTGCTCGGCGCCCCGACGTCCATCGCATTGGCCAGCGTCCGCACCGACGGCCTCGGACGGTACTCGCCGCTGCGCAGGAATTCGGGCACCACGTCGTTGCTGTTCGAAGCCGCGACGAATCCGCCGAGGGGGAGCCCCATGCGGCGGGCGAGCATCCCGGCCGAGAGGTTTCCGTAGTTACCGCTCGGCACCACGACCACAGGCCGCCCGCTGCCCGTCTGCTGCCGCCACAGGCAATAGCCGTAGAAATAATAGAATGCCTGCGGTATCCAGCGCAGCAGGTTGATCGAATTGGCCGACGACACGCGGTGTCCCGCACGGAATTTTGCGTCGGCAAACAGCTCCTTGACCAGCCGCTGACAATCGTCGAACGTCCCGGCCGGTATGAGTTCGGTATTTGTAGGTAAACGAGAATGCAGAAAAGAGTAAATATCTTGTTTGCAAGTATTTAATTCTCTATTCTGCATATGCTCCAAGCAATAAAAAAGCAGAATCGGGCAGGTTTGACGGTGAGTTTCGTTACTTATCCGTTACCTGCCCGAAATGCTTTTGTTTGCATTAAGGCATTTGTTTTCAGTTTGTTGCATCGGATTTCCGCATAACAAATAACTTGACTTAACGTTTAACCCATCCACAAAGTTCAAGTTATTATGCAACGCAGCACTTTCAAAGTCCTTTTCTATGTAAAAAGGCAGTCGGAAAAACACGGTCAGGTTCCCGTTATGGGCCGTATCACCATCAATGGCACGATGTCGCAGTTCAGCTGCAAACTCACCGTTCGCTCCAGCCTTTGGGATGCCAAGGCGAACAAGGCTTCCGGTAAGAGCCTCGAATCGCAGCGTCTCAATGAAAAACTGGAAAATATCAAAACCAATATCGGCAAGCAGTACCAACGCCTCTGCGACCGTGATTCGTATGTTACGGCCGAAAAGGTCCGCAACGCCGTCCTCGGTATGGGCGACGACTGCCGCCTGCTGTTGCAGACCTTCGACGAATACCTTGCAGGGTTCCTCAAACGTGTGGGCAAAGACCGCGCCTATTCGAGCTATGACAATTACCGCAAACGCCGTAACCGGCTTGCCTCTTTCCTCGAATACGAATACCGTGTAAAAGATATTCCTTTCAAAGAGCTGAAGCGGGATTTCATCGAAAAGTTTGTGGTCTACCTCTCCTCGGTACAAGGGATGCGTTCCGGGACGATCCATTCTACGCTCAAGAAATTGAAGCTGATGACCTACACGGCGTATAAGAACGGCTGGATTGCCGTCGATCCTTTCGCCGGGTTCTATGTCAAAGCGGAATACGCTGAACGACGTTATCTATCCGCTTCGGAATTGCAGGCCGTGATGAATGTCAAGCTCCCCAATTACCGAACAAGCATTAACCGGGATGCCTTCGTCTTCTGCGCCTTTACGGGCCTGAGCCACGCGGACGTGGTGAAACTTACCCATGCGGACATCCATACGGACGATAACGGGGGAGGGCATTGGATCATCGACAAGCGTCAGAAGACAGGTACGCAGTTCCGTGTTAAACTCCTTCCCGCCGCTGAAATGCTCTACAAGCGTTATAAGGATACATATCGCACAAGCGAGAAGGTTTTTCCGCTTAAAGGCACTTATAATACGCTGAACATGTCCTTGCGGCATGTTGCCAGACACGCCG
>ERZ773242.2713-NODE-2713-length-13999-cov-6.611589_pt1 | contig 13999 bp, 14 predicted proteins | sample MGYA00511077_ERZ773242 | MGnify/ENA primary metagenome ERZ773242 (study PRJEB29015, sample SAMEA2737754) | human gut metagenome | biome: human gut; feature: human-associated habitat; material: faeces | place: China | collected 2012 ... | reverse complement strand
CGATCTCAAAATGGGAGAACGGAAAGTGTATGCCGGATTACAGCATCATCCAGAAACTCTGCGACGTAATTCATGTGTCGCTTCCGGAGCTGATGGACGGCGAGGATGCGGCGGAGGACAGTGTGCGCGTCTACGACGATGAACAAATTCTCGACCTGCTGCGCCGCACGCAGGAGCTGGAACGGCAGAAGGGCGTCCTCTGCGGCTTTGTCCTCATTGTCCTCGGCATCGCCAGCAGCGCCTTGTCCAGAACCACCGGTGGAACCGATGTGCAGGACTTCCTCTCCGGGATCCTCATGGGTCTGTCCGTCGCAGAAATTCTGGTAGGCATCTGGGCCGCCGGAAAGAAGCTCTTGAAACAATAAAAAAACACCGTCTTCTTCGAGCCAACCGTTCGGTTCAAAGAAGGCGGTGCGTTTATTTTGTTTATTGCTTCGGCACATCCTCCAGCCTAAGCAGCCACGCCGGGAGCGTGCAGATCAAACGCGCTGACGAACCGGGAGAGGTCGGAGAACATCAGCCAGACCGTAAAGATAAACGGCAGCGACAGCAGCGTGAACCACTGGTTAAACAGCAGGAACAGCGACATGATGACGGTCAGTACGCCGTCGCGCGGCAGCCAGCCGGAGCCGATCAGCACACCGCTCATCCCGGCAAACACCACGATCTCCGTGATGCCTGCCGCCAGCATGAAAATGCCGAGCATCAAGCCCACCGACAGCAGTCTAGTCCTGCCTGCCAAATTCGTCTTGCATCATTTTCTACAAAATGAACATTTCGGACAGAAGCCGTTTTTGACCTATTTTCTGCTGTGCGGTGAGATTTAATCTTTGCGGGAATTATTTTTCTTAAATTTTTCAAAACGCGGGCTGCGATTTTTACATACGCCGTCTAAAATCAGCCCCGTAAGTAAGTCATTTCAAAGCGCGTAATACAGAGAGGAGACTCCAATGAACGCAAAAAAGATCATCAGTGGAATTTTGAGCGCTGCGCTGGCGCTGAGCATGGCGGCCTGTTCCGCCGCTCCGGCTACGACGGAGCAGCCGGCGGCGCAGCCCGCCCAGACGCAGACACAGGCTGCCGCGGAAACGCCGAAGCAGGAAGCTACCGCGCCCGAAACGCAGCCCGCCGCACAGCAGGTGGAATCCGCGAAGGCTCCCAAGTACGTATTCTTGTTCATCGGCGACGGCATGAGCTACCCGCAGTTCCAGGCTGCGTCCGACTACCTCGGCGCACTGGCAGACAGCGACTATACGCAGGCGCTTCCCAGCAACAGCTACGACGACCGCGCGGGCGCGGTGCTCGATGGCCCCGAGGCGCTGAACTTTATGAATTTTGACGTTGCCGGTTCTGCCGTGACCTACGATTCGTGCAGCTTTGCGCCGGACTCGGCCTCCACGGCAACCTCCATCGCCACCGGCTACAAGACCTACTCCGGCATGATCAACGTGGACATCACCGGCTCCACACCTTATGAGACGATCGCGGAAAAGCTCCACAGCCAGAAGGGCTGGAAGGTCGGCATCATCAGCTCCGTCAACCTCAACCATGCGACCCCTGCCGCGTTCTACGCCCATCAGGCCAGCCGCAACAATTACTATGAGATCGGCGAAGAGCTTGTAGCGTCCGGCTTTGAATACTTTGCCGGCGGCGGCCTGAAAAAGGTCACCGGCCCCGACAAGGACAAGACCAGTCTCTATGATCTTGCAGCGGACGCAGGCTACAAGGTCACCTACACGCAAGCCGACGCCGAGGCCGTCACCGCTGCGGACGAAAAGGTAATCCTGATCGACGAGCATCTGGCGGACTCCGATGCCATGGACTACGAAATGGACCGGCAGGACGGCGAATGGGCGCTGGCCGACTATGTCGAAAAGGGTATTGAGGTCCTTGACAACGACACCGGCTTCTTCATGATGTGCGAGGGTGGCAAGATCGACTGGGCCTGCCACGCCAACGACGCTGGCGCAACTGTGACCGATACGCTGGCGCTGGCCGATGCGGTGCAGGTCGCCATCGACTTTGCCAAGGAGCACGCGGACGAAACGCTCATTGTTGTAACAGGTGACCATGAAACCGGCGGTCTCACGATCGGCTTTGCCGGTACGGACTATGATACTTACCTCGACAGCCTTGCCAATCAGACGATCTCCTATGCCCAGTTCGACGAGCAGTATGTCGCCGCCTACAAGGAAAACGGTACGAGCTTTGAAGATGCAATGAAGGATGTGGAAAAGCTCTTCGGTCTCAAGCTCTCCGGCGAGGAAACAGACCGTCTGGTGCTGACGGATTATGAGGTACAAAGGCTGCGCGCTGCCTATGATCTTGCAATGTCCGACACGTCCTCCGACGATTACACGCAGGAGCAGTATGTGCTCTACGGCACCTACAACCCCTTCTCCGTGACTGTTACGCATATCCTGAACAACAAATCCGGTGTGGACTTCACCAGCTACTCCCACACGGGGCTGCCGGTCGCGGTCTTTGCCGACGGCAATGGCGCGGACGCATTCACCGGCTACTACGACAACACCGAGATCTACCAGAAGATGGCTTCTCTGGTGGGCGTGCAGTAAGACGAAACAAGCAAGGCAGGGGGCAGGCGCCTCCTGCTTTCTGCATGGGTAAAATAGAATGAATGGATTTCAAAAACTGATACAATCAAAAACGTTTTTTCCGGTTCTCGTGTCACTCGCTCTGATGCTGGTTCTGATCTTCCTGCCCACGGGTTATGAGGGCGCGCTTTCCTACCAGAACGCCGACCGCGTCCCCGCGCTGGTCTTATCCACCGACGAGAGTGATATCTACGACACCGGCCTTGTCCGCACCGGCGATCAGCGCTGCCGCGTGCGCATCCTCGGCGGGCAGTTTGCCGGGACGGAAGCCGATGCGGTCAACCGTCTGAGCGGCTCGCTCGCGCAGGACAAGCTGTTTTCCGCCGGAGAAAAAGCCTTTGTCGTGGTGAGCCATAGCGGGGATGCGATCACGACCGTCTACATGACCGACCATTTCCGGCTCGGAAAAGAAGCTGTTCTGGCGGGGCTTTTCCTGCTGCTCCTTCTGATCTTTGCAAGAGGAACGGGACTGCGCGCCATCCTGTCCTTTATCGACACCATCCTTCTCATGTGGAAGGTGCTGGTGCCGAGCCTGCTGAACGGATATAACCCCATCTGTGTTTCACTGGGGCTTGTCATGGTGCTGACAGCGCTGATTTTGATGCTGATCTATGGCTGGGATCGGCGGTTTTTGGCGGCTGTGTCGGGCGCGGCACTCGGGATTCTGGTGACGGCTGTGTTGGGCGCGGTGTTCACGAACCTGTTTCAGATCCACGGCGCGGTCATGGAATCGAGCGAGAGCCTGCTCTATGCCGGGTATCAGCACCTCGATCTGACGAAGATCTTCATTGCGTCGATCTTCCTCGGTTCGTCCGGCGCAGTCATGGATCTGTCTGTGGACATCTGCTCGGCGGTCTATGAGGTCGTGCAGAAAAAACCGGGCATCCGCGCAAAAGAAGCCATCGCCTCCGGCTTTGCAGTCGGCCGCGCAGCCTGCGGCTCGACGACCACGACGCTGCTGCTGGCGTATTCCGGTAGCTATATTGCGCTCCTCATGGTCTTTATGGCACAGGGCACGCCGGTGGAGCTGATGCTGAACTACAAATACGTCGCCGCCGAGATCGTCCATACCATCGTCGGCTCGTTCGGGCTCGTCACCGTCGCGCCGCTGACCGCCATCACAAGCGGCTGGCTCCTGACACGCGGAAAAAGGAAGCTATGAAAAAAGAGCCAGTCGCGAAAGCGAAGGCCCAACTCATTTATATAATGATTTTGGAATTGTGTTTTTGAGAAGAGAATACCCTTGACAAATCTCGTCTCAGCGCACGATCCTGCATTGATTTGCAAAGAAAAACAGCCTTCATGTGGTAGGCGAGTATCAAGACCGAGAGGCAAGCGCATCATCGTTTGCCTCTCGATTTTGACCTCTTATTCGTTTTATGGAACTTGATTTCAGTTATGCTGTATGTTCAGTACGCCGCTGGTCACACCGTCGCGGAAGCGGTAGACGAGCTGCCAGCCGTTCACCGTGTATAGCAAAAAACCGGCATTTCCAAAAATCTTGGCGCTGGCGGTATTAGCCGATCTGTTTGCTTCTTACACCGTTCTCTTCTGAGGATTTTACATATATTTTTCCTGTATGTGATTTCAGATTTTACGATTTGCAGCTACTATTATAATGGTTTTTTATAGTTTTTCAGCCCTTTATCTCGGGCGACCCCGGAAAGGGCAGATTTCATCCGTATTCTATGGATGGACAGGAGTGTATAACAGCATGGAGCATGAGATCGTGCGCAGCGTGGCTGCGGCGCAGAAGGACGCGCAGGCCGCCGATGCGCTTGTCCGGCAGTATCTGCCGTTCATCAAGGCGGAAACGGCAAAGTTTTTGAAGCGTATCCCCGTTGAGGGGAAGGACGATGAGTTCGGCATTGCCATGTTCGCCTTCCACGAGGCGGCGATGGCGTATCAAAGCGGCAGAGGCACCTTCCTGAAGCTGGCGGCCGCTGCCATCCGCAACCGCCTGATCGACTATCAGCGAATGGAGCAGCGCCACGCCGGGCAAATCTCGCTGGATCAGACGGTAGACGGTGATGCGGAAGGGCGGACACTGCTGGAAACCATCGACAGCGGGCACGATGAGCTTGCGCAGAGACAAAGCCTTGGAGCGGCGCAGGAGGAGATCATGCAGTTCGCGCGGGAATTAGCGCAGTACGGCCTGAGGCTGACCGACATTGCCGAAAACTGCCCGAAGCAGGAACGGACGCTGGCGGCCTGCCACCGCGTGCTGTCCTGCGCGCGGGAGCATCCTGCCTATTTGGAGCAGCTCACTGCAACTGGAAAGCTCCCCATCGCCGCCCTGTCCGCCGAAAGCGGCGTGGACCGCAAGACCATGGAGCGGCACCGGAAATATCTGGTGGCGCTGCTGCTGGCATTTACCAACGGCTTTGAGATCATCCGCGGTCATCTGCGGCAGATGGCACGCCCTGTGAAAGAGGTGAAGTGAATGGAATATCTGGTGATGGAATGCGGCCTGAGCTATGCGGTGGTCCTGGATCAGGATGGCCGCATTTTGAAGGTCCCGAATCTTGGCTATACCGTAGGCCAATCGCTGAAGGATGTGGTGCTGCTGCCGGAGCGACCGGTAAGACAACAGGTGCTTCACAAGCGCATTGCCCGCTGGAGCGCGTTGGCAGCCTGCCTGTGCCTGCTCCTGCTGGGAAGCTGGGTCTGGCAGTCGCCCATCGGAACGGTGCGGATGCAGATCAACCCCGATGTGCAGTTGAGCGTTAACCGCTTTGACCGGGTTGTGGCGCTGGAAGGGCTGAACGAGGATGGCACAGCCCTGATCGACGGCTACCGCGCTTACGGCCAAGAAATGAAGACTGTTTCCGATGAGCTGGCAGATCGCGCCATGGAGTTGGGTTATCTTTCTGCCGGCGGGCAGATCACGCTGACGGTGGATTCAGAAAAGGGTGACTGGAAAACCGCGGCGGAGGAGCTGCTGCTTCTGGAGCTGGAGGTTCACTTTGAGCAGCGCGTCACGGTGACGGTCGATGGCAAACGGCCGTCTGCCGGGCAGGAGTCCTCAGAAGGGATCATTATTACGCCCCCCCGGCCAGACGAAGATATCGACGAGAATGACTCTGACGATGATACGCAGGAAAACGGCTCTCACGAAGATGACGATCAGGATGACGACAGCGAGGATGACGATGGGGGAGATGATCTTGACACGGTCGTCAGTGCCTCGGGAGACACAGAGGACGAGCAGGATAACGCGCCGCCTGTTTCCGAAAGCGATGATTCTGACGATGATGGCACACAGGACAGCGACGATAACGACAATCCTGAGCTGCCGGATGATGATGCAGATGACGGCGATTCCGATGATGACAATGAAAACGACGACTAATACTATTTTCTGATTAAATTCTTTCATCAGAAAGGTTCCGCCTTTGGCGTAACCGATTCCGTGTTTTTGATAAAATCACGGAAGCTCGTCTCATAATGATCTTCATATTAAAAACTTCCATTCCATGAATGAAAGTTTTTAATTGAATATCAGTATAAAAAATATCGAAGGATTTTTCAGCCCGACCCCGGTTTTCAAAATGCCGCTGCGTAATCTATATCCATCAGGCAAACGAAAGCCGACAATAAATGACGATTGGAGAATCCACTATGAAGAAGATGAAATGGAAAAAGTCCCTCACCCTGACCGCCTCCGCCGCACTGGCGCTGTCCCTGCTGGTAGGCTGCGGCGCACAACCCGCCGAACAGTCTTCGACGGAAAGCAAGGCCGTCGGCACCGTGCTGTTGAGCGTCAACCCCGAGATCGAGGTAGAATATGACAAGAGCGGTCTGGTGCTGGAGATCGAAGGGCTGAACAAGGACGGGAAGACCGTTGTCAAGGATGTGAAGAACTATCAGGGCAAGGACTGCCGCACGGTGGTGAGCGAACTGGTTCGAGATATCTATGCTGACGGCTACTTTGAGGGAACAGTGGACGGACACGTCAAAAATATCGTACTGAAGCTGGAGGAAGGATCCGTCTATGTGAGCGACGAGTTTTTGCAGGATGTAGCCGACGGCGTCCGCGAGACGGTGCAGGAATGCGGCATCGACGCGAAGACCATGACCGTCAGCGAGGGCGATCTGGACGATGCCGGACACATCGGTCAGAACAAGGCAAAGGAGCTGGTGCTGGCGCAGCTGGGTTTGGAGAGCGCCTCCTTCCGCGACCACGAGTATGAGCTGGACGACGGTGTGTATGAGTTTGAGTTCACCGCGGGCGGCGTGGAGTATGAGTACGAGGTAGATGCCCGCACCGGCAAGGTGCTGGAAGCGGACATCGACGGAAATGACGACTGGGACGACCGCGACGATTGGGACGATCAGAATGAGTTCGACCGCCCCGACGATGACCGCGATGACATCGAGGATGACGACGATCGGAATGACCGCGATGATCAGGACGATAACAACGATGACCGGGACGACCATGATGATCTCGACGATAGAGATGATGACGACGATGACAGAGAGCCTGCCGTTCCTGCTATGGTGAGCGACGATGATGTCGATGATCAGCATGACGACGATGCAGATGACATTGATGACATGGACGATGACCATGACGATGATTTCGATGACGATCAGGATGACGACAGCGATGATGAGCGCGATGACGATCAGGACGACTGAGCCGACGGTTTAGTTGACACTTCGTTCTTTGTAAATGCAGCATAAACTGAATTCAAACCAATGCTGCTGAAGAGCAGATCATGGCAGCACTAAAAATCACGCAGCAAAGCCCATCCCTTCACCGGTCTTCCGGTGCAGGGATGGGCTTCTTTTTCTATCACTCTGCATTCAATGTCTCAGCGACCTCCTGCGCGATGCGCTGCCGTTCCTCCTCATTCTCTGCCCGCGCATATCGTTCCAGCGCAGCATCCCGCAGATCTGCCGCCTGTCTGGACCATACCTCGAACTCGCCCTTGGTCATCAGTCCGCTTCTGATACGGGCAAAATATTTTTTGTAAGCCCGCTGGTGAACCTTCCAGATATCGTTATTCTCTACCTTGCTGCGGAAGCTGCTGCTCGCGCCGATTTCCCGGCAGGTCTTGCCGTTCTGTCCCGGTGCAGCTCCGGTGCAATAGGCGTAGGTCGCTCCCGGTGTCTGCAAAAACCAGCGACCGCAGTTGGCGCAGCGCTTCGGCACAAATCCCTTTTGCAGCCCCTTCATGAACTCCACATAAACAAAATCCAGCAGCCGGTCAAAGTACATCTTCTCGACGATCTCAGCATTTTCTTTCTCGCCGCGGATGCGGTACTGCGTCTTCACCGGCGGCGCGTCTGTCTCAGGGTTTTCACCGAGACTGACGCCGCTGATAAAAGCTTCATATCCGCGCGAACAGATCATCGGTGCCAGAGGAATTTTCTTCTGGCCCTTTTTCTTTTCAAATACCGCGTCGGCAAAAACGCCGTCGAGAAACCACGCATACCGTTCCTGAATCAAACGAGTATCGTCGATCTGCTGCTGCATGAACGCGGGCAAATCGTTATCTTCCTGCATCATGAACGCTGCAAAGGCATCCTGTGCGTCTCCAATCACAAATTCTTCAACTGGCATATCGCCAAAGACGCGAAAGTCCTCCAGATACAGCCGATAGAGCGGCAGAGAAGCAAGCCCCTTTTTCATGTCCATGTAAGCGCGCAGCACATCATCGGATTCTTCTTGAACGGCTGTGTTCAGCTGATCCAGCAATTCCTGAAACGGCGCGACATCAAGGTTCAAAACTTCTGTCAGCACCGCTCCATACGGCTGCGGCTCCGGCCTGTCCTCCACCCAATAGGCCGATGCACCAAATTCGACCTTGGTGTTTGTCTGTGGCCGATGGAAATCAAATATGTCTTTTCCTAAAACGCCCATAAGCTGTTTCCTCATTCGAGAATGTATTTGCGTCGATATAGTGTATCTATCGAAATGATACATTACCTATTTCCAAAAGTCAATCCTTATGTTACGATATCGGTGCAGGAAATCGAAAATAAAAATCACAGTAACAAAATCGAAAGGAGGTGACAGTATGAATAAACTACACACCATCACAGCAGAAGATCTGCAAAATCGGACGTATGAACCAACGCCGTTTCTCGTCGACGAACTCATCCCGGAGGGCTTACACATCCTCGCGGGTGCGCCGAAAATCGGCAAGTCTTGGCTGGCATTATGGCTCTGCTTGTGCGTTTCGCAGGGGCAGCCGCTCTGGAATTTTGCAACAACACAGGGCGAAGTGCTGTATCTCAGCCTTGAAGATTCGCTCCAGCGTATCCAGACGCGGCTCTTTGATCTGACGGAAGATGCGCCGCCAACGCTGCACTTTGCGATCATGGCCGACACGCTCAAGCGCGGGTTGGAACAGCAGATTGAGCAATTTCTAGCGGAGCATCCGACCACAAAGCTTGTTGTGATCGATACATTACAGCGTGTCCGCAGCACTGGCAGCGACAGCAATTTGTACGCAAATGACTATCAGGACATCGGGCTTCTGAAAAAACTTGCAGACAAGCAGCACATCGCAATCCTGCTTATCCACCACCTGCGCAAGCTCCACGACGATGATCCGATGAACATGATCTCCGGTTCGACGGGTTTAAGCGGCGCGGCAGATTCGACCTTTGTACTCCAGAAAAACTCCCGTCTTGCCAACGTTGCGTCCTTGCACTGCACTGGGCGCGACATTCCGGATCGCACGTTAAAACTCGAATTTGGCGAGGAAGATCACGTCTGGAAACTGCTTGAGGACAGCAAAACTTGCAGCAGTGCTTCTAAGATTTCTGCGCTTCAGCTCGTGCATCTTTTCTCTGCGCTGCTCAGTGCCGATCCGGAATACACCGGCACGCCATCGGCACTGTCCGCAAAGATCGACCCTGACGGTAGCCTCGGTATCACACCGAAAAAGGTCACGCGGTTGGTGCGGGAAAGCGTTGCGGCTCTAAGAGGAAACGGGATTCTGGCGGATACCTACCGCAGCAACGGCAAACGGTGGATTTCCCTTAAACGTGCCGATCGTGCCGATTTTCTGCCCGTGAAAACAATCGGCACGATCGACCCTGCGGGTGTGCCGAGCACCTGCACCGTGCCGTGAGGCGCGTGTCGCCGCTGTGTGCGGCTTTCCGCCCCGGCTGCGGGTGTGTGCGCGGCACAACAGGAAAAGCTGACGTTGCGCCGACGTGCGCAAAAAACACAAAATCGCAATCCAGCAACGCGATTGCGATTTTGAGAGGAGGCGCAGCGGAATGGACGAGACCTGCCGCTTGCGGCGGGGCGAGGGATATGGAGCTTGTGCCGACGAAGGAGCCAGCATCGCATTTGGCTAGTCGCCGGTGTCCCGGCTCCCTGCCAAATGCTGTTTGCGGGCAGAAGCCCGCACCCACTTCAATGAAAACGGAGGAAAGATGAAAAAAGACAAACAATTCAGTATCCGAATCTCGGAGCAGGATTTGGAGACGATACGACGAAAAGCGGCGCAGGCGCACATGAGCCAGAGCGACTATGTGACCGCCTGCTGTCTTGGAAAACGGATTGTGATTCTGGACGGGCTAAAGGAAGTCCTGCGGCAGCAGAAGGCTATTGGCAACAACCTCAACCAGCTGACGGTACTGGCGAACATGGGCAAAGTACAGTTCGCCAATCTGGACTCTGCCGTGCACGAATTTTCCAAGATCAACACAGCCCTGCGGGAGTTGCAGGAGGGAGGTGCAGGCAAATCGCAATCGTCCATTTCGTGAATTACAAAAAGGGGACGCAGACGCGTGGATGCATGAAAAGTGTGATGCGGTATGTGTCGCAGATGAGCAAGACACTCTGGGGCGGTCAGCAGCTCGTCAGCGGGATCGGCTGCCAACCGGAAACGGCGTTCGACGAGTTCCTGAGTACGAAGCTGCTGCACCACAAGGACGGCGGCGTGATGTTCTATCACATGGTGCAAAGCTTCCCGAAAGGTGCTGCCATCGACCCGCGCGCAGCACACGAGGCAGCACGCAGGCTTGCTGGATACTTCGAGGGTTGCGAGGTGCTGGTCTGCACGCACGTCGACCGCGAACACATTCACTCGCACTGCATCATCAACAGTGTCAATTTTGAGACGGGCAAGAAGATACACATGGCAGATGAACAGATTCAGGAGCTGCGCGTTCGCAATGACCAGATTTGCGAAGAACTGGGACTGCCGAAATTCCAGAAAGATGAGCAGCGGCAATCGCGCGGAATGTCCAATGCGGAATACTACACGGCAACCAAAGGCGAGAGTTGGAAATTTGAACTCATGTGCGTGATCGACGAGTGTATGCGTTATGCCGGGAACAGGGAAGAATTTCTGGTTCTGCTCCGCTCTGAGGGTTACGACGCCACTTGGACGGACAGCCGAAAGAGTATCACCTATATCACACCAGACGGACGCAAGTGCCGTGACAGTAAATTACACATAGAAAAATACCTGAAAGAAAATATGGAGGCAGAATTTGGATACAGATCAGAGATTGACAACGGAGGAATTAGCGGTACGGCATCGAAAGTCGATGGACGAGGCGCAACGGCTGGAACCCAGCGTGATAGTCACGGAGCGGAACTGGAGCGCGCTGCTCGAAATGCAGGACAGGCTGTTCCGGCAGCAGATGCAGTTAGACACGGACCTGAAAATGCTTCTGACGAAAGCAGAAGCGCAGGAATCTCTGATCAAGATGCAAACGAGCGCAGAAAATTTCGAGAAACAGGCTGGGAGCCTGAACGAGAGGTATTCTTCCAACTGCAAGGCGCTGACAGAGAATACGAAGCTCTCCCTGACCGCGATCCTGAACGATACGAAGAAGCAGCTTTCGAATACGGTGCAGGAGACGCGGAAGAAAATCCGGACGTGCGCGTGGATCTCGATTACAGCGGTGATCTTGTGCGCGGCGCTGTGCGCCTTGGCCGTGCTGTGGAGCAGATGACGAATGATGCGCCGCAGCGGGACGGAACAACCACGTCGCTACACATTGACAGCAAGCGCCGCAAGAAGCTCCGGCAAAAGAAAACCGCCCTCGGTCACGCCGAGGACGATCATGAGGATTGGAACATGGAACAAAAAATGTAAGGGGAGATGTTATGGCAAGTATCAAGCAGTTATCTGAGCGAAAATATAAAATCACCATCAGCAATGGCTACCGCACCGACGGACGGAAAATCTGCAAGGCAAAGACAATTCATGTGCCGGACAGCGTCCCGAAACGCGGTGTCGAGCAGTACGTCTACCACAAAGCCGAGCGGCTGGAACGGCTATTCAAGCAGGGTTACAGTGAGGACGGTGAGATGACATTTGAGACCTACGCCCGCGGCTGGCTGGAGCGCCAAACAAAATATGCGCCCGGTACGATTGCCTTTTACCGCCGGTCACTCGAAACGGTATTCCCAGAGATTGGCGCGATCAAGCTGAATCGGCTGCGCCCGATTGCGCTGGAAAACCTGCTGGCGAAGCTGCGCAAGCGGACTTACCGCGGCAAGCCGATCAAGGAGAAAACGGTGCAGAAATACCTGACCGTCGTGTCTGCCGTTCTGAGCGATGCGAAGCGCAATGAGATCATTGAAAAAAATCCCGCACGAATGATTGACCTTCCTGACGCTGAACGCAAGGCGCAGGAGATTCCGACGATGGAAGAAATGCAGAAATTTCTCTCCGCCCTTTGCTATGAAGAACCGGTCTTCCAGCTTTTCTACTTCCTCGCCATCAACACGGGGATGCGGCGCGGTGAGCTGTGCGCCCTGCGCTGGTCGGACGTGATCGTGACTGGCAGTTACGAAGGCTATATCATTGTCCAGCATTCCCGCAGCACTGTTTCCGGCGAGGGTGTGCAAGAGGGCAAAACCAAGAATGGACGAACCAGGACGGTTTCGATGAACGAAGAAATGTTCAGTCTGCTGCGCGGTTTCTGCTACCGCAAAATGAGACTCCGCGATGAGCATGGTATCCCATTCCCGGAATACATTTTCACAAAAGACGACGGCACACCCATCCACCCGGACACGTTCAGCAAACACCTGAAAGCGCTGTTTGCGGAAATCGGTCTGCCGAAAACCTATCACCTGCACACGCTCCGGCATTTCTTCGTCTCGACGCTTCTGCACGAAGGCGTGGACAAAAATACGGTCGCAGACCTCGCCGGTCATGGCGATACGTCGTTCCTGGAGCGCACCTACTGTCACCCGCAGATGCAGCTCAAGCAGGACGCCGCCAAGCGCATGGCAGAATGCCTGATTCCGACACAGAGCGCAGCGCAGATGGTTTCGTGAAGAAAACGTTTATTGAAGCTGGGCGTTGTGTGTGCTATCATGAATTTAATAAATCGGAATTTGTGGAGGTAAGTATGATAGTACCTGTAGATGAAACAAATCTTCTTCAAGCCGCAACCATCCATTCCATATCCTGGAAGGAATCGCATCGTGCATTTTGTACTCCTGATTTCATAGAAACACACACGCCAGATCGGCAACGGGAGTATTTGAGAAACAAGATGAACAACGGAACAAAGCTCTATATGCTTATAGAAGAAAAACCAATAGGGGTTGTTTCTGTAACAAAGGGTTTAATAGAGGATCTTTATATTCTTCCAGATATGCAAAACATGGGTTATGGAACGAAATTGTTACTATACGCAGTAGGCCAATGTACGGATACCTCTACGCTGTGGATTCTTGAGAATAATGTAAATGCTGAGAGACTCTATCGTCGAATAGGCTTTAAGGAGACAGGGAGAAAGAACGCAATAACAAATAGACTTGATGAGATTGAGTTCGCATTGACATAAATTCCAGATTATCGGAGCAGCAGCCTATGAACATTCGAGAAATCCATGAAAATAAAAAGCAATTCCTTCCGCTTTTGCTGTTGGCGGACGAGCAGGAGGACATGATCGACCGCTATCTGGAGCGGGGGGCCATGTATGTGCTGGAGGACGGCGGCGTGAAAGCAGAATGCGTCATCACCGATGAGGGCGGCGGGATTCTGGAGCTCAAGAACCTTGCTGTGGAGCCGGAAGCGCAGAGAAAGGGCTACGGTAAGGCACTGATTGACTTCCTTGTGCGCAAATATGCGGGTCACTATGCTCTCTTGCAGGTGGGCACCGGCGATAGCCCGCTGACCGTGCCGTTTTACGAAAAATGCGGATTTACCCGCTCCCACCGCATCCCAAACTTCTTCACCGATCGCTATGACCATCCTATCTACGAGGCCGGGGTGCAGCTGGTTGATATGGTGTACCTGCAAAGAAACTTATGATTCTGATCGTCAATTCTGCCCATCCCGAATTGTCACTTTCGTAGAATCTTCAAAGACCACTCGCTATTTCCGCGTTTTCTGGTATTGTTGCTGTTACAAAATCTCAGCCGTGCTGAGCAGAACAGGAGG
>ERZ773242.2710-NODE-2710-length-14009-cov-5.915580_pt1 | contig 14009 bp, 12 predicted proteins | sample MGYA00511077_ERZ773242 | MGnify/ENA primary metagenome ERZ773242 (study PRJEB29015, sample SAMEA2737754) | human gut metagenome | biome: human gut; feature: human-associated habitat; material: faeces | place: China | collected 2012 ... | reverse complement strand
CGCGCACGCGCTCGGCGCTGGCGCTGGACTTTGACCCCCGCAGCCGCACGCGCGCGGAGCTTGCGGCGCTCGAGATCACGGACGCCATGGCCGCACGCGGCGCGCAGCTGCAGGTTCTGGCGGCAGCCGTGCAGTTCTGGCTGCCGGGCATCCCGTCGATCTACTACGGCGACGAGGCCGGTATGCAGGGCCTGTGCGACCCGTTCAACCGCGCGCCGCTGCAGATGTGCGACACGCAGATGCTGCAGTGGTACGCACAGCTGACAGCCCTGCGCCATGCGCACCCGGCGCTCACGCGCGGCGAGGTCGCCGTGTTCGCCCCGGCGGGCGACGTGCTGTGTGTTCTGCGCGTCATCGCGGGCACGCGAGACGCCTTCGGCGAGGAAGCAGAGGACGAGGCGCTGCTGCTGATCGTCAACCGCGCGGCGCACCCGGTGCGCTGCCACGTGGAGCTCACCTGCCCCGGCGCCGGCCTGTGCGAAGAGACAAGGCTGGCCTTCGTGCGCAGCGAATACGACTGCGCCGCCGACTGCACCGACGATACCCACATTGCCATCCACGACGGCGTGGGCGCATTTGACCTGCCGCCCCATGCCGCAAAAATCTACAGATTGGAGAACCGACATGGAACTGAAACTGGATCGTAACAAAACCTATGGTCTGGCGCTTGAGGGCGGCGGCGCGAAGGGCGCTTACCAGATCGGCGCGTGGAAAGCCCTGCGCGAGGCGGGCATCCGCTTTTCCGCCGTGTCCGGCACGTCCGTCGGTGCGCTCAACGGCGCCATGATCGTCATGGACGACCTGGAAAAGGCCGAAAACGTCTGGAACAATATCCACTTTTCCCAGGTCATGGACGTGGACGACGAGGAAATGCGCCGGCTCATGAACCGCGACATCCCGCTCTCCGAGCTCAAGAGCACGCTGCGCAGCGTGGCCGACATCGTGCGCAACCGCGGCTTTGACGTGACGCCGCTGCGCAACTGGGTCGCTGAGGTCGTGGACGCGGACAAAATCTGCCATTCCGACACGGACTTTTTCATCGTCACCTACTCGCTGTCCGACCATCAGGAGCTGGAGCTCAAAGCCTCCGACCTTGACGAGGACGAACTGTGCGATATGCTGCTCGCAAGCGCGTACCTGCCGGCATTCCGGTTGGAAAAGCTTGGCGGCAAATATTACGCCGACGGCGGCGTACAGGACGTGGTACCAATCCACGCGCTGGTGGAAAACGGCTGCAAGGACATCATTGCCCTGCGCATCTTCGGCTTCGGCATCGAAAAGCGCTTCCGCATTCCGGACGACGTGCATGTGACGACGATCGGGCCGACGGTCGATCTCGGCAACATTCTGAACTTCGACGCCGAGCAGAGCCGCAAGAACATGCGCCTCGGCTACTTTGACGCCCAGCGCGTGCTCTACGGTCTCTACGGCAGCACGTATTATATCGACCGCACCATGTCCGAGGACGCGGCGCGCCAGCAGCTGCTCGAATACCTCGGGACGGATGATGGCTCGCTGCGCACGTTCCACGAAAAGACGCTGCCGCAGATCGCCAAGGCGCTCAAATGCGATGGTGATTACTACGACCTGCTCATCGCCGTGCTCGAGCACGACGCAAAGGAGCTTGGCATCGCGTCCGAGCGCATCATGACGGACATGGAGCTGCTACAGGCGATCCTCAGCCAGCCGGAACCGCCGGAGGCCATTCTGCCCGCGCAGGGATCTGACACCCCGGCGGAAACGGAGCCGGAGGCCGCCGATGACACGCAGGCCGCCGCGCCCAAAGCCGCCGAAGAAGTCGCGGCCAAGGCCGCCGAGCTGTCGCAGGACATTGAAAAGCACATCAACCGTCTCCTCGGCAAGATACGGCCGCGCCGCAACCGGCCCGGCACGGCGGAAAACGCTGCGCCGGAAGCCGACGCAGACGTGCCGGAAAAAGAATGAACGCACCGGGGCGGCCGCACGGCCGCCCCATTTTTGAGCTGCGGAGCGCCCGAAACCGGTTGGAAATCATGGATTTTCACGGGCCGCGGGTTTCCGCTTGCAAATGTTGATGATCTCTGGTATGATGCTTATTAGTTAGAGCTATCTAACTTACGAAAACAACCTAATCCATAGCAAAAAGGAAGCTGTCTTATGCAAACATTTTGGGGGATCCTGATCCCGTTTCTCGGCACCGCGCTGGGCGCGGCGTGCGTGTTCTTTATGAAGAAAGCGCTCAGTGACGCCGTGCAGCGCTCGCTGACCGGTTTCGCCGCCGGTGTGATGGTGGCGGCTTCGGTCTGGAGCTTGCTGATCCCGGCGATCGAGCAGTCGGCAGGTATGGGGAAGCTCTCGTTCCTCCCCGCCTTTCTGGGCTTCTGGCTCGGCATCCTGTTTCTGCTCGCGCTGGATCACATCATCCCGCACCTGCACGCGAACAGCGCCCAGGCCGAAGGGCCGAAGAGCCGCCTGCAGCGCACGACGATGATGGTGCTGGCCGTGACGCTGCACAACATCCCGGAGGGCATGGCCGTCGGCGTGGTATACGCCGGGTACCGCTCCGGCAGCGCGCAGATCACGGCGGCCGGTGCGCTGGCCCTGTCGCTGGGCATCGCCATTCAGAACTTCCCGGAAGGGGCGATCATCTCCATGCCGCTGCGGGCGGAGGGCATGAAAAAAGGCAGAGCCTTCTGCGGCGGCGTGCTTTCCGGCGTGGTAGAGCCCATCGGCGCCGTGCTGACGATTCTGGCGGCACAGCTCGTTGTCCCTGCGCTGCCGTATCTGCTCAGTTTTGCTGCCGGAGCCATGCTCTATGTCGTGGTGGAAGAGCTGATCCCGGAGATGTCGCAGGGCGATCACTCCAATATCGGCACGGTGTTTTTCGCCGTGGGCTTCAGCATCATGATGATGCTGGACGTGGCGCTCGGATAAACAACAAAAACCACATCCGCCGGTCCGAATGGACCGGCGGATGTGGTTTTGCTTTCGGTATCTCTTACTTCGATTCCGGCAGGTTTTCCGTCGCAAAGAGCGTGATCACGTTCTTCAGCGTCTCCTGATCGTAATCCTCGGCGATCGCAGATGCGTTCCAGTAAGCATAATCGCCCTCGAACCAGCTCTGCAGGTCATCGAGATCCTCCGCATAGCGGAACTCCAGGTGATAGGTGGTCGCCATCGTGTCCGGAGAGAAGGCAAAGTAGGTGAATTCACCGGAGTTTTCGTCCTCGCTCTGATAGAAAATGAAGCCGTTTTCATTTTCCTTGTCCAGCTTTCGATAAGTGTGGGAGAAAACTTCCTTGCCCTGCGCGTCCAGACCGGTGATCTTGTGGCCGTCCATCACGAACTTCGAAACCCCGCCCAGGAAATAGCAGTCGAAGGCCATGCTGTCCGGATCGGCCGCATATTTTTCGGCAGCGTCTGCGCCGTAGATCTTTGCCGTGCACATCCCGAGCAGCTTGTCCGTGGCGGCGTCCGCATTGTCCTCGCCCACCAGCGGCGCGGTGGCATCATGCCAGATGCTCCGGTAATCCGCCTTCGACAGCTCCGGGAACAGCTCCACATACGTCCCGCTGATGGTCGTCAGGTAGTCATCCGTGACCGTCTGCTGATTGGCCGCCGAGGGGGTGTTCGTGTCCGCTTTGGTCTGTCCGCAGCCGACGACCGACAGCAGGCAGATCACGCACATCAAAAATGCAGCAATTCTCTGTTTCATTGTATACCTCCTGTTATTAGTTAGTCTCGTCTAACCAGCAGGAAGTCTACCATATTGTGCCGCCCCGGGCTACTCCGTTTTGGTTTCACTGCTCCGTTTTGACGCATGCTTTGCATGGGCGCGGTACTGCGACGGCGTCGCGCCATAGCGTGCCTTGAAGCACGCGGAAAACTTACTGGCATTGTCATACCCCGCAGCCTGCGCGATCTGTGTCACCGGCTTTGCGCTGCGCACCAGCTCCACTGCGGCCTGTTCCAGCCGGTACTCCTTGATATAGTGATACACCGGAACGCCATAGACCCGCTTGAAAATTTTTTGCAGGTGGGACACCGAGATCTCGTGCTCCGCCGCCAGCTGCGACAGCGAGACATACCCCTCCCGGTCGGTCAGCAGATGATCCCGGAGATGCCGGGCCAGCTCTGCCTGCCTGACTGAGCAGTACGGGTCGGCTGCGGATTCGCGGGGAACACGGCCGAGCAGCATCAGCAGCTCCAGCACCTTGAGCTGCAGGAAGCCGGGATCCAGATAGGCAATGCTTTCATACAATTCCCGAAACACGTGCTCACAGCGCGGCCCGGCCGGGCCGTATGTATACCACTTACTGCCCAGGAGGTTGCGATTGAGCGCGGAAAAGTCCACGGAAAGCGCCGGCGCGTTCCGCGCGATCCAGCGCCGGGCGGCATCCGGAGCTACCTCCAGGCAGATGCCTTCGTAATAGCCCAGCGGAAAGTGCGACTCCGACATCGTGCCGTGCACGCCGTCGTAACAGCTGATGGCCATATCTCCCGGCTTGAGCAGAACATGATCCCGCAGAGAAAACCGGGTCTCAAAGCGCCCGTTGGCGCAGAAATTGATCTCCAGCATCCCGATCTGCGTGCGGATCTCCGTATAGGAGCCCATCTCCAGCCGCAGGCACATGGCGCTCACACCGTCCAGCAGCGGATAGAGGTGGATCTCTCCGTTTCCGTCCGCGTTTTCAAAGCCGCCGGCCTGCCCGTCCGGGCCGAAAGCGGCGGCCGCCTCGCCATGATACACGATCTCGATCACGCGCGCTCCTCCTTTCCTTGCGTACTCTGTCATGAGGCCGTCGGGCGGCCCGCCGGGTCATCTCAGCGTACAGGATCTTCACATTCCCCGCGCAGCGTCCGGATCAGCACGGTATAGGAGATGCCAAGGCAGGTGCACATCGCCGCATAAATGCAGACCAAAACGGCCGGAATGCAAAACCACGCGCTGACTCTGACTGCTAGCGCCACAAGCGCCGCAAATACGACCCAACTGAGCACGCTGCCCACGAGCATGGGGCGGCAGATGGTCTCGCTGATCGCCAACTCCTCCGCCGGCGTGTAGAGCCGGAAGGCGTGCTCGCTACGGATGAGCGCCCAGGCATAGGCGTCGTGCATGGCGCTGTCGATGTCCAGGCCCTCATAGAGCAGGTGGTTGAGCACGACGTTCGTGCGCGCCTCATAACAGGCCGCGCGCGCCCGCCCGGCCTCCGTCAGGCAGGGGCGGCGCGGGTCGCTCCGGTCGAGCAGGCCCTCGCGCTCGAGCGCCATGAAGATGCGGCTGACCTTCTGCTTCCCCTCGCCGAGCACACCGGCAAGGCCCGTGACCGTGCAGGTTTTGGGATCTTCATTGAGGAAGCTGAGTAGGACGCGAAGTTTCAGAATATCAGTGATTCCGGCATAAAAGGCTTGACTCCTTTTCAGATTTGCCCCGGAACAGGGCGTTTTGTGCCCCCAAAACGCAGTTAGATACAACTAATCATGCATAATGTGCCACATCGGCCCCGGTTTGTCAAGCCAGTGCGCGCAAAAATCCGATCGCCCGCTCCCGCGCGGACAAAGAAAAGCCCGGGATCCAGCGGATCTCGGGCTTTGGAAACGATATTCGGATAGATCAGCGCTTGCTGAACTGCGGAGCGCGACGAGCGGCTTTGAGGCCGTACTTCTTACGCTCTTTCATTCTCGGGTCACGGGTCAGCAGGCCGGCAGCCTTCAGGGGCGCACGGTAGCTGTCCTCGACCTGCAGCAGCGCACGGGCGATGCCGTGGCGGATCGCGCCGGCCTGGCCGGTCACACCGCCGCCGGTCACGGTGGCTTCGACGTCGAACTTGCCCATGGTGTCGGTCGCCGCGAAGGGCTGACGCACGATGAGCTTCAGGGTCTCGAGACCGAAGTACTCATCCAGCGGACGGCCGTTGATGGTGATGCTGCCGGTGCCGTTCGGGAACAGGTGCACACGCGCGACGGAGGACTTTCTGCGGCCGGTGCCGTACATATAGGCTTTCTTGCTCGTATAAGTTGCCATGTTCTATTTCCTCCTTCTCAGCGATCCCAGACTTCGGGCTTCTGTGCCGCATGGGGATGCTCGGCGCCGCGATAGATCTTCAGGCGCTTGAGCTGCCACTGGGCGATGGTGTTCTTCTGCAGCATGCCGCGCACAGCCAGACGCATAGCCAGCTCGGGCTTGTCCTTCATGAGCTTCTTGTACTGCGTCTCGTGCAGGCCGCCGGGGTAACCGGAGTGCGTGCGGTAGTACTTCTGCTCGAGCTTCTTGCCGGTGAGCACTGCCTGCTCGGCGTTGATGATGATGACAAAGTCGCCGCAGTCAACGTGCGGGGTGTAGTCGGTCTTGAGCTTGCCGCGCAGCAGATCGGCAGCGAGCGCTGCGGTCTTGCCCATCGGCTTGCCGGCTGCATCCAGAACGTACCACTTGCGGGTGACGGTGTCCTTGTTCAGCAAAGTAGTGGACATATTTGTGCCTCCAATTAGAATGTGTTGAAAAACATTTTGACATTTTTCAGGCGCGAACGTAGAATAGGTCTCACATTCGCGCTTATCTTTTATACCACAATCGGTGGTACCTGTCAACGGAATTTTGATTTAGATATTACTTTTCTCTCAAAATCTCCGTTTTTCTCCGTTTTGCTCTTGATTTCGCATTTTCTATTTTCGTTTTCGGAGGGCTGCTATGAACGACCTGAATGCTTTCACCGGTCTGGTGCGCCGGTGCGTGGAGGATTATGACATGATCGCGCCGGGCGACACCGTTGCCGTCGGCGTCTCGGGCGGCAAGGATTCGCTCGTGCTTCTGCTTGCGCTCAACGAGCTGCGCCGGTATTATCCGAAGCCGTTTTCCCTCGAGGCGATCACGGTCGAGCTCGGCTTCGAGGGCATGGACTTCGCGCCGGTGGCAGAGCTGTGCACGGCGCTCGGCGTGCCGTACACGCGCCTGAAGACCGACATCAAGGAGGTCGTGTTCGACGTACGCAAGGAGGATAACCCCTGCTCCCTGTGCGCCAAGATGCGCCGCGGCGCGCTGTGTACCGCGCTCAGCGCGCGTGGCATCACAAAGCTCGCGCTCGGCCATCACTTTGACGACGCGGTCGAGACGTTCCTGCTCTCGCTCGTGTACGAGGGGCGCATCAGCTGCTTTCAGCCGGTGACACACATGACGCGCACGGGCGTGGATCAGATCCGTCCGATGCTCTACGCCGGCGAGGGGCGCATCGCCAATCTGGCGAAGGCGCTGGCGCTGCCGATCGTCGAAAACCCCTGCCCCGAGGACCGCGGCAGCAAGCGCTACGAGATCAAGCAGTTCATCCGCACCATGAGCCAGACCTACCCCGATCTGCGCAGCAAGGTGTTCGGCGCCATCCAGCGCGCACCGCTCGACGGCTGGGAAAAGGCGCGCTGATTTTTAGGAAAAGCGAAAACAGGACAAGCCCGATGGGAAGATCCCATCGGGCTTGTGTTGTTGAAGTGAAGTCTCAGAGGACGTTCTGGCAGAAGCGCATGATGATCGTAGCGGTCTGCGCACGGGTGGCATCACCCTTCGGCTGAAGGGTGTCCACGCCGTTGGAATTGCCGACGCCGAGGATCACGCCCTGTGCGACCGCCCAGGACAGCGGCGTGCGGGCATAATCGGAAATGGAGCTGTAGTCCGGATAACCGGTCAGGTCAGCGGTATCGTACACGTCCAGATCCAGAACATTCTTGGTGTAGTTATAGAGGATGGTCGCCATATCCTGGCGCGTAATGGCATCATTCGGGGAAAACGTGGTGGGGCTCGTGCCGTTCACGACACCCTTCTCGAAGGCCCAGTTGACCGCATCGACAGACCAGCTGTCGGTCACATCGGTGAAGGGGCTGGACTTGGCAGCCTTCGGAGAACCGGCCTGACGGTAGAGCATCGTCACGAGCTGTGCGCGCGTGGTCGTGCCGTTCGGCGCAATGGTCGTCGCGCTCGTGCCGTTCAGGATGCCGTTCTGGATGCAGTAATCCAGACCCTTATGCGCCCAGTTGGTGTAGGCGGGCATATCGGTGAAGTGAGCGCCCGGGCAGACATGTGCACCGGTCGAGCTGCTCACCGGGATGCTGTTGAGCATCTTGGCCAGCTCGAAGAACTTTTCCTGCAGCATGGCGTGCGTGGACTTCTGCATCTGGCCGACCATGTTGATGTGGTCGGTGTTGTCGATCTTCTCGATGTAGTTCCAGACGCCCATCTTGGTGCCGGCCTTGAAGGTCATCTTGCCGTCAGCGCCGACGCCGTAGTTTTCATTGTACTTATCCGTGGAATTCTCGTGCGGACGGATCGCGGAGCGGACGGAGACGATGCCGTCATTCTCCCACCAGTCCGGCGTGATGTTCACATGGCCGACCGCGTAGTTGACGTGTCTGCCCATGTAGGTGCTGCTCTTGACCATCATCGGGTTCATGCTGGCATTCGGCAGATAGTGGCCGGTCAGCGGTTCACGATGGGTGTTCGAGCAGGCGACGGAGAAGTAATAGATATCATCCTGCGCCTTGGCATAGCCGTTGAGCACGGCTGCGCCGTCGACGTCAAGGTCATAGACGCTCAGGTCGTTGGTGTGCTGCGTCCAGATCTTGCTGTTGATCACACGGTTGAAGTAGCTGGAGTAAGACTCGTTGGGCTGGCGCACCAGACCCCACTGATCGAGCTTGAAGTCCAGGCCGAAGTTGTTCTCATTGACATTGGTGCCGGTAACCGCGCCGATGATGCCCATGGCATACTGGGCCAGATCGCCGATGTTCTGATAGACCTTCGTGTCATACTGGCTGCCGTCGTGCGGCGTGCAGAGCGTCGTGATGCTCTCGATCCAGTGGCGGCACTCGCCGGTGAACAGCGGGCTGATATCACCGCCGCGGCTGGCATTGCGCTCATCGGCATCGCCGTTTTCCAGCAGCTGTGCGAGCATACGGATCGTCTCGCCGCCCATGCTGTGGCCGACCAGATGCACTTTCAGCTCACTGTCGGGGTTATTCAGCTCCGGCAGAACGCCCGGGAACGTGCGGCCATAGCGCGCATGGCCGTTGGTGGCGGAGTGGTATGCGCCGTAGTCGACCGTGCCGCCGACGAGGTAGGCATACAGCTCACAGGCGCGGTCCCAGTTGCTGGCGACGGGGCCGATGGACGGGGTGTAGACCTTGTAGCCGGCATTGTTGAGAATGTCGCGCAGGCTGCTGAAGCCGCCCCAGTAGTTCAGGCCGAGCACTTCCGTGCCGCCCCAACCGAACAGGCCGTGCACCAGCACGATCGGATAGTGGTTGCCGCTCGCCGACAGGAGCTCCGGCAGATCCGCGTCCGTCAGTTCGTCAGCAGAGGTCGCACGATCGGACTCGAAGTCCGTCGTATCGGCAACGCTTGCTGCGAAACCGGGCATGCAAAGCACCATCGCCAGAACCAGAACGGTGGCGAGCACTCTGCTCCACGTTTTCTTCATGAAAAATCCCTCCAATAGATTTGGGACAGCATCGAAATCTGTCCCCCTTTTTATGGTTACACTATATTGCCGCTGCGAGAAAAGCACAATCCCCACTGCGGTACAAATGTAACACTTTTGCGCATTTTCCAGCGCTTGACGAAACACACGTCACCATTATGTGCGCCCCGATACAGAATGCGTATGGACAAAAAAAGCCTGCCGTCCGTGGGATGCGGACAGCAGGCTTTGCACTGCGGGATCAGATCATAATGCCGCGCTTTTTGGCCTCGAAGGTCAGCTCGTCGCGGAAATCGGGGTGCGCGATGGCGATCAGCTGGCGGGCACGCTCGCCAAGGCTGCGGCCGCGCAGATGCGCCACGCCGTACTCGGTGACGATGTAGTCGACATCGTTCTTGCTCGTCGTAACGACGGCGCCCGGGGTGAGGATGGACTTGATCTTGCTGATCGTGCCGCCCTTGGCCGTGGACGTGAAGGCGATGAAGCTCTTGCCGCCGCGGGACTGGCAGGCGCCGCGGACGTAGTCGATCTGGCCGCCGGAGCCTGACATATGCTTCGTGCCGACCGACTCGGCGCAGACCTGACCGAAGAGGTCGACCTCGACCGCCGCATTGATGGAGATCATGTTGTCGTTCTGGCAGATGACGTCCGGATCGTTGACGTATTCGACCGGCAGGATCTCGACGGCCGGGTTATCGTCGATATAGTCATAAATGCGCTGCGAACCGAAGGCAAACGTCGTGACGGTCTTGCCGCGGTGGATCTGCTTTTTGCTGTTGTTGACCGCGCCGCACTCGATGAGCTCGACCATGGAGTCGGTGAACATCTCGGTGTGGATGCCGAGGTCGTGCTTGGCCTTGAGCGCCATGCCGGTCGCGTCCGGGATCGCGCCGATGCCGAGCTGCAGGCACGCGCCGTCCGGAATGCGCTCGGCGATGAGGCCGCCGATCGTCTTGCTCACCTCGTCGAGCTGGACCGGGGGCAGGACCGGCAGATCGTGGTTATACTCCACGATGGCGTCGACCTGCGAAATGTGGATCAGCGAGCCGCACAGGCCGCGGGGCTGGCGGTCGTTGACCTCGAGGAAGATCCGCTTGGTCTTGTCGAGCATGGCGTCGATATACGAGCCGTTGAGCGCCAGGCTGAAGTAGCCGTGGCGGTCCATCGGCGCGACCTCGACGCACACGGCGTCATAGTCATACTCGGTGCGGATGCGAGTCGGGAAATCACGGTAGTACGCGGGAATGATGTCGGCATAGCCGGCGTTGACCGCCTTGCGCGCCGCGCTGCTGGAAAACCAGCTGTAGCCCGTCATCTTTCCGGCCAGCGTCGGGTCGGTATAGAAGTCGAACGGATAGCCGTCGAGCAGGGTCTGCACCTTCACGCCGGTGATGTCGGTGCTGCGGATATGCTCCGCCATTGCGGCCATGATGGCCGGCGTCTGAGAAGTCGCCGTGTCCATGCCGATGAGCCAGCCGGACTGCACCTGCTGCGCAATGCGCTCCGGCGTCGTCAGTTTGTCCTGATACATTTTCTGAAAATCTGTCATAATTTATTTGCTCCCTCAAACAAAAAATGTGCACAGTTGCTGTTTATTATCATACATGATTCGGCTTCCGAATTCAAGAGGGCACAGATATTTGCAATTCTCCCGCCATGAAATGTCACACTTTTGCCCATGTGAGAAGTTTTCTCACACGTGAAAGTATGCTATGATAAAATGAATTGTTTTCGATATATCCAGTGATTTGTCGGAAAAAATGTTTTCTAATGCGGCTCTCATTTTTGCCGGTTACAATGATGAGCGTCGCATCTTACGGCAGACACTCACCTGCCAATTCTAAATGCAAGGAATGATACGACACAATGACGATTACGATTGTCTGCGATATTCTGGGTGAGGAGAACAACGGCACGACCATTGCCTGCATGAATCTCATCCGGTATCTGCGCGCGCAGGGGCACACCGTGCGTGTGGTCTGCGCCGATCAGGACAAGGCCGGAAATGAGTGCTTTTACGTCGTGCCGGAGCGCAACCTCTACCTGCTCAATCCGATCGTGGAGCGCAACGGCGTGACGCTGCCGCGTGTGGACCGCTCCATCCTCGAGGAGGCGATCCGCGACTGCGACGTCGTGCACACAACGTTTGTGCTGCGCCTGTCGCACACGGCGGTAAAGATCGCCAAGGCGTACAACAAGCCCATCACGTCAAGCTTCCACTGTCAGGCGGAAAACGTCACGGCGCATTTTCTGTGCAAGGACTCGGCCGCCATCAACCGCGGCGTGTACCGCGCGTGCTATCAGATGGTGTACCAGTATTCGGACATCATCCACTACCCCACGCAGTTTATCCGCGACACGTTTGAGGCCGTCGTCGGTCCGACGAACGGCCGCGTGATCTCAAACGGCGTCAACAGCATGTTCACGCCCGGCCCGGCCACGCGTCCGGAGGGGCTCGAGAACAAGTTCCTCATCGTCTCGACCGGCCGTCTGTCGAGCGAAAAGAATCAGGAGATCCTCATAGAGGCCATCGGCCGCTCGGCCTACCGCGAGCAGATCCACCTCATCCTTGCCGGAGAAGGCCCGCGCGAGGCGCACTACCGTCACCTTGCCGAGCGCTGCGGCGTGGACATGGAGATCTCGTTCTTCACGCGGCAGGAGCTGCTGAACCTGCTGCGCTGCGCCGACCTCTACTGCCACCCAGCCGAGGTGGAGATCGAGTCGATCGCCTGTCTGGAGGCCATCGCCTGCGGACTGGTGCCGGTCATCGCCGATTCGCCCAAGAGCGCGGCCAAGGCCTTCGCGCTCGATGATAAGTCTCTATTTAAAAACAAGGATGCAGAGGACATGGCGCGCAAGATCGACTACTGGGTGAGCCACCCGGACGAGCGCGCGGACTACAGCCGCAAATATCTCGACAGCGGCACGCAGTTCGAGCAGCAGAGCTGCATGCGCCAGATGGAGCAGATGCTCTTTGACGCCGCCGCGCTGGTCAGTGATCCGGCATGAGCCGCAAGACCGTCTACTATCACGACCCGCTGCACGACGACTTTGCGCCGACCAACGGGCGCATTCACCCGAAGCAGATCGGCGCGGATTTCCCGTATGAGCACAAGGGACCGCTCTGGAACGCGCTCGCCTTCGTCGTATACCGGATGGTGATGACACCGTTTCTGTTTTTGTACTGCAAGCTCGTGTTCGGCCTGCGCATCGAAAACCGCAAGGCGCTGCGCGCGCTGCCGGGCGGATACTTCCTCTACGGCAACCACACGAACACGTTGGCGGACGCCTTCATCCCGACACTGCTGGCGTTTCCGCGACGCGCGAACATCATCACCTCCGCCGACACCGTCTCGATCCCGGGCGTGCGCAACATCGTGCAGATGCTCGGCGCGATCCCGCTGGCGGATACCATCGAGGGCACGCGGCAGTTTCTTGCCGCCATGCACTGCCGGCTCGAACGCGGTCAGGCCGTGATGATCTATCCAGAGGCACACATCTGGCCGTACTACAACGGCATCCGTCCGTTTCCGGACACGTCGTTTGCCTACCCCGTGCGCGAGCAGCTGCCCGTCGTCGCCGCGGCGGTCGTCTACCGGAAAAGAAAGCTGCTGCCCGTCCTTGCGGCGGTCAGCCTCATGCTCGCAGGCCTCTCGGGCTGCGGCGGACACGCAGAGCCGCCGCTCGAAGCCGCGGCGTACTCCAATCTGACAGATGCAGTCTCCAGAGGGCTGCTCTCCGAGTCGCTCGCAGACTCCGGCATTAGCGAAAACAGGGTCAGCATTCTTCTTGACCGCGTCGATCAGTTCAACGCCAGAGTCAAGAACGAATGGCTGACGGAGGGCTTTGAGAGCGGCGCGCTGACCGATACCAAATATGACCCTTATGAGATGCAGGAGCTATGGACGGAGAAGAACGGGAGCTTTCCCGGCTACAACTGCCGCATCACGGCCTTCAGCCTGTTCGGTGCGTTCGTCACTGCCGGGGCAGACCAGCCGGAAACGCAGGGCGAGGATACCCTCTTTCTGGATCTCGAAACGCTGGCCGCAGATCCTGCCGTTCTCTGCGGAGACAGCACATCAAAATTCTGTGCGTTGTTTGCGCCGGTGGCTGCTGCGGACAGCACGGAGACGGCGGAACAGGTCAAGGCCCTTCGGGCAGGCTGGGCGGAGCGCGGCGTTGCCTTTGAGGAAGGAACTGCCCGGCTGATCTCCGTGGTGCTCCATGACCGGTTCTCGGACACGGACAATACCCTGTTCATTGGACATGTGGGCGTCCTGCTGCCAGCCGGGGACGGCAGTCTCTATTTTGTCGAAAAGGTGGCGTTTCAGGAGCCGTACCGGCTGCTGCGTTTTGCTGATCGTACGGAACTGAGCGATTATCTCATGGGCAAGTACGATGTCTCCTGGGGACAGAGCACGGCGCGCCCGTTTATCATGGAGAACGATGAACTTATGGAAGGCTGGCGTTCAAACCCGGACAGTGCCGACGCAGCGGATCATTAGGGCGCACCATGGCTGATACTAGTTTTCAATAAAACGGTTAAAAACCGTTTTATTCGGCTGCTGT
>ERZ773242.2699-NODE-2699-length-14060-cov-3.400714_pt1 | contig 14060 bp, 11 predicted proteins | sample MGYA00511077_ERZ773242 | MGnify/ENA primary metagenome ERZ773242 (study PRJEB29015, sample SAMEA2737754) | human gut metagenome | biome: human gut; feature: human-associated habitat; material: faeces | place: China | collected 2012 ... | reverse complement strand
GCATCGGCCGCACGGGCCGCGCGAAGCGCAAGGGCGTTGCCATCTCGATCATCGGTGATCGCGGATGTGCCGTGCTCCGGCCTCGGCGTCATCCGGAAAAAGCCGGACATCCGGTATAAGGATGTGGCGCAGCTCGCGGGGCTGCCGCGCGTGCAGGCCGCGATCTTGGAGAATGTGAGCCGGTACGTACGCCTTGGCGGCGTGCTGCTGTACAGCACATGTACGGTGTTGAAACGGGAAAACGAGGACATCGTGAACGCCTTTTTGGCGGCGCATCCGGAATTTCATCCGGAGTGCTTTGATGCGCCGGAGGGCGCGGGGTTCGGCAACGTGCCGATGGCGACGCTGCTGCCGCAAAAGCACGGCACGGACGGCTTCTTTATTTGCAGACTGAGGAGAGACGCATGAAACAGGACCTCAAATCCATGACGCTGGCGGAGATGCAGGAGGCGTTTGTAGCGCTCGGCGAGCCAAAGTTCCGCGCGAAGCAGGTCTTCACGTGGCTGCATCGCGGCGCGACGTGCTTCGACGAGATGACGAATCTTTCAAAGCCACTGCGTGAGAAGCTGGACGGCCTGTATTTCATCACGGCCCCGCGCGTGGCGCGCAAGCAGGTCTCGAAGCTCGACGGGACAATCAAGTATCTCTGGCAGCTGGGAGACGGGAACTGCGTGGAATCGGTCGTGATGCAGTATCACCACGGGAACACGGTGTGCATCTCGTCCGAGGTCGGCTGCCCAATGGGGTGTAAGTTCTGCGCGTCGACGCTCGGCGGCCTTGTCCGGCGGCTGACGCCGGCAGAGCTGCTCGACCAGGTGCTGTTTTCACAGCTGGATTCTGGGCTTACGATCTCGAATATCGTGCTGATGGGCATCGGCGAGCCGCTGGACAATTTTGACGCGGTGATGCGCTTTCTGGAGCTGGTGAACAGCCCGGAGGGGCTGAACATCGGGATGCGGCACATCAGCCTGTCGACCTGCGGACTGGTGGACAAGATCGAACTGCTGGCCGAGCGGAATTTGCAGCTGACGCTCTCGGTGTCGCTCCACTCGCCGGACAACGAATCGCGCAGCAAGATCATGCCGGTCAACAAACGCTGGCCGGTCGAGCAGCTGCTGGCGGCGTGCCGCGCGTATTTTGAAAAGACAGGACGCCGCGTGTCTTTTGAGTATACGATGATCGACGGCGTGAGCGACGCGCCGGAACAGGCGGAGCTGCTGGCGAAGAAGCTGCACGGGATGCAGGCACACGTCAATATGATCCCGCTGAACAATGTGGAAGAAAGCGGGCTGAAATGCAGTTCGCACGCGGCGATCGAGCGGTTCCAGAAGATCCTCGAGAGCCACGGCGTCACCGCGACGGTGCGCCGGACGCTCGGCAGCGACATCGACGCCTCGTGCGGACAGCTGCGGCGGAAATTTGAACGGAAGGGAGACTGAGCCGATGCAGACCTGGGCCATCACCGACCCCGGCAACATCCGGGAACAGAATCAGGACGCCTATGCGGTCATCAACTTTGGGCACGAGCGGATGCTGCTCGTCGTGTGCGACGGGATGGGCGGCGCAAAGTCCGGCAATGTGGCAAGCTCCCTCGCGGTGGAGGTGTTCACCGAGGAGGTGCGCCGGGTGCAGAAGACGGGGATGCGCCGCGAGGCGATCGACGCGATGCTGACCGGTGCGCTCCAGCTCGCGAATCAGGCCGTCTTTGATCAGGCGCACCTGAGCGAGGAATTCCGCGGCATGGGCACAACGCTCGTCGCGGCCTACGCCGTCAAGGACAATATTACGATCATCAACGTCGGCGACAGCCGCGCGTACCATTTTTCAAGCCACGGCGTCGACCTCATTACACGGGATCATTCCATCGTGGCGTTTATGGTGGAGCGCGGAGAGCTGACGCAGGAACAGGCGAAAAACCACCCCGGCAAGAACGTCATCACCCGCGCCGTCGGCACGGAGGAGGAGGTCGAGGGCGACCTCTATCACCTGACGGTGCGCAAGGACGACTGTTTGCTGCTTTGCTCGGACGGCCTTTCCAACGAGATGGCCGATCAGGAGATGCTGTTTGAGGTGGCGCACGGGGTGCGGCGGAGCGACTGCTGCCGCCGGCTGCTGAATATCGCCAAAAATCGGGGCGCGCCGGACAATGTGACGGTCGTTCTGGCACAGTGTTAATGGAAGAAGGAGCGAATCCGATGGATCAATACATAGGAAAGCTTTTAGATAACCGATACGAGATCCTCGAGGTGATCGGCACGGGCGGCATGGCCGTGGTCTACAAGGCCCGGTGTAACCGCCTCAACCGCCTCGTCGCCATCAAGGCGCTCAAGCAGGAGCTGTCACAGGATGAGGAGTTCCGGCGGCGGTTCTATGCCGAGTCACAGGCGGTCGCGATGCTGTCGCACCCGAATATCGTGAGCGTCTACGATGTGGCGCACTCCGACGGCCTCGATTATATCGTAATGGAGCTGATCGACGGGATCACGCTCAAGCAGTATATGGAGCAGAAGGGCCAGCTGAACTGGCGCGAGGCGCTCCATTTCGCGACGCAGATCGCAAAGGCGCTTGAGCACGCACATTCGCGCGGGATCGTCCACCGCGACATCAAGCCGCACAACATCATGATCCTCAAGGACGGGAGCGTGAAGGTCGCTGATTTCGGCATTGCGCGCATCTCGTCCGCGCAGAACACGCTGACGCGCGAGGCGCTCGGTTCCGTCCACTATATCTCGCCGGAGCAGGCGAAGGGCGCGCACGTCGATGCGCGGAGCGACCTCTATTCGCTCGGCGTTGTGATGTATGAGATGCTGACCGGGCGGCCGCCGTTCGACGGGGACACGCCGGTCTCGGTCGCGATCCAGCACATCAACGCGACGCCGGTGCTCCCACGGGAGCTGAACCCGAATATCCCGCTTGGACTCGAGCAGATCACGATGCACGCGATGACGGCGGATCTCAATAAACGCTATAAGAGCGCGACGGAGATGCTGGCGGATCTCGAGGAGTTCCGCAAGGACCCGAACACGACGTTCGATTTTACGCACCGGCAGGGCGGGATTGACATGGAGCGGCTGCTCCACGACCCGGACTATCTGCCGAAGAGCCTCGGCGTGAGCGCGGCGAAAAACCGCGCGAAAAAGGCCATCGCGGGCAAAAAGCAGGAGCGCGAAGCGCCGAAGGCGCAGAACGCGCCCAAGGCCGACGCGCCGGAAAAGCGCGGCAGCCGTATCGCGGTCATCGCAGGCATCGTCTGCATCGCGCTGGCGCTCTGCGGGATCGGGTATTTCCTGTATTCTTACCTTTCTGACCTCTTCGCGACGACGAAGGAGGATGTGGTGCCCAATTTTGTGGGGGCCTATTATGAGGACATCGATGCGAGCCAGTATCCAAACTTCAAAATCGAGGTCGGCGACTGGCGGACGAGCGACAGCGTGGAATATGGGCGCGTCATCAGCCAGACGCCGGATGCAGAGCGGACGGTCAAGGTCGGGACGACGATTTTGCTGACGGTCTCCTCCGGCGTGAGCAGCGACACGATGCCGCCGCTCGTCAATCAGACCGTGCAGGCCGCACAGACGGCTTTGAACGCGCTGAGTGTGCAGGTCACGGTCAACATCGAATATGAGACCAGCACGACGTTCACTGATGGCTACGTCATGGCGACCGATCCCGCCGCGGGCGAGACGCTGACCGCCGGGCAGACCGTGACGTTGACGGTGTGCGCAGGCGCGGGCGTGGAGCTGGTGAAGGTTCCGGCGCTGCAGGGCGAGACCGTGGACGAGGCCATCGCGGATATCAAGGACGCGGGCCTTGAGCCGGGGCAGGTTCGCTATGTGGAGAGCGATCTGCCGAAGGACACGGTCACGTATCAGAGCGTGGACGCGGGCGAGCAGGTCAAGGCCGGGACGGTCATCAATCTGCAGGCCTCCAAAGGCCCGGAGCAGGCGCGGACACCGTTCGTGCGGAGCGTCTCACAGGATGCCGAGGTCGGGCTGAACGAGGAGCTGACGCTGCGCGTCGAGGCCGAGACAAGCGACAACGGCACGCTGAGCTATGCGTGGTACGTGTCGGAGAACGGGAGCGTCGACGGCGCGAGCCTCGTCTCGCGCAGCGCGGAGGACAACGACAGCTGCATCGTGGACACGAGCCGGACGGGCACGTTCTACTATTTCTGTAAGATCACGAACACGCTCGGCGACGCGACCGAGAGCGTCAATTCGCCGATGATCGAGGTCGTGGTCGGGCCGTCGAATGATACGGTGGACAAGGTGATCTATGTGACAATGCCGTCCGACGGACGGACGCATACCGTGACGGTCTATGTCGCGGGCGTCCAGCAGATGGAGCCGTTCGAGGTCGAGGCCGGCGGCGTACAGATCCCGATCCAGGTGTCGGGCTCCGGCGAGCAGAACGTGGACATCTATCTTGACGGGTCGCTCTATGATTCACAGCTCGTGGACTTTACGACGGTGGGCTGAGCATGGGGGACAGGATCATCAAGGCCCTCAGCGGCTTTTACTATGTGCAGACGGCAGACGGTGTGGTGGAGTGCCGCGCGCGCGGAAAGATGCGGCGCGAAAAGATCTCGCCGCTGGTCGGCGATTTCGTCGAGATCTCGCGGCAGGGCGCGAAGGGCACGGTCGAGGCAGTCTTGCCGCGGCGGAACGAGTTCATCCGCCCGGCGGTGGCGAACATCGACGTGCTGGTCGTGCTGGCGTCGTGCGCGATCCCGGTGACGGAGCCGTTCCTGATCGACCGGGTGCTTGCCATCGCGGCAAAGCAGAACGTGCCCGCAATCGTCTGTGTGAACAAGGACGATCTGGCGAGCGGTGAGAAGCTGGCCCATATCTATCGGCACGTGGGCTATCCGGTGTTTGTGACGAGCGCGGAGACGGGCGAGGGCATTGACGCTCTGCGCGAGGCCATCTCCGGGAAGCTGGCCGTGTTCACGGGAAACTCCGGCGTCGGCAAGTCCAGCATCCTGAACCGGCTCGCACCGGGGCTGGCCGTGCCGGTGGCCGATGTGTCGGAGAAGCTGGGCCGCGGACGGCACACGACGCGCCACATCGAGCTGTACGCGCTCGGCGACGGGACGTACATCGGCGATACGCCGGGCTTTTCGTCGTTTGACACGGAGCGGATGGATCTTGTGCGGAAGGAAGAACTGCAAGATGTGTTCCCGGAGTTCGCACCGTACATCGGGCGCTGTCAGTTCCCGGACTGCGCACACCGGAAGGAGCCAAACTGCGCGGTGCGCGCGGCGCTGGAAAGCGGTGAAATTGAGCAGACGCGCTATGACAGCTATGTCCGCCTCTACGAGCTGGCGAAGGAAATCAAGGAATGGGAATTGAACCCATAAAACGTGCCCGGAGAAGTTCCTTCTCCGGGCGTCTTTTGCTTATTGGACTTTTGCGCCGCCCCATTCGACGGCGGTGAAGCCGGTGCGCTCCGGCGCGGTGAGCGTCTGCGGGGCGATCTCGACGGCTTTTGTCAGCGGCTTCCATGCCATGAAGACGCGCAGCAGTGTGTCGGGCTGCGGCGTGATGGTGAGCTTTGCCGCGTCGGTGTAGGCATCAGACTGGAACGAGATGAGGTTATAGGCGTTTTGTTCCATCTGCGGGAGCCAATAGATGATGAACTCGTTGGCCTCCGCGCGGGTCAGGCCGAGCTGCGCGAGCGCATCCTCCAAAAACGCGGCAGTTTCGGAACCGGGGACACAGAAGCCCTCGGAGAAATCGTACTGGACGTTGTCTGTGCCCTCCCAGTAGAGATAGCGGTAGGTCTGGCCGCGTTCATCGGTCAGCGTGCCGTCCGGCGCGGCGGCAACGCGCCACGCGCCGTCGTAGGCGGGGTAGGTGCAGGTCAGGTCGCCCGCGTAGTCGAGCCGGACGGTGACGTCCGTTTCTGCCTCCGGGTAGAGGTAGATGACTGGTTTCTCCGGGTACTGCTCTTCCAGCGGCCAGCAGCCGGTCAGGGCCGCGAGCAGGAGCAGCGCAAGCAGCAAAGCAAAAATTCGTTTCATAATAAACTCCCTCCAAATATAGTCTCACAAATGTAGACGAATTTGGAGGGAGTTCGTTGCAAAGTTTGGAAAATTTAAGGCAGCAACGCACAATTTGACAAGCAGATTCGGCGAGAGATTTTTCGTCAAGGCGAGGTTTGGAAAATGCAGATATCCTTTGTGGATTTCAAATTTTTCAAACCGATGAATTGGCGGAAAAGATCCACCGAAGCGCGCCGACGTAATTGTGCGGTGTTGCCTCTCTTACATACCGGGCGCGTAGAGGTCGATGGATTTGACCGTGTTGTCCGCACGGGCGAAGGTGAGCATGGCCGTATAGCCCTCCGGCGTGCAGAAGCGCAGCGCATAGAAGCTGTTCGCCACAAATTGCAGGTCGGCGGTGTGCCCCTCGCCGTCGTCATAGACGGTCTGGAGCTCCCACTGTTTCAGCTCCCGGTCGGTGCAGGGGAACTTGTCGAAAACGGATTCGATGCTCTCGCCAAGATGGATCTCGCGGAAGATGGGCGTGGTGGGATCCATGTTGCCGCCGTCGGCGACGCTGCGGATGTAGACGGAGGAGAGCGCATCGTCGTAGAAGACGTAACGATAGCCCTCGCACTGGAAGCTTTTCCAGCCATCGCCGCTGTCCTCATTTTCGGCATGGCTGCCGCAGAGCCGCAGCGCTTCGTCATAGCTCGTGCCGAAGCGGAGCGCACGCGGCAGCGTGAATTCCCCGGCCTGCAGCGGCGTGGATTGATTGTAGGACGGGCAGACCTCCAATTCGCTGTGCGAGAGGAAGACGGGCTGGCCGCTCTCGAAGTAGAATTCGAAGGTGCCGATGTGATCCATCCAGAGACCGGAGAGATCGCCCGCGAGGATGTTGCTCCGGAGCTGCTGCCATTCCGCCTCATCGGCGATCTCGTGTCCGGCGGAGAAGAAGGTGTATTTCGCGGTGTAGACGGTGCGCTCGTCCGAGACATCGGCCTCGAGCGAATCGAGCCGGACAAGGGGCTTCGGATTCACACCGGTCGCGACCGGTTCGTAGCGGCCATTGCGGAACTCCCACGTCTTCGGCAGATCGTCCATCGAGAGGCGGCGGATGGGGAAGTGCGCCTGGATCGTGGTCTCCACCCAGTCGGCGTCCATATAGCCCTGCGCCTTCAGTCCGTCCATGTTTGTGGCGTAGAGCCACATCAGATATTCTGAGGCCGCGTCCGGGACGCCGTTGTTCTCGGGATACAGCGCCTCGGAGCAGACAGGCAGGTAGTCGAGCCGCCAGTTCACCGCAAAGTCGACCCAGACGGACTCGTATGCGCCGGGCGCGTCTGCCGCTTCGCCGCTGCGGTGGACAAGACCGGTGTCCGGCGTGAAGATGAACTGCTCTGTGCCGCCGGTCAGCGTCTCGGCGTCCAGAAACAGGTCGCCGTCGGTCAGGCGGATCGTCCAGCGCGCGCCGTAGCGGAAGATACCGAGCGGCGCCAACTCGTCATAGTGACCGCGGAAGTAGGCGGCAAACGTCACCTGCGCGGCCTGAGCCAGCTCGGGATCCTGCACATTGCTTTCTTTCAGCGCAGACATCAGGCGGGGGTCGAAATCGTCGACGTGGCCCGTTTCGGCGTCGTAGTAGAGGCAGTAGTAGAAATAGGGGGTGCGCGTCTCGTCGCTCCGGAGGACGAGAGTTCCTTCGCCGGACTGCGTCGCGAGAAGCTCCCAGTGGATATCATCCTCCAGCGCGCCGTTTTCCAGCAGCGCGTCGAAATTGCTGACGAGCCAGACCGTGTAGGCCGTGAGTGCGGTCTGCTTTTTCTCCTCGTCCAGCTCACGCAGTGGGAACCAGTAGGTATCGTCGCGCACGATGTCCGACGCGAGGGCGGCGTTCAGCTTCGCTTCGATGGCGGTCTTGCGGCGGTCCATATCGACCGGCTCATACGTCACGGCGAGCGTGTCGCAGTCCATGGAGAAGGTTACGGTGGAGCCGTCCGGGAGATTCGAGATATGCAGGAGAATTTGGCTGTCCAGTTTGCGGGGACTCCAGACCGTGTCATAGTCCCAGATGTCAGAATCCTGCCATTCCTTGCCGTGCTCGGCCAGATAGGAGGCAAACCGTTCGGCCGTCTGGGCAACATCAATATAAACAGAGTAGGCATACATGGCCATTGAGCAGCGGTAGGCCGCGTCGTCTGCAATGTCATATTGTGCGTGATAGGAGAGGACGTCGAGCTTGTTGCCGTCCTTGTCGCGGATGACGAGTTGAAAGTCCTGATCATCCAGCGTGACCGGCTCCCAGACGGTGTCGTCCGCGAAGAAGCCGCGCGCATCCAGCTGGTCATAGTGCCGTAGCAGATAGTCGGCAAAGCCGTTGATGGCTTTGGCTGTGGACGGCTCGGCAGAGTCGACGCCTGGCGCCTCGGCGGGGATGACTTCTTGCAGTCTGGTGAGGATGGCGTCGCGATGGGCGGTTTCTGCGTCAGACGTGGTTTCCGCTTCGGCCGTTACGGCTGTGTCCGGCGCGGTGCTTTTTTGCTTCGCGCCGGTCATCGTGCAGCCGGCGGCGATCGCCGCGATCAGCAGCACGGCGATGAGCACGGGCACGGCGGTCTTCGGATGTCTCGCGATGGCGCGGACGCGCTCTTTCAGCTGGCTTCCGCGGCCGGACATCGTCGTCGCGGCGGAGAGGGGATCGATGCGCGTGCGGCAGGTCATGCGGATGAGCGTCCGGCCATAGTCGGCGCGCTCGTCCTCGCCGAGCAGGCGGATCGCGTCCTCGTCGCAGCAAAGCTCCGCGTCGGTGCGCGCGAGGTGCGCGCTCCACCACGCGAGTGGATCGAACCAGTGCAGCGCGAGGCAGATCCCGCGCAGCAGCGCCCAGATGTGGTCGCCGTGGCGGTAGTGCGTCTGTTCATGCGCGATGCAGTGCCGCCGGAGGGCATCGTCTGCGGCGCTGTCCGGCGTCAGATAGATGGCCGGGCGGAGAAAGCCAAACAGGCACGGCGAGGCCACCGTCGGAGAGACGTAGATGGCCGGGCAGCCCGGCGAGGCCGGGGCGAACAGCGTCGCATCCTTCCGCAGCGCACGGCCAAAGGCAAGGTTGCAGCCAAAAAACCAGAGCAGCACGCCCGCCGCGCCGACGGCCCAGACGACGGTCAGGACGGTTTTCAGATCCAGAACGCTGCCGCCGCGGACAGCTTTCTGCGTTTCGGCAGCTTCGCGTGCGGGGAGCACCTGCACGGGCGGCTGCGCGGTCTGCTGCTGCTGAGCGGGCGCGGATGCTTCGGGTTCCGGGGCCGTGCGCGGCGCGGTGTAGAGGACGTAATGCTGTGTTACGGGGACGAGATTCTCGACGCTCGCGGCGCTCTGCCCCACGGAAAATGGCAGCAGCAAGCGGACGAGCGCTATAGCCCAGAGGGCGTATTGCAGCTTCGGGCTGACCTTGCCGCGCAGCAGATAGTGCAGCGCGATCAGAACGGCCAGCAAGATCGCCGAGGAAACAAACCACTCAAGCATCGCCTTGTTTCGCCTCCATTTCGTCCAAGATCGCGTACAGTTCGTCGATTTCGGCTTTTGACAGGGCCTCTTCACGAGTCATGGCGCTGACGAGCAGGCTGAGGCTCCCGTGGTAGACACGGCCAAGCAAGTCGCGCGTCTGCCGCGCGGCGGCGTCCTCACGCGAGACGGCGGGGAAGTAGACGTGCATGCCGTCCTGCACCTCTGTGCGGACGGCGCCCTTTTCCGTCAGGCGGCGCAGGAGCGTGAGCGTGGTGCTGCGGGCCCAGCTGGTCTTGGCGTGCAGCGCGTCGGTCAGGGCGCGGCCAGTCTGGCCCGGCGCGCCCCAGAGCTGCTCCATCAGCGTCCATTCCGCCTCGGTCAGATCAATGTTCCGTGGCATAAGGCATCCCTCCTGTTTACGTTTGTAACCAGAGCATAACACGACGGTCTACAAATGTCAACAGCAAAATCCGCAAAAGAGCCGAAGTTTTTTCGAAGCGCCCCGCAACCTTTTCGAAAACGTTTCGTCTATAAGGGCAGACCAGACAAAAGGAGACATGGAACATGAAAAAGATTCTTGCATTTGGATTGGCCGTGGCGACGGCAGTGACCATGGTGGGCTGCGCGGCGCAGACGCCGGGCGGCAATGTGACCCTCCCGGACGAGGAGCCGAGCACCCTTCTGGCGACAGAGCTGGCCGCGCCGGTCATCCCGGAGATGGCACAGTTCCCGCAAGAGATGGATTACTACGACGAGAAGACCGGTGAATGGGACGATGAGGCGTGGACCGCGGCCAATGAGGCGTGGTACGTGGACTATGAGGCCCGAACGGAGAACATGGACGCCACGATGGATGGCCTTTCGGAGCGGTTTTTGCCGATGATGTCCGCGCTCCTCGCGGGAAGCAACGGAGAAAACCGCATCTGCTCGCCGCTGAATGTCTATATGGCGCTCGCGATGCTGGCCGAGTGTACCGACGGCGAGAGCCGGACGCAGATTCTGGACGCGCTCGGCGAGGACGACATCGAGGCGCTCCGCGCGCGGGCCAAGGCCCTCTGGTTCGAAAACAGCTGGGACGACGGACGCGTGACGAGCCTGCTGGCCAACTCGCTCTGGCTGAAAGACGGTGTGAAATACGAGCAGACGACGATGGATCGCCTTGCGGCGGACTATTTTGCGTCGTCCTATTCCGGTGAGATGGGCTCGGAGGCATATAACGAGGCGCTGCGCAGCTGGATCAACAAAAATACCGGCGACCTGCTGACCGAGCAGGCGGCGGAGCTGGGCTTTGACGCAGATACCGTGCTGGCGCTGGCCTCGACGATCTACTACCGCGCGAGCTGGGCGGACAAATTTGACCCGTCGGCCACGACGGAGGACACGTTCCACGCGGCGAGCGGCGACGTGACGTGCGAGTTTATGCACAGCAGCGAGAACGGGGACGTCTACTACGGCGACGGCTTCTCGGCGATCGGCCTTCCGATGGACGGCAGCGGGACGATGTGGCTGCTGCGGCCGGACGAGGGAAAGACGGCGGAGGATCTGCTGCAGTCGGACGAGGCGCTGAGTTTTCTTGTGGCGAACGGCGGCTGGTCGCAGACGCAGTATGCGAAGATTGCGCTGAGCCTGCCGAAGTTTGACGTGGCCTCCGATCTCGACCTGAAGGATGCCCTGAAGACGCTTGGCATCACGGATGTGCTCGACGCCGAGACGGCGGATTTCACGCCGCTGGGGCTGGATGAGAGCCTTGTCCTCTCGAAGGCGGAGCATGCCGCGCGCGTGAAGATCGATGAGGACGGCTGCGAGGCTGCGGCGTACACGGTGCTTGGTGTGGAGGGGATGGCGCTGGTCGAGGAGCCGGAGACGGTGGATTTCACGCTTGACCGGCCGTTCCTGTTTGTGATCACGGGGATCGACGGCGCGCCGCTGTTCGCGGGTGTGGTCAATCAGCCGAATGGATAATGGATCACAAAACGCCCTCTCCAGTAATCTGGAGAGGGCGTTCGTTTATAGCTTATAGCTCGTGATAATAGGGGCAGATATCCTCGAAATGCCTGTCCTTCATGCGGAAGCCCTTGGGGATCGTGCCGAGCTGGGTGAAGCCGAGCCGTTCATAGAGATGCCGCGCGTGGACGTTCGTGGCGACGACGGCGTTGAATTGCAGGATGCCAAAGCCGTGCGCCTTGCCCTGCGCAAGACAGTCGGAGACGAGCGCCTCGCCGAGGTGCAGTCCGCGCGCCGTGCGCTCGACGGCATAGCTCGCGTTGCAGATATGGCCGCAGCGGCCCTCGTTGTTGGGGTGCAGGATGTAAAGGCCGAGCACCTTGCCGTCCGCCTCGGCGACGGCGGAATAGGTCTGCTTTGCAAAAAATTCTGCGCCGGTCTGCTCGCCCAGAAAATGCTCCTGCGGGAAAGCAATGCCATCCTCGACGACCTCGTTCCAGATTCGGATCATATCAGGCAGGTCGGACGGCTGATAGGCTCTGACAGTGATTTGCATGGTGATTCGCGCTCCTTGAAAAAACTCTACCACATTATAGTGGAAAAGCGCGGAAAATGCAAGCATATAGAAAGAAAAACTGCAAGGGACCCAAAACGGACACCTTGCAGATTTTTCTCTCTCCGTGCTGTGGGATATTTGCGCGTTCTCCCGCGGCGCAAACATAAGTATAGCCGCTTTTGGCGCTCTGGTCAAGCAAGAGCTTTCGACAAAATTCGCGCCGCAGCTTGGCAAAACAGGAGGTACGTTTTGGGGAGTTGCAATTTCGGCGTCTTTTTGATATAATATGAAACGATTTGTAACCTTTTTGGAAGGGTGAAGCCTATGACAAAACGAATGATGCGTGCGCTGGCTGCCGGATTGCTGGTCTGCATGCTGGCGGGGAGTGCGGCGGCAACGAACTGGGACGACAACTATGACCCGTTTGTGGAGCTGCCGCCTGAGACCTCAGAACAGGCCGAACAGACCGAGCAGAGGGACGGGACGACGGAGGCGCAGCGGTTTTCCGACGTGGCGGCGACGGACTGGTATTATTCCGTCGTGATGCAGCTGGTGGAGGCCGGAACGATCGACGGCTTCCCGGACGGGACGTTCCGCCCGAAGAACACCGTGACAACCGGGCAGGCGCTGAAGATGATCCTGCTCGCGGCGGGCTATCCAGAGCCGGAGCGTGCCGCGTCCCACTGGGCGCGCGGGTATCTTGACTTTGCGATCGAACAGGGCTTTGTGACGCGGTTCAAGGAGATCACCGATCTCGACGTGCCGATCAGCCGCGCGCTCGTCGCGCAGATCGCGGCGAAGGCGATGGGCCTGACGCGGCCAGAGACGGTGGAGATCTCGTTTACGGATACAGACGATGACAATGTGCTTGCGCTGGCGGCGGCCGGCATTGTGGACGGATACAAGGACGGGACGTTTTTGCCGTCGAAGTCGCTGACGCGGGCGGAGCTCGCGGCGATCACGGCGCGCATCACAAATTATCTTGCTCCGGTGATACCGGACAGCCCGAACAGCGGCGACACGGATCTTGACGACAACACACCCATCACGCTGCGCACGACGGAAAATGGCGTGGCCTTCATCAAGGCGCGCGAGGGCTTCCGCGCGACGGCCTACTGGGATTATTCGCAGTATTCCATCGGCTACGGCTCGCGCTGCGAGGCGAATGAGTACCCGAACGGCATCACGCAGGAGCAGGCCGACCGGCTGCTGCGGAAGAAATTGCAGGAATTTGAAACGAAGCTGGACGCCTTCCTCACGAAAAATAACCTGACGCTGAGCAATACGCAGTATGACGCGCTGATCTCGCTTACATACAACATCGGCTCAACATGGATGAACGGGACACGGCTGGCCAGCTATCTGGCGAGCGGACAATACACGCACAACGAGCTGGCCTCGGCCATGGGCATCTGGTGCCACGTGACGGACAAGTCCGGCACGTCCATCCACGATGGCCTGATCGCGCGCCGCATCCTGGAGATCAAGCTGTTCCTCTACGGCGATTACAGCGGGAGCAGCTCACCAAGCTATCACTATGTGAAGTTTGAGACGGAGCAGGGCAAGGTCGAGGTCGACATTGCGTTCTATGAGAGCGGCAGCGCCTTTACGCCGTATTTCAAGGCATCGTGCGACACGGATACCTTCCTCGGCTGGTATAAGGCCGACGGCACGGAGCTGCGCGAGGGCGACAGTGTGACGCAGGACATGACGCTCACGGCGCAGTGGGCCGGACAGACAGCCGGAACGGGCGAGAGCGGCACAGGTACCTCCGGTGATACGGAATTTAACTGGTGGAACTGAATAAGTCCGAATTATAGGACATAGCGTGTGCTATACTATGCACAGATCAACCGGAAGGGGAGCTGTGCAATGGAAATCAGAATGTGCTATGTGAGAGGACATGTCGAGGTCTATGACGCGCGCGGAACGTTTTTGTTTTCCGCGGACAACGAGGCCGAGGCCGAACGGATGCTGGAGGAATAAGGCTTGAATATTCAGATTTTCGGGAGATCGAAGTGCTTTGACACGAAAAAGGCCGAGCGCTGGTTCAAGGAGCGCCGCATCAAATAC
>ERZ773242.2695-NODE-2695-length-14079-cov-3.469980_pt1 | contig 14079 bp, 12 predicted proteins | sample MGYA00511077_ERZ773242 | MGnify/ENA primary metagenome ERZ773242 (study PRJEB29015, sample SAMEA2737754) | human gut metagenome | biome: human gut; feature: human-associated habitat; material: faeces | place: China | collected 2012 ... | reverse complement strand
TTTCCTCCGGCAGCTGCGCGCGGCGATAGCGGTTGCGCAGGGCAACGGCGACGGCGCGCTTGGCCTCGTCCTGACCGATGATATAGCGATCCAGCTCACGAACGACTTGTTTCGGCGTCAGTTCCATATCAAGCATCCTCCACAATCACGTTATGGTTGGTGAACACGCAGATATCCGCGGCGATATGCAGCGCCTTTTCGGCGATTTCGGGATAGTCGGCGGCCGAGGAAAACCTCCCCGCAAGAACGGGGTCGGAATATTTAAGGTCGGGCAGATATATCTGCACCTTGCCCTCAAGCTCTTTCAGGGTGCTTACAGATTCGTATCCTCCGCAGTTGTAAACCACGGGAACGGAAGGACGGCAGAGGCAAAGGGCGCGGGAGACCGAGCGGGTAAAATGGGTGGGAGTGACGAGATTTATGTTGTGAACGCCCGAGCGGTCAAGTCTTTTGAAAATTTCGGCCAAATGCTCTTCGGAAATTTCCCGACCGAAGCCGCCGCGGCTGATTTTTTTGTTCTGGCAAAAAATGCAGCCGAGATTGCAGCCCGAAAAGAAAATCGCCCCCGAGCCTTTTGTGCCGCTTATGCAGGGCTCTTCCCAAAAATGAGTCATGACCTTTGCCACAGTCGGTTTTGGACCCGCCTTACAAAAACCGACCCGAGAGGTACGGGAAACCCCGCACTCTCTCGGGCAAAGAAAGCAAAGATCTTGATTTTTATTCATTGTCCTCGTCGTCGACGCTTTCGGTTTTGTCGGAGGTGCCGTCGTTCGTTCCGTCGTCGGAGGGCTTGGAGGTCACCCTGCTCGTCGAGGGCTTTGATTCGGGTGCCGAGGATTCGGGCGTGTTGCTGACATAGATTTTGACCTGCATATTTACGTCGTAATCCTTGGTTCCGCTGGCGGGCTCGACCTCGATTACCTTGCCGTATTTAACCGAATCGGAATATTTTTCCACCTTGCTGATGTTGGCGGGGGAGAAGCCGAGGGAAACAAGCTGGAGCGCAGCCTCCTCATAGCTTTTGCCCGAAAGGTCGGGAATGGTGACGGTGGAGGGCCCGAGGCTGACGACGACGGTAATGTCGGCTTTTTTGTCGGCGGGAACGTCGGTTCCTTCGGCCACGCTTTGCTCCATGATTTCTCCTGCGGCATAGTTGGTGCTGTATTTCTTTTCGGAAACCGACAGATTATAAATGCTGCCGTATTTGAGCACGGCGTCGGTGTATTTGGTTCCGGTGATGTCCTTGACCTTGATGGTCATTCCCGAGTCGACATAGCTTAAAGGCTCTTCGGTGCTGATGGCCGAAACGTCGGACACAACCTCCTCTTTGGAGCCGAAAATATGCAGCTTTGCGTTGAGGAAGTAAAGCGCGACGCCAAGCACGATGACGGTTATTATCATGGCGATGAGTGTGTAGGTCACGCTCTTGCCTTTGGAGCTCTTTTCCTCGATTTCTTCCGGCTCGTCGTCGGCAAGGTCCTCGGCAATGGCGCTTGCGGGAGCAGCCGAGGAGAATTCGTTGCGAAGCTCGTCCGCCGAGGAAATTCTGTCTCCGGGCATGACCTGAAGGGAATTTGCCAAAGCGACGAGAGCGTGACGGGGAATGCTGCCCGCAACGCTTGCGGGAATTGTCAGGCTGTCGTTGGAGGCGCGCTTGGTTGCCTCGGGCGGGTCGCCGCCCACAAGGGCGCGGTAGATGACGGCGGCAAAGGCATAGATGTCGGTCTGGGGACCCTTGCGGCCCTCAAATCCGTATTGCTCGATTGCCGAATAGCCCGAAAAGAGGCGGCTTCTCAAATCACTTCTGGTGTCTCTGAGAGCGGTGATTGCAAAGCCCGAGAACTTGACCTTACCGTCGCGGGTGATTATAAGGGTTTGGGGGGAAATTCCGCCGTGGATAATGCCCGCATTGTGGAGAGCCGAAAGGGTTCCGAGAGGGGGCATGAGCAGCGAACGGGTCTGCTCGAAGGTGAGCACGTTTCCGTTTCTTTTGAGAAATTCCTCAAAGGTTATGCTTTCGGCATATTCGCTTATGCGATAGCCGGTGCCGTTGGCCTCGAAAATGTCGTAAACGGGGATGACGGCGGGAAGATCCCTCATTCTCGCAAGAGCTCGGGAAAGCTCCAAAAACTCCTTGAGATGGGTTTCAAAGGAGGTTGCGTATTCCGGCTTCACCGTTATGGGGAGGGCGTCGATTTTGCGGTCAATCATCTCGGTGGGAAGAAATTCCCTTATGTAAATCGGAGCCTGAAGGGTGTTGTCCCAACCCATGTATGTGGCTCCCTCGCCGTCGTTGTCTATAAGCTTTCCGACGAAATATCTGTCTTCAAGCCATGCCTTTGGCGGCATAAACGGCGCCGTCTGCAAATGATCGTCATGATAACCGCAGAAAGGACAGGTGTCGGCTCCGCCGTTGTCTTTCATACAGCCGAGGCAGAGATTTTCCACGTTTTGCATATCTTTCAGCTCCTTAAAAGTTTTTTGTCAAAAATTATTCGGGCATGTTTTCCCAGTTGTGCCAAACGGCCTGAATGTCGTCGTTTTCCTCCAGCATGTCTATAAGACGCTGCATTTTGGCAACGTTGTCCTCGTCGGAAATGTTGGCACCGGTGGTGGGAATGTATTCCACCTCGGCCGAAACAAAGGAATAGCCCTTGGCGTCGAGAGCGTCGCGAACCGTTCCGAGATCGTTGGGCTCGGTGGAAATTTCAAAGACCTCGCCGTCGGAATTGAAATCGGAAGCGCCTGCGTCGAGAGCGTCCTCCATGACCGTGTCCTCCGAAAGACCCTCGGCGGCAATTCTCAGCATTCCGGTGCGGTTGAACATAAACATGACCGAACCGGGCTGTCCGAGGTTTCCGCCGTTTTTGTCGAAATAGTGGCGAAGGTCGCCGGCCGTGCGGTTGCGGTTGTCGGTCAGGGTTTCCACCACGACGGCAACTCCCTCGGGACCGTAGCCTTCATAGGTTATTTCTTCATATTCGCGTCCGTCGCCCTCTCCGGCGGCCTTTTTGATTATACGGTCGATGTTGTCGTTGGGGACGTTGTTGGCCTTTGCCTTTGCGATACAGTCGCGAAGCTTTGAGTTGTTTTCGGGATCGGGGCCGCCCTCTCTGACCACGATGGCCATTTCACGGCCTATTTTGGTGAAAATTTTGGCCTTTTGGGCGTCGGTTTTCTCTTTTTTGCGCTTTATATTGTTCCACTTGGAATGTCCTGACATAAAATCGTCCTCCGATTAAATTTATTAGCACTTCATTTTACCACAGTCGGCGAGTAAATTCAAGTCCCTTGAAAGAAAGGGAAAAATGTGATAAATTATTTTCGGGAGGGATAATTACGGACAGACTGAACGCCCAAAAAACAGCCGAGCATTTGAAGGTGCCCGTTTATGTGGAGGCAAAGGAATGCACCGGCTCGACAAACGCCGATTGCAGAGCGCAAAGCGGCGAAAAAAGCGGAGATTTTGCAATTTGCGCCGACTGCCAGACCGACGGCCGCGGACGAAGGGGAAAAAGCTTTTTTTCACCCGACGGCGGGTTGTATCTCAGCGTCGTAAAAAGCGTAAACGCCGACGACCCTTCAAAAATCACGGCTCTTGCGGCCCTTGCGACGGCCGAGGCAATAGAAAATGTTACCGGGAAAAGTATCGGAATAAAGTGGATAAACGACCTTTATGCCGACGGCAAAAAGGTGTGCGGAATTCTCTGCGAAAACATTTCGGAGGATTTTTCCCGCCTTTCGCGGGTGATAATAGGTATCGGAATAAACGTTTCGCCGCCGCCGGGAGGCTTCCCCGACGACATAAAAAGAAGAGCGGGAGCCTTGTTTGAAACGCCGCCGAAAAACATTAAAAACATTCTTTGCGCCGAAATAATAAATAAAATTTACGAGCTGTGCGAAAAAAGCGGCGAATATGTTTTCAAGCGATATAAAAGCCGGCTTTTCATGCTCGGAAAAAATATCGAAGTCATAAAGAAAAACGAAAGACTCTCTGCAACGGCCGAGCGGCTTTGCCCGGATTATCGGCTTTTTGTCAGATACCCTTCGGGCAAAACCGAGGAGCTTTGCTCGGGAGAGGTCTCGCTTAAAACGGAGGAATAAACATGAATCTTGAAGAAGCAAGAAAATTTTTTGCGGCCGACGCCTTTGCCGTAAACCGCGCCGGTGCCGTTATCGACGAAGTGGGCGACGGTTTTGCCCGCTGCAGCATGGAATACGGAAAGGAGCATTTAAACGCCGCCGGCAGCGTTATGGGCGGCGCGATTTTCACGTTGGCCGATTTTGCCTTTGCCGTGGCCGCAAACTGCGGCGGCCGAATGACGGTATCGCTCACATCGCAAATAAGCTTTATGTCCTCTCCTCGGGGAGGAAAGCTCTTTGCCGAGGCAAGGCGCGTCAAGGAAGGAAAGCACACCTGCTTTTACGAGGTGAATTTAACCGATGCCGAAAACCGTCCCGTGGCCGAGGTCTCGGTGACAGGCTTTATAAAGGGTTAAAAAAGAAAAAGGGCGGTCATGCGACCGCCGTCTAAAGGTGCGGTGCCCGAATTTCGGCGCCGCATTTTTGCGTGATAACGGATAAAATGCAAGACCCCCGCCGGTTTGACCCGACGGGGGCTTGCAATGAGGAGAGTATGAAAAAGTTAGACGTTGTCAAAATTTGGTTCCCTTTCGGCGGCACAGAAGAGATTTGCCGTACCGCCGCCGAGAAACCTTTTCCTCTTGGAAAAGTATCTCAACCCCGGGATGAGGCCTAAAAAATGGAGGAGTTTTAAGAATTAGCAGTTCCGAGAGTTATCTTCACCGAGTAGGTCTTTCCGCCGCGGTAGACGGTCAGCGTGACCTCGTCTCCCGGTGAATATTTCATCTTTTCACTGTTAAAGACCGTGTAACCGGTCACGGCAGTTCCGTTAAACTGGGTGATAATATCGCCCTTTTCGATTCCTGCGTTTGCCGCGGGACTTCCCGCCGCGACGCCTGCCACGACCACGCCCGCCGGATAACCCATCATCTGAAGGGTGGACGCGTCATATCGGGTGGATATTTCCACACCCACATAACCCACGGGAGCGTCCTTTTTGGAAATGATTCGGTCGCATATTTCGACCACATCGTCAACCGGAATGGCAAAGCCCATTCCTTCGAAATTTTCCGAGGCCATCTTGGCGCTGTTGACGCCGATAAGCTGGCCGCTGCTGTTGACCAAGGCGCCGCCCGAATTTCCGGGATTTATGGCGGCGTCGGTCTGAATCAGGTTTATTTCGGTGGTATTTTCAAGCTGTATGGTACGGTCAAGTCCGCTGATGATGCCCTTGGAAACCGAACCCATAAAATCCATACCACCGGGATTTCCGACCGCAATGGCCGTCTGACCGACCTTCAGGTCGGAGGATTTGCCGATTCCTATGCTCGGAAGACCGTTTTTGTCAATTTTAACAACCGCAAGGTCGGCGCTGACGTCGTATCCGACCACCGTTGCCGAAATGGCGGTGGTGCTGTCGCTCTCGAGGTATACGCTTATCTTTCCGTTCGACTCAACCGCGTCGGAAATAACGTGATAGTTGGTAATGATGTATCCGTCCTCGGAGTAGATTATGCCCGAGCCTTCGCTTTCGGAGGAGGTTCCCGTTCCGAAAAAGCTCTGTGACGATGTAGCGACCACGATGCCCACGACCGAAGGAGAAACAGCCTCGGCAACCGCCTGAACCGCCGCTTCATCGGTCGATTCTGTGACGATTGAGGTCTTTGTGGAGGTCGAACCCGACGAGGGGTTCAGAAACTGACCTTTTGCAAGCCCGAAGGAAAAAATCGATGCCGTCAGAATGCTGGAGGCGAGCGCCACGCAGACGCAGGCCACGGCGAGACCCGAACGGGTCACGGGCTTTGGTTGTTTTTTCGCAGTATAGGGAGTTTCGTTTTCCGAAATCACCGACGGGTCGGAAAACGAGGTGTTTGGGGTAAATGAGCTTTCGGCGTGGGGAGGAACATATCCGGTCGGATGCTGTCCCGCGTCGGTTCTTTCATCCGAGGCTTGGGAGGATGAACCGTCCCGCGGCGTTTCGTTCACGCCTGTGTTTTCTTTGCCGTCAAACTCGTTGTTGTCAAAAAAGTCACCGTTCATAACGGGTTCCCCTTTCCTTACTGCACTTATACTATACCCTGAGGATGTGAATTAAGTTTTAATAAAGATGAAACAAAATTTTTAATTTTTAAAAACAAGGGGTTAACATAATGCCCGTTCAAATCAAATTATGAAGAAGCCGGACACAAGAGCCGCCGCAGCCGCCGCAAGCGCAACGACAATGAGCGGACAGCGGAAATATGCGAGAATTACCGCGACCGCCGTGCCTATGGCCGCCGTGGCCGTGTTTCCCGTGGAATAAAATATGGCGGGGACGGTCATGGCTGCAAGCACGGCATAGGGTATGTAATAAAGAAAGCTTTGAAGAAAGGGGGAGGTTATCTTCTTTTTAAAGGCGGTAAAGGGAATTGCCCTTATGAGATAGGTCACCGCCGCCATGGTTATAATGTATATTATTATGCTCATTGTTCGGTCTCACCCGTTTCCTCTCTCGGGAAAAGCAAAGCTCCCGCAGCCGACGCCGCAACGGCGCTTATTATTATGGAAAATCCGCCGTCCACCGACGGGATGAAGAAATGAAAAACAAGGCTTATTCCCGCCGCAATTGCGACAACCGTGAGAATTTTAAGCTCCTTGCGGGCTGCAGGTATTATTATTGCCAAAAACATTCCGTATAAAAGTATACCCATGGCGTTTGTGATGACCTCGGGCATAAGACTTCCCGAAACGGCGCCGAGGGCCGTGCCGAGACACCAGCCGACGGTGGACACCGAAATAAGTCCCGCCATGTATTCGGGGGTTATGAGAAAGGGCTGGGAGGCGGCCACGGCAAATATCTCGTCGGTTATGCCGTAGGAAAGCACAAGCCGTTTTCCGGTGGAAAAATCGGGGGAAAGTCGCTGGGAAAGGGAAATAGCCATGAGCGAATAGCGGATGTTTATGACGGCTTGGGTCAAGATCATTTCGATAAGCGTTCCTCCCGAGGCGATTATCAGCACGCCCGCCGCCTGACCCGCCGAGGTCAGATTGGTCAGCGAAATGAGTGTGGCGAAAAAGGCCGAAATGCCGCTTTTGACGGCAAGTATCCCGAATCCGAAGGAAACCGAAAGATAACCCAAAAAAATAGGCACGCCGTGCCTTACTCCTTTAAAAAACATACTGCGCTTTTCCAAAAACAAAACTCCCGAAGCCGACGGCCGAATTTTGCAAAAAGGGCCGCCCGACGTAAATTCAATATCTACATAATACCAAACGTGCCGCCCAAATGCAACACCGTCCGACCCTTTTTTCGACGGTTTTACCAAATATAAATATTGCCTTTTGTGCAAAAAAGAGAAATGACGGGTGAAATCTTGACTTAACCCGACTTTAGGGGAATATAATTTTTCAAAAAAGGAAAAAGGTGAAACAATGAAAAGACTTGTCGCGTTTACCGTTGTGATTTCAATGCTGCTTTGCTGCGCCCTGTCGGCACAGGGCTATTCCAACAAGGAGGAAATAACTGCCGAGGAGGGCTCTCTTTTGGAGGGACTTTTCACCGGAAAAACCTTTGAGGAGGAAATCCCCGAGCTTGACGATCTCGGGGGATATTTCGGTATGCATTTTCCCGATTTCGTGTGGGTCGACGGCGTTCTTTACAGTTATTATATAAAGGGCAAGGACGGAAAATCCACCGTGGGACTTGCCACCTCGACCGACGGAGTTCATTTTGAGGATAAGGGCGTGGTTATCGACGCCGACGCCCCCTTCGACCGCCTCATGGCCGCATTTGCGGGGGTGTGGTATGAGGACGGGGTCTTTTATGTCACCTATGAGGCACTTCCCGAAACCGACGACGGCGCCAATATCGCTCTTGCCACTTCCACCGACGGGGTGCATTTCGACAAAAAAGGCGTCATTCTGACTCATGACCGCTCTCTCGACTGGCAAAATTACAACATCGGCACTCCCGATCTTTACAAGGTCGGAGATATGTGGTATATGACCTTTCACGGCTTCGGGCGCGCCAAAAAGGACTGCCAAATCGGCGTGGCCTACGGTACCGACATCATGAATCTCACCATGGTCGACCACCCGGTCATAGAAACCTCAAACAATCCCGACGACCCCGACTGCGGAACCTGCGGGCGGAGGGACGTTATCTACTATGACGGATGGTATTATATGGTCTACGAAATATCCACCGACGGCGGCAAGATAAACCGCAATCTCGGCGACGATCTCGGCGTTGAGGGGCGGTATTACTACGATTTCGGCGGGTCGAACTGGGGACATAAATTTGCCCGTTCAAAGGACATGATAAATTGGGAAAAGCTGCCCTATCTTCTTCACGACACCTATAAGGGAGATTATGCCTTCGACGGCCCCGCGTGGCTTATTCGTGACGGACAGGTCTTTATCTACTACCGAAACGTCCGCGTACACACAAGCGTTATCCGCCTGACAAGCGCTTATAAAACGGTGACCGACGAAACTTCGGGAATTTCGGCACAGGTGAGGAAGGACGCCGACTTCTCGGTCAAGCGCTTGAGCGGCGGCGGGCTTTACGACAGTCTTAAGGACACCCGCTCGATAGCAATGTTCAGGGCATACGAGATTGCCGCCTCAAAGAACGGGCAGCCGTCGGACGAGCCGCTTGAGTGCTCGGCTCCGCTCCCCGACCGCTGGTCGCCGTCAAAGACCGCCGTGGTGAAAATCGGTGAGGACGGCAGCCTTTGCGAAGTTTCCTACGACATAACCGAGAAAGACGGAAAGACTTTTGTGAATTTTACGGCCGACTCAAACGGCTCTTTTGCCCTTGTTCACAAGAAAACGACAAAGGCGGGAGATCTTAATTTCGACGGAAAGACGACCGCCGTTGACGCTCTTATGGCTCTCAGAGCGGCGGTGGAAAAGCAAAACCTTGAAATTTTTGCCGACGCCTATGCCGACATGAATAAAAACGGACGGGTCGACGTGGCCGACGCCTTGCTTATTCTTTCGGCCTCGGTGGGAAAGTCTTAAGATTTTAAGGCGGGCGAAAGAAACCGAAAACCAAGCTCCGATTTCGGTTTTGTATTTAAGTGACATATGCCCGAACACCATACGGCTTCAAGCATCTGTTGCCCAATTGAAAGGAACGGGGAAAAGTAAAACAATCCCTCCGTCACGGCTGCGCCGCGCCACCTCTCTTTACACAAGGGAGGCTTGAATGTGCAAGGCCTATTGTTTTTTTCTAATGTAGGAAAATATAAAATCGACTTTTGTGGTTTTGGTGCCCTCATAAAAATAAGAAAATATGTTTTTGCTTGGCCCCGGCTCCCTTGTGCAAAGGGAGCTGTCAGCGAAGCTGACTGAGGGATTGTAAGCTTTCGAACAGTCCCCGAATTCATCACCCGCCGCTGCTTGCGTTGTTTGTTTGGGCATCTGTTGCTTAAGGTAACAGTATTGACACCAAAATTCTGTTGACTTTTCCCGGTGCAAATCGTATAATGGCTATGCTTATAAGTATATCTGCGCCTTTTTGAAAAAATAGTGTCGGATTTTGTATTATAAAAATGACATTTAATCGGAGCTGAATAAACAATGAAAAAAATAAAGGGCTTTCTGCCTTCGGCTACCCTCATAATATGGGATATTATTTCGGTGGCCGTTTCGGTCACCCTGGCAATATCTCAGACCTTTTGGAATTTTTATAAGGTCCCGCCTTATTATGAGCACAACCGTTTCCTTTTCATCGCCGCTTTGTCGCTGGTTGTGATCGTGGCAAACGCCATTTGCGGCTGCTATAACCGGGTGCTTCGCGCCATCGGCTTTTCCGACATTATTCATCAGGCGGTTTCGGTGCTCATTACCATGGGCGTTGTGGTCATCGGCGACGCCGCCGCCCGCCACATCTACGTTTTGCGCAATCCCGGCGAGGAAAGCACCGGCTTTTTGCCGCCCACGGCATATATTATAATAGGTATGTCGCTGCTCATTCTGACCGTTGTCGGGCGGGGCTGCGGCAGGTTCTTCTCGGCTCTTAAGGAGTCGTCCTTCGGCAACAAAAATGCCGATCCCGTGGTTATCTACGGCGCGGGAGAGACCGGCACCTATCTTCTTAAAAAAATCAACGGACATCCCGAAATGAACATGAGGGTCGTGGCTCTCATGGACGACGACGCGTCCCTCCACGGCAGGAAAATCGAGGGAGTTAAAATCGTCGGCGGAAAGGACAAGCTCAACGACACCATTACAAATATGGGCGTAAAGCAGGTCGTTATCGCCATTCCCACGGCCGAGCGTGAGACCATTCTCGGCATACTCGACATATGCAAAAAGCATAATTGCCGCACCCGCCGTTTCGGAACCATCGAGGAATCGGACAGCGAGCCCAAAAACATGGTCATGAGAGAGATAAATCTCGAACAGCTGCTCCACCGCAACAGCGTTTCCCTCAACATGGATGTTGTGGAAAATTTCATAAAGGACAAGGTTGTGCTTGTCACCGGCGGCGCAGGCTCGATAGGCAGCGAAATTTGCCGTCAGGTGCTTCGTTTCGGCTGCAAAAAGCTTGTGGTTGTCGATTTCAACGAAAACGGTCTTTTCTTTGTCGATAACGAGTTTAAGCAGAATTACGCCGGTAAATTTGTCGTCCGTCTCGGCTCCATTCGTGACAGAGCCAGAATAACCGAGATTTTTGACGAATTCAATCCCGAAATAGTGTTTCATGCGGCGGCTCACAAACACGTCCCCATGATGGAGATAAATCCGAGAGAAGCCATAAAGAACAACGTCATGGGAACGGTCAACGTCTGTCAGGTTGCCATAATGCACGGCGTTAAAAAGTTTATAACCATTTCCACCGACAAGGCGGTCAACCCCACCAACATCATGGGCGCCTCCAAGCGCATAACCGAGCTTGTCATGCAGATGATGGACACCGTGTCCGACACCGATTTTGCCGCCGTGCGTTTCGGAAACGTGCTCGGCTCAAACGGCAGCGTCGTGCCCTTCTTCAGAGACCAAATTGCAAAGGGCGGCCCCGTCACGGTCACCCACCCCGAAATGCGCCGCTATTTTATGACCATTCCCGAGGCCTGCCAGCTCGTGCTTGAGGCGGGAGCCATGGCAAAGGGCGGAGAAATATTCGTTCTCGATATGGGTCAGCCGGTGCTTATAAGCGACCTTGCAAAGGATATGATCCGTCTTTCGGGATTTGAACCGGATAAGGACATAAAGATCATATATACGGGCCTTCGTCCCGGTGAAAAGCTGTTTGAGGAAATCAGCCTTGCCGACGAGGACGTCGACCGCACTTCAAACAAGAAGATTATGATTATGAAGCCCATGGCCTTTGACGAATCGTGGCTTGCCTCAACCATAAAGGAGCTTGAGGCCTCGGTTAAGGAAGAGGACATTCATGTGATGTTTGATCTGGTAAGGGAGCTTGTTCCCACCTTTAATCACAAGGCATAGAAAGGCGAGAATTAAATGATACGGCAATTCGACCGTCTCCCCGATGCGGTTCGGCTTGAGGAAGTGAGACCCTATTTTGAAAGTCTGAGCAAAAAGAGATTTCAGCTTTTTTTAAAAAGGCTTTTCGACATTGCGGTCGCGCTTATTGTGCTTGTTGTGCTTTCACCGATTTTCCTTGTTGCCGCTGTTTCCGTTGCGGTGAGCTCCAAGGGCCCCGTTTTTTATCTTCAGCAGCGCGTCGGGCTTTACGGCAAGCCCTTTAAGATAATAAAATTCCGAACCATGGTTACCGACGCCGACAAAAAGGGCGCGCAGATAACCGTCGGAGGGCGCGACCCGCGCATAACTTCCGTCGGATATGTGCTGAGAAAGACAAGCGTCGACGAGCTCCCCCAAATGATAAACATTCTCAAGGGAGACATGGGCCTTGTGGGCACCCGCCCCGAGGTCAAGCGATATGTTGACGAATATACCCCGGAAATGATGGCAAGTCTGTTGCTTCGCCCGGGTGTCACGGGGCAGTCGAGCCTTAAATACAGCTGTGAAAACGATATGCTTAAGGACGCCGACGATCCCGAGCGGTTTTACATCGAGGAAATTCTCCCCGACAAAATGGCCATCAACCTTGATTACACCATGAATTTTTCGGTGGGTCTCGACCTTAAAATACTTTGCAAAACCGCCGTTTGTGTTTTCAAGCGGTAGAGCTGTTGATTATTATTCGAGCGAATTTTGAAACCTTGTTTTGAAATTCGCTTTTTTAGGAGGAAAAACCATGGCGGGAAATTCTTCGCAAAAGCAAAAGCTGCTTCATGTGGCCGATATTTTGAATAAAAAGACCGACGAACAGCATCCGCTGACCGCCGACGAAATTGTTGCCGAGCTTGAGAAACGGGGAATTTTTGCCGAGCGTAAATCGGTTTACTCCGACATACAGGAGCTTCGGGATTTCGGCCTCGACATTTTAAAGACCCGTTCGGTCAAAAGCGGGTTTTACCTCGTGTCGCGGGATTGGGACCCGGTGGAAATAAGGCTGCTGTGCGACGCCGTGCTGTCGGCCGAATTTATCACGGGCAACAAGAGTCGGGAGCTTGTGGACAATCTGTGCGGCTCTTTAAGCGAAAATCAGGGCGCCGAAATAAAAAAGCAGCTTTTCCTCGAAAACCGCAAAAAGGAAAAAAACGAAGAGATATATTATAACATAGACAAAATTCAGCGGGCCATTTCGGAGAGCAGGAAAATCCATTGCACCTACCGCCGCCGCAAGGCTCAGTGGGGAGGTAAAATCGCCACCGAGTCGAAGGAATTCACCGTCAGCCCCTATGCTCTGCTTTGGGAGGACGACCGCTATTATCTCATAGGAAACAACGAAAAATACGACAATCTCATGCATCTTCGCCTCGACCGCATAAAATCGGCCGAAATAACCGACAGTCCCTCCCGCAGCTTTGAGGAGGTTTCGGAATATAAAAATACCTTTGACGTGGCCGACTATGCGAGAAAAATCTCCAACGCCTTCGGAGGAAAGACCGAAACGGTGGAGCTTAAATGCAAAAACGAAATGCTGGAGCAGATGTTTGACCGATTCGGGGACGACATTCGCATAAGAGCGCTTTCCGACGGCTGTTTCACATTCAAGGTGTCCATGGCGCAAAGCGCGGGGCTGACCGCCGATATTGTCAGCTTCGGTGATTCGGTTGAGGTTCTGCGCCCCGAGAGTTTAAGAAAATCCGTGCTTGAAGCGGCCGAAAAGATCTGCCGTCTCTATAAAAAATAATCTTTAAAAAACAGCAAAGCTCCCTCAAAAATTCTTTGAGGGAGCTTTTTCTTATGACAAGCCGCAAACGTCGACTTATAATATTTTATTGTTGCCGTAGAAAAACAGCGCCACCGTTCCGGGGCCTACATGGGAGCCGGTCACAGGCTCATAATAAACGGTCATGCTCTTTCCGATAAAACCCTTTTCTCTGAGCAGCTCAAGAAGATATGTCGCCGCATCGGGATTGTCGGCATGGGCGATTCCCACGGGCGCCGCCTTGTCAAGAACCTGCGCCTCATATCGGTCGGCGAGAGCGGAAAGGGCGGCCTTTGCGCCTCTGACCTTGCCGTACATGACGATTTTTCCGTGGCTGTTGCCTCTGAGAAGAGGGCGGATGTTGAGCAGCGAGCCGATAAGGGCCACGGGACCCGAAACCCTGCCCGTGCGCTTGAGATAATTTATGTCGTCAACGGTGAGACATTGGCACATTTTCGGAATGCGGCGGCGGATTTTTTCGGCCACCTCGGAAGCGGTCATGCCGCGGTCAAGATACATGGCTGCGTCAAGCACCAAAAAGCCCTCGCCGAGAGAGGCGGCCACCGAGTCGACTATTTCCACCGTCCGCTCGGGAAAACGCTCTCTTAATTCTTCGGCGACGTTTTCGGCCATGTTTATGGAACCGCTCAGTCCCGACGACATTCCCACATAAAGAACGTCATGACCCTCCTCGAGAGCCTTTTCAAAATAGCTTTCAAAGGTACCGGGGTTTATCATGGAGGTGTTGACCACGCGGCCGT
>ERZ773242.2693-NODE-2693-length-14085-cov-12.965289_pt1 | contig 14085 bp, 10 predicted proteins | sample MGYA00511077_ERZ773242 | MGnify/ENA primary metagenome ERZ773242 (study PRJEB29015, sample SAMEA2737754) | human gut metagenome | biome: human gut; feature: human-associated habitat; material: faeces | place: China | collected 2012 ... | reverse complement strand
AGCTGGAGGTCGGTGAAGAGCCCGTCGGCGCGGCGGCACGAAGCAAGCACGCGCGGCTCATCCTCATCGCCTCGGATGCGGCGGACAACACGCGCCGCCGCGCGCTCCACTTCGGCGAGGCGGGCGAGTGCATCTGCCTTGAGATCCCGCCGACGAAGGAGGACCTCGGCAGAGCGCTGGGGCGCACATCCTGCGCGCTGCTGGCGCTGACGGACATCGGCTTTGCCGAGGCCGTCGCGAAAAAGCTGGCGGAAAGTGACGAAGCGCACTACGGTGAAGCGGCCAAGCGCCTGACGATCAAGGCGGCACGCGCCGCCGAGCGCCGCAAGGAACTCAAGCAGCACGAAAAAAATGTGCGCACCGGCAAGAAAAAGCCGCATCAGGAAGAGCCGCAGCCCGCTCCCGCCGCAAAGGCCAAGAGCGCGGAAAAGAGCGAGAGCAAGCGCCCGAGAGGCGCGGTCAAGCACGGACGCACGCGCGCCGAGAGAGAAAAGGCGCACCGCGCCGCGGAAAAGCAGCGCGCGGCAAGGCGCTTTGCCCATTCCCGCCCCGTGAAGAAGGGCAAGGGCAGCATCAAGAAAGACAGTAAGCAGAGATCACAACACACGGAGGTGCAATAATTTGGCTACTACAATGAACAAGAACAAGGTATCCGATATGGCAAAGGACTTCGGCCTTACGTCGAAGGACATTCTGTCCGTTCTGAGTACCTATGAGGACGGGAGCAAGAAGCCTTCGCAGGTGTTGTCCGCGGACGAGGTCAACCTGATCTTCGAGCATCTGACGCAGAAGCATCAGGTGAAGATCGAGTCGATCTACGCCGAGTCCGCTCCCCAGAAAAAACCCGAGCCCAAGGCTGCCCCCGCCCCCACGCAGAACCAGCCGAAGGCGAATAATGCCCAGAACCAGCCGAGAAATAACAATAATAACGGCGGCAGCCGTCCCCAGCCCCAGCAGGGCCAGCAGGGTAAGCCCGTCCAGCCGCAGCAGAACGCCCAGCCGGTGCAGCAGCAGAGCAAGTCCACCGCCACGCAGCATCCCACGACGCGCGTGCCGGAAAAGAAGATCGTCGACACCCGCAAGGTCACGAACGTCAACCTTGACAAGTACGACGAAAAGCTGCAGGACATGGCCGAGCGCTCCGGTGACCGCCGCGACTTAGAGCGCGGCAGCAAGGAAAAGTTCCGCAACAACAGAAACCGCAACAACCGTCAGCAGCCGTTCTCCGGCAAGCGCAAGCAGGAAGAGGCCGAGAAGATGCGCCGCCTGCAGCTTGAGATCGCGAAGAAGACGCCGCTGACCGTCAAAATTCCCGACGAGATCTCTGTCGGCGAGCTGGCCTCCCGCATGAAGAAGACGGGCGCCGAGGTCGTCAAGTGCCTGATGAAAAACGGCGTGATGGCGTCCCTTTCCCAGATGATCGACTTCGACACCGCGTCCTTTGTCGCTGAAGAGCTCGGCTGCAAGGTCGAAAAGGAAGTCGTCGTGACGATCGAGGAAAAGCTCATCGACGATCACAAGGACAGCGCCGACGAGCTCCAGCCCCGCGCGCCGGTCGTCGTCGTCATGGGTCACGTCGACCACGGCAAGACGAGCCTTCTCGACTATATCCGCAATGCCCACGTCGCCTCCGGCGAGGCGGGCGGCATCACCCAGCACATCGGCGCCTATCAGGTGCAGATCAAAGGCAAGCCCATCACCTTCCTCGATACCCCGGGCCACGAGGCGTTCACCTCCATGCGTGCCCGCGGCGCGATGATCACGGATATCGCCATCCTCGTCGTTGCGGCGGAGGACGGCATCAAGCCGCAGACCATCGAGTCCATCAACCACGCCAAGGCCGCCGAAATTCCCATCATCGTCGCCATCAACAAGATGGATAAGCCCGACGCCAACCCCGAGCGCATCAAGCAGCAGCTGACCGAGTACGGCCTTGTTGCTGAAGACTGGGGCGGTGACACCATTGTCTGCCCCATCTCCGCCAAGACCGGCATGGGCATCGACAACCTGCTCGAAATGGTCGCGCTGACCGCCGAGGTCGCCGAGCTCAAGGCCAACCCCAACCGTGCCGCGTCCGGTGCTGTGGTCGAGGCGCGCCTTGACAAGGGCCGCGGCCCGATCGCAACGCTGCTCGTCCAGAACGGCACGCTCCATCAGGGCGACATCATCATCGCCGGCACGGCCGTCGGCCGCGTGCGCGCGATGATGAGCGACAAGGGCCAGAAGCTCACCACCGCGGGCCCCAGCGTGCCTGTGGAGATTACGGGCCTTGGCGAAGTGCCCGAGGCCGGCGCACACTTCAACGCCGTCGCCGACGAGCGCCTTGCCCGCGAGCTCGTGGAGCAGCGCAAGGAGGAGGAAAAGCGCAAGGCCAACGCCCCCATCACGAAGGTCTCGCTCGAGGACCTGTTCAGCCAGATCCAGGCGGGCGAAATGAAGAACCTCAACATCATTGTCAAGGCGGACGTCATGGGCTCGGTCGAGGCTGTCAAGGCGTCGCTTGAGAAGATATCCAACGACGAGGTCCGCGTGCGCGTCATCCACGGCGCGGTCGGCGCGATCAACGAGAGCGACGTCATGCTCGCGGCCACGTCCAACGCCATCATCGTCGGCTTCAACGTTCGTCCGGACGCCGCGGCGCGCGACAGCGCGGCCCGCAACCATGTCGACATGCGCATGTACCGCGTCATTTACGACGCCATCGACGAGATCGAGGCCGCTATGAAGGGTATGCTCGCGCCGAAGTTCCGCGAGGCCATCATCGGCCACGCCGAAATTCGCCAGACCTACAAAGTCTCGTCCGTCGGCACCGTCGCGGGCTGCTATGTCACCGACGGCAAGATCCAGCGTGCGTGCGACGTGCGTATCGTGCGCGACGGCATCGTCGTCCACGAGGGTCACCTCGCCTCGCTCCAGCGCTTCAAGGACTCCGTCAAGGAAGTCGCGCAGGGCTACGAGTGCGGCCTGAGCTTCGAAAAGTACAACGACATCAAGGTCGGCGATATCGTTGAAGCGTACGTTATGGAACAGATCGAGCAGTAAGACTTCAAAATCCGCGAAGCGAATTTTTGAGTAGGATTCAGGCTGCGGCAGCGCACTCGCTGCGCTCGCACGTTTGCAGCCTGTAAAGTGTATTTCTGATGCACAGGTCGTCAGAAATACAGATCAAGATTTTTGCGCCGTGCGCGGCGCAATGTTTAGAAGCCTTAAGGTAGGGGCGGGCGTTCGCCCGCCCCTGCTTTTTTCAAAGGAGGAATAAAAATGGCAAGCAATCGCATTGGACGCATCAATGAAGAGATCCAGCGCGAGCTCAGCTCGCTCTTCCGCACGCTCAAGGACCCGCGCGTCCAGAGCGGCATGGTGACCATTACCCATGTGGACACGACGAGCGACCTGCGCTATTCGCGCATTTACGTGAGCGTTCTCGAAAAGTCGCTCGAAAAGGACGTCATTCGCGGTCTCAAGAGCGCGGCGGGCTATCTCCGGCGCGAGCTGGGCGCGAACATGTCGCTGCGCTACACGCCGGAGCTGCAGTTCATCGCGGACGACTCCATCGAATACGGCGCGCACATCTTAGAGATGCTGCGCGACCCGCGCGTGGTGAAGCCCGCGAACCCCGAAAACGAAACACTGAACACGGAGGATGAGCAGGAATGACCGTTTCCGAAGTCGCGGCATACCTCCGCGCGCACGACAAGTACCTCATTCTCACCCATCGCCGTCCGGACGGCGACACGCTCGGCTGCGCTGCGGCGCTGTGCGCCATGCTGCGCCAGATGGGCAAGACCGCGGGCATCCTCTATAACCGCGAGACGACCGAGCACTTCGAGCAGTACATCGAGCAGTATTGGGTCGCGGACGATTTTGACTATGAGACGGTCGTCTCCGTCGACCTCGCCGCGCTGAGCCTGTTCCCCGACAATGCCGAGATGTTCAAAACGCGCGTCGACCTCGCCATCGACCATCACCCGAGCTACGAGGGCTTCGGCAAAGAGAGCTGTGTGCATCCCGAGTGCGCCGCCTGCGGCGAGATCCTCTGCGAGCTCGCGCAGGAATTAGGACAGCTCACACCCGAAGTCGCGCTGCCGCTCTATGTCGCCGTGTCGACCGACACGGGCTGCTTTGTCTACTCCAACGTCACGGCGAACACGCACCGCGTGGCCGCGGCGCTGATGGAGACGGGCATCGACTATAAAGCCGCCAACAAGCTGCACTTCCGCACAAAGAGCAAAAAGCGCCTGGCGCTTGAGGGAGAGCTGCTGCGCACGATGGAATTCTACGACGAGGACCGCGTCGTCATCGTCGCCGTGCCGCAGTCCTTACAAAAGAGCATGGCGCTTTCCGAGGCCGATATGGAAGACCTTGCGTCCCTCGGCGGCTTGGTCGAGGGCACGGACTGCGCTGTGACGATGAAGGAAACGAAGGACGGCGCGTGGAAGGTCAGCGTGCGCACAGGCGCGCGTGTCAACGCGACGCGCGCCTGCTCGTTCCTCGGCGGCGGCGGACACCGCGCGGCGTCCGGCTGCCTCATTGAGCACGCGGACTATGAGACCGCGCGCGCCATGATCCTGAACGCCATCGCCGAAGCGGTGGCGGAAGAGGCATGAGCACGATCCGCAAGGCAGCGCGCGCCGATTTGGACGCGGTGTGCCGCATTTACGACCAGATCCACACGGCAGAGGAGCGCGGCGAGGCCGCGATCGGCTGGCAGCGCGGCGTGTATCCCGAGCGCGAGACGGCGGAGGCCGCGCTCACGCGCGGCGACCTCTTCGTGCAGGAGCAGGATGGTGAGATCGTCGGCACGGCCATTCTCAACCAAACGCAGGTCGATTCCTACGCGGGGGCGAACTGGCGCCATGACGCGCCGGACAGCGAGGTCATGGTGCTGCACACGCTCGTCATCGACCCCGAGGCCAAATCGCGCGGCCTTGGCCGCGAGTTTGCGGCATTTTACGAGGGCTATGCCCTCGCGCACGGCTGCCGGTACCTTCGCATCGACACGAACGCGCGCAATGCGCGCGCCCGCCGCTTCTATCAAAAGCTCGGCTACGCCGAGATCGGCGTCGTGCCGTGCACGTTTAACGGTATCGCCGGTGTGCAGCTCGTGCTGCTTGAAAAGCGGCTGCCGCCGCTGCGGCAAATCACGGCGGACGAAGCGCCGCGCCTGCGCGCGTGCGTGCAGGCCTTGTCCGAGCACCACAACCGCGTGTCCGTGAATTTCAAGGGCAGCTATCCGAGCCGGTCCTATGATAAAACGTTGTCGCTTTTTGCACAGGCGCTGGAAGAAAACGTCTCGCGCATCGCGGTCATCGAAGAGGACAGCGGGATCGTCGGCTTCTGCAAGGTCGACCTGCACGGAGACGGCACGGGCAAGCTCGACTACCTCGTCGTTCTGCCGCAGTGCCGCGGCAGGAAATACGGCAAGGCCCTGATGGACTGGGCGATGGCGGTATTTTCGGGCAGCGGCGTCCGGAAGATCGAAGTCAAGGTGGGCGACGGCAACGACGCCGTCCACCTCTACGAGAAATACGGCTTTCGCATGAACGCGCACATCTTGGTGCGCGGAGAGTAGAAAGAGAACTGCGTTTTGCCTGCCGGCAAAACGCTTGTACGGCGCAAAAGCGCCGAAGGCTTGGCGCAAAGGAGGCCATTTATGCCCAACGGCATTGTAATTATTGATAAGCCCCAGGGCTGGACAAGTATGGATGTGTGCGCCAAGCTGCGCGGCATTTTGCATGAAAAGCGCGTCGGCCACGCGGGGACGCTCGACCCCATGGCGACGGGTGTTCTGCCCGTGTTCGTCGGGCAGGCGACCAAGGCCGTCTCCTTTGCTGAGGGCGGGCAAAAGGTCTACGAGGCCGTTTTACAGCTCGGCCTTGTGACCGACACGCAGGATACGACCGGCGAAACGCTCGAAGAGCGCGCCGTGACCGTCACGGAGGACGAGGTGCGCGCGGCGCTGCCGCGCTTTCTCGGTGAGATCGAGCAGATCCCGCCGATGTACTCGGCCATCAAGGTAAACGGCCAGAAGCTCTACGACCTCGCCCGTCAGGGTCGTGAGGTCGCGCGCAAGCCGCGCATGATCACGATCTTCGACCTTGCGCTGACGCAGAATTTGGGAAACGGACAGTACGCCCTGCGCATCGTGTGCTCGAAGGGCACCTACATCCGCACGCTGTGCCACGATCTCGGTCAGGCGCTCGGCTGCGGCGGCTGCATGGCAGCGCTGCGCCGCACGGAGGCGTCAAACTTCCGCATCGACGAGGCCGTGACGCTTGAGGACGTCGCGCGCGAGGGCGAAGCACTGCTCCGCCCCACGGACAGCCTGTTCCGGCAGTATCCGGCCTACACCATCCCGAGCGCCGAGCAGGAGCGCAAGTGCCTCTGCGGCAATCCCCTGCGCGCAAAGCTCCCCAATGGGCTGTACCGCGTCTACGGGCGCGACGGGGCGTTCCTTGCCCTGTCGGAGGCGAAGGATGGCACGCTCACCTCGAAACGAAATTTTTTCAGCGTGTGACGCTGACGCAAAAAGGAAACCGAAACTATGAATGAATCCACAGTCATCGCCCTGGGTTTTTTCGACGGGGTGCATATCGGGCACGGCGAACTGCTCAAAATGGCGGTGCGCCGCGCACAGGAGCGCGGCTGCCGCTCCGCGGCGTTCACGTTCGACCGCTCGCCGCGTGAATTCGTCACGGGAAAGCCCGTGCCGCTGCTGACAACGCCGTCTGAGCGCGCAAACATCATCCGCACACAATACGGCGTGCAGGAGGTCTTTGTCGAGCCGTTCGACCGGAACATGATGACCATGCCGTGGGAGGACTTTATCTCTGAGCTTCTCGTCAGGAAGTATCACGCGGTGCACCTTGTCGCGGGACACGACTTCCGCTTCGGCCACAAAAATGAGGGCGATGTGGAAAAGCTCAGAAGTTACTGCGCCGCCCACGGCCTCGGCTGCGACATCATCCCGCGCGTCGAAAAAGACGGTGTGACCGTCTCTTCAACTTATATCCGCTCGCTTCTGGAAGCAGGCGAGGTCAGGCGCGCCGCGGAATTTCTCGGCCATTATTTTTCCGTGGAGGGCACGGTGCGCCACGGCGAGGGCATCGGCAAAAAAGCCCTTTTCCCGACGGCAAACCTCATCCCCGAAGAGCACATCATCGCCTTGAAGCGCGGCGTGTACGCCACGCGCGCGCATCTGCCGAATGGTGAGACATGTGTGGGCGTGACGAACGTCGGTGTGCGGCCGACGGTGAGCGACAAGAACACCGTGACGATCGAGACATATCTTGTCGGCTTCGACGGCGACCTGTACGGGCAGAAATTACAGCTCGACTTTTTCGACTATCTGCGCGAGGAGAAGAAGTTCTCCTCCACGCAGGAGCTGCACGACATGATCGCGCAAAACGCCCGCGAGGCAGAGATGATCGTCAAATAAGCAGTAAAATGAAAGAACGGACCGACAGTTTTGAAACTGCCGGTTCTTTTTTTGCGCGTGTATTTCCCGACAGGCTTTTTCTTTCCGCTCGTTTACAATAATCCTCGACACAATAAATCGACGCACAGGGAGGGGACAGGCTGTGAAGGTGATCGAGCTGCTCAAAAGCAAGGAATGGTCCGGAAAGGTCATCGACTGCGTGCTGCGCTTTGCGCTCTCGTTCGCGCTGGCGGGTGCGCAGGTGTTCGGCGGCTACGCGCCGCTCGCGCTCGGCATGATCGGCGCGTCGGGCGCAGGATTGCGGGGGGTGAGCGCGCTGATCGGCGCGTCGGCGGGCGCTGTGCTGTTTCTGCCGTTTTCGCACGCACTTAGGACCTTCGCCGCGGGCGTTCTGATCTTCACGGCGAACAACGCGTTTTTCGATCTGAAACTCTACAAAAAGCGGGCGTTTCTGCCGCTGCTGTGCGCGGGGATGATGTTCTCCGTCGAGTTTGTCTACGTCTTACGCGACGGCGTGGGCGAGGCGGCAAACTGCCTGATGGCGCTGCTGCTGTGCGCGCTCGGCGCGATGAGCGGCCGCGCGCTTTTGTCGACCGGCGACAAGGAAAAGGAGGACCACCCCTACGCGCCGCTTTTCATCCTGCTCGGCGTGCTGATGGCCGCGTCCTCGTTCGAAACGGCGGACGGCTTTGCGCCGGGTCGCATCCTCTCGATGCTGGCGGTGCTGCTGTTCGCCTTTGAGCGCGGCAGCGCGTTCGCCATTCCGGCGGCGCTGTGCATTGGGCTGGGGATGGACCTCGGCGCGGGGGGCGGCAGCTTTGTCCACGCGGCGTCATATGCGTTTTCCGCGGTGCTGGTGAACGTCACAGCGCGGGGCAACCGCGTGCTCTCGGCGCTGTGGTTTGCGCTGAGCATTCTGTGCTTTGCCCTGCCGATGAACGCGCACGCGGGGCTTGTGCTGCTCTACGAGGGGCTGGCGGCGACGCTGTTATTCCTGCTGATCCCGTCGCGGTTCCTGCGCGGCAAGCGCCTTTGCAGCGACGAGGCCGCGCAGGAGGACGCCGCCGTGCGCAGAAAGATCGCGGCCTCTGCCGCGGCGCTGCGCGAGCTTTACGACAGCATCGCCCGTCCGCGCACGCTGACGGAGGAAAATCCCGCCGCCATCTTCGACCGCGCGGCGGAAAAGGTCTGCCGCGGCTGTGCGCTGTGCAGCTACTGCTGGGAAAAGGAGTATCAGCGCACCTATACCGCGCTCAATGACGCGACGGCGGCGCTGCTGCGCCGCGGGCAGGGCAGGGGCGAGGATTTCCCCTCGTACTTTTCCGAGCGGTGCATCCATTTTTCGTCGTTTTTGTCGGCCGTGAACGGCGAGCTGCGCGCCTACCTTCTGCGGCGGCAGTACCGGCGGCTGCTGGAGGACGACCGCGCGAAGGCCGCGTCGCAATACGCCCAGCTCTCCGAGCTCATGCAGAGCGCGGCGGACGGCGCGCTGCGCCCCGTATCGACGCAGCCGGTGCATTCTTATGAGATCGGTCTTTCGCTGCGCCCCAAGCGCGGGGAACGCGTGAGCGGCGACAGCGCCGCCCACTTTGAGACCGAGGACGGCACGCTCTGCCTGCTGCTTTCCGACGGCATGGGCTGCGGCGAGGCCGCGCAGCGCGAATCGTCGATGGCCGCGCGGCTGTTGGAGCGCTTCCTGCGCGCGGGCATCGACGCGCCGCCCGCGCTCAAGACGCTCAACAGCGCATTGTCTCTTCGCGCCGAGTCGACCGACAGCTTTACGACGGTCGATTTGCTCACGCTTTCGCTCCAGACGCTCGAGGGCGAGCTCTACAAGTACGGCGCGGCGCCGAGCTATCTAAAGCGCGGAGGCACGGTGCGCCGCGTGACCTGCTCGTGCCTGCCCGCGGGCTTGCAGGAGGGCTCGCCCCCGCCGGAGGCGACGCATATCAAGCTCTCGCCGGGGTGCTTTTTCGTAATGCTCTCCGACGGCGTGGCCGACTCGCTTGACGACGAATGGCTGCAAAACCTGCTTGCAGGCTGGGAGGGACATGATCCCCAGCAGCTCGTCGCGGCGATCTTGGCCGACAGTATGGAAAAGCGCGGCGGCACGGACGACGCGGGTGTTCTGGCGCTCTACATTCCCGAGGGTTCGGGCGGCGCGCAGGCGGTCTGAACGCAGCAAAAATTTTCGCTCTTCCCGTATAGCGTCCGCCGCGGCGGGCATACTGGAGGCAGAATGTTTTTCCATCGGGAGGTGCTGCTTTCAATATGGTCAAGGGAACATCGCGGAGAGTGATCGTGGTCGACTCGCCGGATACGGAGCTTTTTGAACAGGCCATTTTCATCGTGCGCAACGACGCCATGAACCGAAACGGCGTCACGGCGCAGCGATTGGTGGACGAAGCCTGCCGCGTGGCGCGCACCTGCGGCCGCACGGCGACATGCAGCAAGCGCAGCTTTTTTAGGCGCGGCTCGCCCGCGCTGTGGGGCTGCATCGGCGCGGGCGGCATCGCGCTGGCATGGTTACTCAGCGTACTCATTTAGTCCATTGTTTTTTCTCCTCCGTTTTTGGGGCGCGGCGAAATTGCCGCGCCCGATTTTTTTGCGCAAAACGGCAAATCAGCGCAAATTTTTAATTTACAAGTGGTTATCAATAGACTATACTATAACCTACCGTATTTTATTTGACGAGGTTATTGCCATGAATGCTGACTTTTCCCGCACCCTTGCCCTGCTGCGGCAGGAAAAGGGGATCTCCCAGCGCAAGGCCGCGAAAGAGCTCGGCATTTCGCAGGCGCTTTTGTCCCACTATGAAAACGGCATCCGCGAGCCGGGGCTCGCGTTCGTCAAAAAGGCGTGCGACTACTACCACGTCTCGGCGGACTATCTGCTCGGGCGCACGCTGGACCGCGACGGCGGCATGATCGACGCCGAATCGCTCTACGATTCGAGCGATGAAAAGGGCACGCTGCGCGGCAGCATCGCCGCGACGCTGCAAAAGAAGATGCTCGTCAACACCGCGGGCGTCCTCTTCGAGCTGCTGGGCAAGACGAACGACCGCACGCTCATCACGTCGGCGGGCAGCTACCTTGGCGGCGCGTTCTACCAGCTCTACCGCGCGCTGCACCGCGCGAGCGGTGGGAAAGAGGGGTACTTCGGCTTAGATGCCACGGCCTACCAGTCCGGCGCGGTGGATGCGCAGATGCGCGCGGACTACATCGCCTACGCCTCCTCGCTCGCGCAGCTTTCCGAAAAGGACGGCGCGTTCGCCTCTATGGAGGATGAAGCGCTCGCGTCCCTCTACCCCGGCCTCATGCAGAGCGTGACGCAGGTACTCCACAGCACCGAAGAAAAGACGAATTCCCTGCTCGGCAGGAAATAAGAATTTCCCCTGCGGCAAAACGCCTGGACGCGCCATTTGGCGCGCGGCGTCGCCTTGCCGACAACAAACAGGAGCAACAGCTATGAACGAAAAGAACATCCGAAATTTTTCCATCATCGCGCACATCGACCACGGCAAGTCGTTTTCCCACAAGGGCTGAAGCCCTTGCGGGAACCCTTTTGATTGAACATCCTCGGGCGAAATGAATTCGCCCTGCGGCAAGGTTTTGCCCGAGGGCAAAACGCCTGGACGCGCCATTTGGCGCGCGGCGCCGCCTTGCCGACAACAAACAGGAGCAACAGCTATGAACGAAAAGAACATCCGAAATTTTTCCATCATCGCGCATATCGACCACGGCAAGTCGACGCTGGCGGATCGGCTTCTTGAAAAGTGCAACGCCGTTTCTGCGCGCGAGATGGAGGACCAGATCCTTGACAACATGGACTTGGAGCGCGAGCGCGGCATCACGATCAAGGCCCGCGCCGTCACGTTCGATTACACCGCCGCCGACGGGCAGGTCTACACGCTCAATTTGATCGACACGCCGGGCCATGTCGACTTCAACTACGAGGTCTCACGTTCGCTTGCGGCGTGCGAGGGCGCGCTGCTCGTCGTCGACGCCTCGCAGGGCATCGAGGCACAGACGCTCGCAAACACGTATCTCGCGATGGAGCACGACCTTGAAATTCGCCCCGTGCTCAACAAGATCGACCTGCCCGCCGCCGACCCCAAGCGCGTCAAGCAGGAGATCGAGGATATTTTAGCGATCCCCGCCGAGGATGCGCCCGAAATTTCCGCCAAGCAGGGCATCAACATCGACGCGGTGCTCGAAGACATCGTGCAGAACCTTCCCTGCCCGCAGGGCGACCCGAACGCGCCGCTTCAGGCGCTGATCTTCGACAGCTATTACGACGCCTACCGCGGCGTCATCGTCTACATGCGCTTGAAGCAGGGCACGATCAAGCCCGGCATGGAGGTCAAGATGATGGCCACGGGCGCAACGTTCAAGGTGCTCGAATGCGGCTTGATGCGCCCGCTGGGTCTGGAGCCTGCGAAGCAGTTAGAGGCCGGTCAGGTCGGCTACTTCACCGCAAGCATCAAGGACGTGCATGAGACGCAGATCGGCGACACGGTCACAGGCGTCGAGCATCCCGCGAGCGAACCGCTGCCGGGCTACCGCAAGGTGCGCTCGATGGTCTACTGCGGCATTTACACCGAGGACGGCAGCAAATACCCGGATCTTCGCGACGCGCTGGAAAAATTGCAGCTCAACGACGCTTCGCTGACGTTTGAGCCGGAATCGTCCGTCGCGCTGGGCTTCGGCTTCCGCTGCGGCTTCCTCGGCATGCTGCACATGGAGGTCATTCAGGAGCGGTTGGAGCGCGAATTTGACTTAGACCTCGTCACCACGCTCCCGAGCGTCATCTACGAGGTCTACAAGACCGACGGCACGATGGTACGCGTCGACAACCCGCACAACTACCCCGACCCCGCGCACATCGAGCGTGCCGAGGAGCCCTACGTCAAGGTGACGATCGTCACGCCGCCCGATTACGTCGGCAATATCATGCCGATGTGTCAGGACCGCCGCGGCGAGTTCAAAGACATGCAGTACCTCGACACCTACCTTGTCGAGATGCATTACGAGATGCCGCTCAACGAGATCATCTACGACTTTTTCGACACGCTCAAGGCCAACACCAAGGGTTACGCCTCGCTCGACTACGAGCTCTCCGGCTACCGCCCGAGCGAGCTCGTCAAGGTCGATATCCTGCTCAACGGCGATCAGGTGGACGCGCTGTCGTTCATCGCGCACCGCGACAAGGCCTACGCCCGCGCGAGAAAGCTGTGCGAAAAGCTCAAGGACAACATTCCCCGTCAGCTCTTTGAGATCCCCATTCAGGCGGCCATCGGCGGGCGCATCATCGCGCGCGAGACCGTCAAGGCCATGCGCAAGGACGTTTTGGCCAAGTGCTACGGCGGCGATATCAGCCGAAAGAAGAAACTGCTCGAAAAGCAGAAGGAGGGCAAAAAGAAAATGCGCTCGCTCGGCACCGTGCAGGTGCCGACAGAGGCGTTCCTCGCTGTCCTCAAGCTGGATGAATAAGAAAACCACGATCAGAAAGACAGTAAAGGAGTGCGATCAGATATGCTTTTGGATCATTATGTCAGTGCCATGGACAGCTGGAAAGGGCGCATCGACAGCGAGACCGATTACGACGCGTTTCGCTGGCACCAGTGGGTGCAGCCCATCGACCTGAACGACGGCAGCGCGCCGTTCACCGGCAAGCTCGGCTTTGCTTTCATCGGCTTTTGCAGCGACAAGGGCGTCGCGCGCAACAAGGGCCGCACGGGCACGGCGCTCGCGCCGGACTTTGTGCGCGGCCAGATGTCGGGCCTTCCCTGCACGTTTTCACAGGAGGTCAAGCTCTACGACGCGGGCGATATCATCTGTGATGAAATTTCGCTCGAAGAGGGCCAGCGCGAGCTGGGCTGCGCCGTGGAGGAAATTCTGCGCCGCAATTTGTTCCCCATCGTGCTCGGCGGCGGCCACGAGACGACGTTCGGCCACTTCCAGGGCCAGCATAACTTCTTAAAGGACAAGGGCAAGACGCCGGAGCTCGGCATCGTCAACTTTGACGCGCACTTCGATCTGCGCCCGTACGACATGGGCAACTCCTCCGGCACGATGTTCCGCCAGATGGCGGATGTCTGCAAGGCCGAGGGCACACCGTATCACTATTTCCCCATCGGCATCCAGCAGCACAGCAACACCGTGAGCCTCTTCAAAAAGGCCGAGGAGCTCGGCGTCGACTATGTGCTCGCGAAAGATTTACAGGCCTCGAACTTAGAGTCCATCCTTGAGCGCATGGACCAGTTCCTCTACCAGTGCGACGACACGTACATCACCGTCTGCTCGGACGTCTTCTCATCCGCGTTTGCTCCGGGCGTCAGCGCGCCGCAGTCGCTCGGCCTCGACCCCGAGATCGTGCTGCCGCTCATCAAGCATGTGCTGCGCACGCGCAAGGTCCGCGGGTTCGATATCTGCGAGATCTCCCCGCGGTTCGACCAGGATAATACGACCGCCAACCTCGGCGCGGTCATTATTTTTGCGGTGATCAATACATTGTGCAGGCTCAATGGTTTGAGCATCTGAAATTTCAGCGCGCCAGCGCTGCTCTTTATTCCCCTGCGCCGCGCAGGGGAGCGGACAAAGGGGGCCATTCTCTCACGTGAGAGAATGGCCCCCTTTAAATCCCCC
>ERZ773242.2665-NODE-2665-length-14179-cov-8.002195_pt1 | contig 14179 bp, 15 predicted proteins | sample MGYA00511077_ERZ773242 | MGnify/ENA primary metagenome ERZ773242 (study PRJEB29015, sample SAMEA2737754) | human gut metagenome | biome: human gut; feature: human-associated habitat; material: faeces | place: China | collected 2012 ... | reverse complement strand
GTCTCGGGGTCCTCCCCGAGTGACTTTTGGTTACTTTTCTTCATAGAAAAGTAGGGCCCCGCCGGCGAGGCGTACAGGCTGTCACCCTGCGGTGACTCCGCGACGCCGAAGGCGAGATGAAATTTGGGATGAAGGGGGTCGCGGGGGCTGGGGCGCGGGACGGCGATTGGCCGAGGAAGGCCCCGCCGCCGGCAGGCGGAAAAACCGCTTGAAACAAGGAAAATCTGCGCAAAATAGTTTGACAAGCTGTGGGCGGTATGATACAATATCAAGTGCCGCATGCGACGGGCTTTTATAAGTGTATCCCGAAAGGGGTGCCGCCTTGTTTTTTCGCAGCGAGATTAACGAAAGAGGCTACACAATATGTACGCAATCTTTGAAACCGGTGGCAAACAGTACACCGCAAAGGTCGGCGATGTTCTTTACATCGAGAAGCTGAACGCTGAAGTCGACCAGACCGTGACCTTCGAGAAGGTTCTTGCAGTTGGTGATGACACCGTGACCTTTGGCACCCCCTATGTAGAGGGCATGACCGTAAGCGGCAAGGTGCTGAAGAACGGCAAGGCCAAGAAGATCACCGTTATGACCTATCGTCCCAAGAAGGACAGCAAGCGCAAGATGGGTCATCGTCAGCCCTACACCAAGGTGGAGATCACCGCTGTAGGCACCGCTACTGCCGAGGAGAAGCCCGCGAAGAAGGCTGCTGCCCCCAAGGTGGAAGGTGAAAAGAAGCCCGCTGCCAAGAAGGCTGCCGCTCCCAAGGCTGAGGCTGAGAAGAAGCCTGCTGCCAAGAAGGCTGCTGCCCCCAAGGCGGAAGGCGAAAAGAAGACCACTGCCAAGAAGGCTGCTGCTCCCAAGGCGGAGGGTGAAAAGAAGCCCGCCACCCGCAAGACTGCTGCCAAGAAAACTGAGGAGAAAGGTGAGGTGTAATTTATGGCTCATAAAAAAGGTATGGGTTCTACCAAGAACGGCCGTGATTCTGAGTCCAAGCGTCTGGGCGTAAAGCGTGCTGACGGTCAGGCAGTTCTGGCTGGCAACATCCTGGTCCGCCAGAGAGGCACTCACATTCATCCCGGTGAGAATGTAGGGATCGGCAGCGACGATACCCTGTTTGCTCTGGTTGACGGCCGCGTCAAGTTTGAGCGTATGGGTAAAGAGCGCAAGAAGGTTTCCGTTTACCCTGCAGAATAATTTGGCCAAAGACAAAGTCCCGGAGTGTAAACCCCGGGATTTGTTCTTGTAACGGATAACTGCCGTCCAAAGGGGGAAACTCCCCATAAGGCAGTTTGTAAGATAAAGCGAGGAACAAGATGTTTGTAGATAAAGCGAAAATTTCCATCAAGGCGGGGGACGGCGGCAACGGCGCGGTTTCCTTCCACCGGGAAAAGTTTGTGGCGGCGGGCGGCCCCGATGGCGGCGACGGCGGACGCGGGGGAGATGTGATCTTCCAGGCGGATACCAATATGAGCAGCCTGATCGGGTTCCGGTATAAGAAAAAATATGCCGCCGAAAACGGACAGAACGGCAGCGGCGCGCGGTGCAGCGGTAAAACCGGTGAGAGCCTGGTCATCAAGGTGCCGAAGGGTACCGTGGTGCGGGAGGCCGAGACCGGCCGGGTGCTGGCCGATCTTTCCGGAGATGAACCAGTGGTGGTAGCCCGCGGCGGCAAGGGCGGCTGGGGCAATCAGCACTTTGCCACGGCGACCAGACAGATCCCGCGCTTTGCGCGGCCCGGCTACCCCGGTGAGCGCTACGATGTGGAATTGGAACTGAAGCTGCTGGCCGATGTGGGGCTGTGCGGCTTCCCTAATGTGGGCAAATCCACCCTGATCTCGGTGGTGAGCGCCGCCAAGCCGGAAATAGCGAATTACCACTTTACCACCCTGACCCCCGTGCTGGGTGTGGTGCGGGTGGACGGCGAGACCAGCTTTGTGATGGCGGATATCCCCGGACTCATCGAGGGCGCCAGCGAGGGGCTGGGACTGGGACATGAGTTCCTGCGGCATGTGGACCGCTGCCGGCTGATTGTGCATGTGGTGGATGTGAGCGGGATAGAGGGACGCGATCCCATCGAGGACTTTAAGACCATCAATACCGAGCTGCGGCGCTTTAACCCCGAGCTGGCGGAGCGCCCCATGCTGGTGGCCGGCAATAAGTGCGATATGGCCACTGAGGAGCAGATAGCGGCCTTCCGCGAGTATGTGGAGGGGGAGGGCTATCGCTTTTTCCCCATCAGCGCGGCGACAAGACAGGGCACCGAGGAGCTGGTGCAGGCCATTGCCGCGGAGTTGGCCAAGCTGCCGCCCATCGTGCGGTATGAGCCGGAGCCCATCACCGAGGAGGAGCGCCTGAAGGCCACCCGCCGCAACCAGTTCACCGTGGAAGTGGTGGACGGCGTGTATGTGGTGAAGGCCGACTGGCTGGCCAATGCGCTGACCGGTGTGAATATGGAGGACTACGAATCGCTGCAATACTTCCAGCGGGTGCTCATCCAAAGCGGGATCATCAAGAAGCTGGAGGAGATGGGCATCAACGAAGGGGATACCGTGAGTATCCTGGACTTTGAATTTGAGTATGTGAAGTGATGGCAATGAGCGGAAAATTTGACCCCAAAATGCTGAGTGCGCTGGACCTTGCCTTTGTGGGGGACGGGGTGTACGGCCTGCTGGTGCGGGAAATGCTGGCCCGGGATGGCAGCCGCCCGGTGGGCGAGCTGCACCGCATGGCGGTGGCCTATGTGAACGCCACGGCGCAGGCGGCGGCCTATGACCGCATTGCCCCGCTGCTGACCGAGCAGGAGCAGGCGGTATATCGCCGGGGCCGCAACGGTGGGGCCCATCCGCCAAAAAACGCCGACCCCGGCCACTATGCCAAGGCGACCGGGCTGGAGGCGCTTTTTGGTTACCTGTACCTGAATGGGGAGCAGGAGCGGGCACGGAAGCTTTTTGAGGCGATAACGGCCAACAAAGAGAACGCGAAACAGAACTGAAAACGGAGGACGGTGCGATGAAAAACCGGGAATGGCTGCGGCGGCTGCCGATGGATCTCCTGATGGATATAGTGGGCGGTTTGATCTACGCGGTGGGTCTGAACTGCTTTGCGAACCCCAATGATATTGCCCCCGGAGGGATGTCCGGTGTGGCGGTCATCCTCAATTACCTGTTTGAGATCCCGATGGGTATCACCATCTTCTGCGTCAATATCCCGTTGCTGCTGCTGGCATGGCGCTTTTTGGGACATGAATTTACGCTGCACAGCCTGAAGACCATCCTGGTATGGTCGGTGCTGGTGGATGTGGTGGCCCCTTACCTGCCGGCCTATGCCGGGGATAAGATCCTGGCGGCGCTGTTTGGCGGCGTGTGCATCGGCATTGCGGTGGCGCTGGTATTCCTGCGGGGTTCCACCACCGGCGGGACCGATATCGTGAGCCGGCTGCTGCAGCGGCGCTGGCCCTTTATGCCCATCGGCAAGACGATGATCGCGGTGGACGCGGTGATCGTGGTGGCTTCGATGGTGGTCTTTAAGAACATTGAGACAGGCCTGTACGCACTAATCGCCATTTATGTCAGCGGAAGCGTGATTGATACCATTATGGGCGGACAGAATACCGGACGCATGGTGCTGATCGTGAGTGATGAGCATACCGCTATTGCCAAGGGCATTATGGAGAAGATGGGGCGCGGTGCCACCCTGCTGAACGCCACCGGGGCATACAGCGGCGCGGAGCGCCATGTGGTGCTATGCGCGGTGCGTAACAATGAATACCCCCGCCTGCGGGAGCTGATACGGCAGTATGATCCCAAGGCATTCCTAATAACGACCAATGTGAACGAGGTGCTGGGCGAGGGATTTGCCTCGCTGAATTCCAAGGACCTGACCTGAACGACAGCGGAGAGGAAGACAATGCGGATTCGATATAACCCGGAGGCGCGGCCGGAGCTGGCCGCGTGGGAATACTACATTGACGAGCCGGAAAAGCTGCGCGGTCACTGGGCAGAGCAATTTGCCCGGCGGCAGCCGATGGTGCTGGAGCTGGGCTGCGGCAAGGGAGGCTTTCTGGCGCAGATGGCCCCTGCTCACCCGGAGAAGAACTACATTGCGCTGGATGTGAAAAGCGAAATGCTGGTGCTGGCCAAGCGCAAGGCGGAGGAGGCCTATGCCGCGGCGGGCGTGCCGATGGATAACTTCTTGATGACGGCGGTGGATATTGAGCGGATCTTCCTCATCATGGATGAGACAGACCAATTTGATGAGGTGTATATCAACTTCTGTCCGCCTTGCCCCAAGTGCCGCCAGCACAAGCACCGTCTGACCCATCCGCGGCAGCTGGAGCGCTACCAAAAGCTGATGGCCCCGGGCGCGAGGCTCTACTTTAAGACCGATGACGATGACCTGTTTATGGCCTCATTGGGCTACCTGGAGGAGGCGGGCTGGGTGCTGGACTACCGCACCCACGACCTGCACCGGGAGGGCGCCCCGGCCGAAAGCCCCCGCACCGAGCATGAGGAGATGTTTGCCGGGCAGGGGATCCGCATCAAGTACCTGATAGCGCACCCGCCGGAAGAGAACCAATAAAAAGAACCCCTGAGAGCCGAGAATTTGGCTTCAGGGGGCTTTTTTGATGGGGGATCAGGCCGAGGGGTTCAGAGAACGCTCCAGCCAGATGGAGGCGATATTGAGCGCCTCGTACAGGCCATTTTTTTCGGTCTTTTTGATCATGCGATCCTTGGGGGGCAGGGTCTCATCGGTGGAGAGGATCTGCACCAGCACCCGGTCGGCGGTTTTTTCTGCGTCGTCCTTGGTGGAAAGGATCTTGAGCATGGCAACGCAGCTTTCTGCCGGGTTGCCGTAGTAGAGGGTATTGCCGCTGCGCACCAGCGGTTTGCCCTTATATTCCAGCATATTTTCCATGGGGGTGGCCTCCTTCTTAGTAGGGTGGGGAAAAAGGGTACTTAACGCTCCAGATAGCTGCGCAGCAGCACCTGCAGCAGCTCATCGCGATCGATGTGGCGGATGAGGGCGCGGGCGTTATTGTGGGTGGTGATATAGGTGGGGTCTTCGCTGAGGATATAGCCAACCAGCTGGTTGATGGGATTGTAGCCCTTTTCCAGCAGCGCCTCATATACGGTGGTCAGGGTTCTCTTCAGTTCCTTTTCCCGGTCTTCCTTGATGGAAAAAGAGATGGTGGGTTCGGTATTGGCCATATTGTCACTCTCCCTTCTGTGCAAAGCTGTGGGCGGCCCGGTGCTGCATAGGGTCCGCCCGCCGGATGGGCAGGCGGCCCTAAATGATGCACTAATACTATTGTAGCGTAAAGCGCCGGGGAATACAAGGAGAAAAAGCGCAAAGAAACGAGTTTTCTCCTTGTTTTATAAATTTTAGGCGCGCAGGGTGATACCATACTGCGAGAGCGCCTTGAGCGCTTTTTCGATGGCCTTATCGCATTCCTCCACGGTGAGGGTGCGGTCGGCGGCACGCAGCACCAGGGAATAGGCGACGCTCTTTTTACCGGCAGGGACAGGGGCACCGCGGTAGACATCGAACAGCTTGATCTGCTCCAGAATATTGCCAACGGCACCGGTGATGGTCTTTTCGATGGCGGCAACGGGCAGGCTCTCATCGCAGATGACGGCCAGATCGCGGGTGGAGGCGGGGAAACGGGGCAGGGCGTGGTAGGTGGCCTCCGGCAGGCGGACAGCAAAGAGCCGGGCGATATCCAGCCGGGCGATCCAGGCGCAGCAGCCGATGCCGAAGTTCTCCAGCACGGTGGGGTGGACCTCACCAACCGAGCCGATCTCGGTATCCCCAACGGTGAGGACGGCGAAGCGGCCGGGATGATAGCTGGGATGGGTGGAAACGGCGGTGTAATCGGCGCGGGGCAGATTCAGCCGGCTGAGGAGGGATTCCACAGTGCCCTTGAGAGTGAAGAAGTCGGCTTCGCCGCCGTAGCAGCCTACCATAAGGACAGCCTTTTCCTCCGGCAGATCCTCGCCCTCGCGGGGAAGGTACTCGCTGGAGATCTCGTAGAGCCAGGCTTCGGGATTGCGGTTATTGTAGTTGCGGGCCAGGGTATCCAGCATGCTGGGCAGCCCGGTGGTGCGCATGATGGAGGTATCCTCGCCGAGAGGATTGGTGATGACGACGGATTTGCGCATGGGATGATCGGCCGGCAGGCAGATCTTATCATACATTTTGGGGCTCATGAAGGAGTAGGTGACGATCTCATCGTAGCCCATGGCGATCATGGCGTTATTGATGCGGCGCTCGAAATCCTGCTCCGGCGTGATGATCGCTTCCGCCGAGCCGCGCAGGGCGGTGGTGGGGATCTTATCATAGCCGTACATACGGGCTACTTCCTCGGCGATATCGGCCTTCTGCTCCAGATCAGCGCGGTAGCTGGGGACGATGCACTCATCCTCCACCACGGCGATCTCCAGGGGACGCAGCGATTCCACCATTTCCTCACGGGTGAGGGAGATGCCGAGGAAACGGTTCATCCAGTCGGCATCGAAGGGGACGCGGCGCAGGGCATGGTCGGCGTGGTCGATATCGATGACGCCGGAAACCACCTCACCGGCGCCCAGCTGCTCCACCAGCTCCAGGGCGCGCAGCAGGGCGCCTTCGCAGTTCATGGGGTCCAGACCTTTTTCAAAGCGGCCGGAGGATTCGGTGCGCATGCCCAGCTTTTTGGCGGTGAGGCGGACGCTGCTGCCCTTGAAGCAGGCGGATTCAAAGACGATGGTATTGGTGTCATTGTGGATGCCGCTGTATTCACCGCCCATGACGCCCGCTACGGCGCTGGGCTTTTCGGCATCGGCAATGACCAGCATCTCAGGGGAGAGCTCCCGCACGGTGCCATCCAGGGTGGTGATGGTCTCGCCCGCGGCGGCATTGCGTACCACGATCTGGCCGTCCTTGACATACTTGAGATCGAAGGCGTGCATGGGCTGGCCGTATTCCAGCATGACATAGTTGGTGATATCGACGATGTTATTGATGGGGCGGACGCCGCAGGCACGCAGGCGCTCCCGCAGCCAGCGGGGAGAGGACGCTACCTTGATATTGCGGACGACGGCCGCCATATAGCGCTGGCAGAGCTCGGTATTTTCCACCCGGACCTTCAGCAGGTCGTTTACATCGCCGCCGGCGCCCTGTACCACGGGGGTATGCAGATGCAGCGGCAGGCGGTAGGTTGCAGCGGTTTCCCGTGCCAGACCAATGATGGAAAGGCAATCGGGACGGTTGGAGGTGATCTCGAATTCCACGACGGTATCATTGAGGCCGATGGCGGTGCGGATGTCCTCGCCGACGGCGCAGGCCTCCTGCAGGATGAAGATGCCGTCCTCGATAGCGTAGGGGAAATCGTGGGTGGTGAGCCCCAGTTCCTTGAGGGAGCAGAGCATACCGTTGGATTCCACGCCGCGCAGCTTGCCCTTGGTGATGGTGACGCCGCCGGGGAGGTGGGATTTGTGCAGGGCAGCGGGGACCAGATCGCCCACATGGACATTCTGGGCGCCGGTGACGATCTGTACTGGCTCCGATTTGCCGACATCCACCTGACAGATCCACATATGATCGCTATTGGGGTGGCGCTCCATTGCCAGCACCTTGCCGACTACAACATTTTCGATCTCGGTGCCCTCTACCTCATAGCCCTCTACCTTGGAGCCGGACATGGTAAGCGCTTCGCAAAAATCATGAATGGGTGTATCTACATGGACGAATTCATCCAGCCATCTCATAGAAAGATTCATAACAGTTACCCCTCCTTTCCCTTAAAACTGCTCCAGAAAACGGGTATCGTTTTCGTAGAACAGACGCATATCATCGACAGCAAAGCGGCGCATAACGATGCGCTCCAGGCCGATGCCGAACGCGAAGCCGCTGTACTTTTCGGGGTCCAGTCCGCAGCCGGCCAGCACCTTGGGGTGTACCATGCCGCAGCCCAGAATTTCGATCCAGCCTTCACCCTTGCAGATGCGGCAGCCCTTGCCATGGCAGGCAAAGCACTGGACATCGACCTCGGCGGAGGGTTCGGTGAAGGGGAAGTGGTGCGGACGGAAGCGCACGACGGAATCTTCGCCGTACAGGCGCTTGATGACCGTTTCCAGGCAGCCCTTGAGGTCGCTCATGGTGATGCCCTCATCAACGACCAGGCCCTCGATCTGATGGAAGATGGGGGAGTGGGTGGCATCCACGGCATCGCTGCGGTACACACGGCCGGGGGCGATGATGCGGATGGGGGGCTTGCGCTGCTCCATGGTGCGGATCTGCACCGGGGAGGTCTGGGTGCGCAGCAGCACCTTATCGGTGATATAGAAGGTATCCTGCGTATCACGGGCGGGGTGATCGGGCGGCAGATTGAGCGCTTCAAAGTTGTAGTAATCCAGCTCTACTTCGGGACCGGAGACGACATCGAAGCCCATGCCGAGGAAAATTTCCTTGATCTCATCCAAAACGAGATTGAGGGGATGGCGGTGGCCCTCCCGGACGGGTTTGCCGGGCAGGGTGACATCGATGGTCTCCATTTTGAGCTTCTGCTCGGCCATGGCGGCCTTGAGCGCGGCACCGCGGGCAGCCAGCTTTTCCTCGATGGCGGCGCGGACCTCATTGGCCATTTGGCCCATGACAGGGCGCTCCTCCGGGGAGAGCTGGCCCATCGTCTTGAGGATGGCGGTCAGCTCGCCCTTTTTGCCCAGGAGCTGTACCCGCGCTTCCTCCAGCGCGGTCAGATCCTCGGCGTTTTGCAGCCGTTCCAGCGCACGGGCGCGGATGGCTTCCAGTGCGGATTTCATAGTGATCCCTCCATTTTGATAATAATAGCTTTTTGGCGGGCGGATAAAAAAAGACCTCGTCCCGCGACAGGGACGAAGTCGCAAATGCTCCGTGGTACCACCCAGCTTTGCGCCCATGGGGACGCACACTTTACGGCCCGGTAACGAGGGCCATTCCGTCGCTGCCTACTGCTCGAACTGAATCGGGTTCAGCGGCGCTGCTCCCCGGGGAACTTCCCGCATTTTCTCCTGCGCGCCCTCCCAGCCGATGGAGCGCTTCTCTGTGCCAAAAGAAGATGGGTACTTTACCGGTTCACGGCATTTTTACGCATCTATTTTACCACGGCAAAGGGGCTTTTGCAAGGGGGAGTTTTGTGGTATCATAAAGGAAAACGAGCGGGGGAGGACCCAAAATGAGAGTGCGAAACGGTGTGGATATTGTGGCGGTGGAGCGGATAGAGAAAAGCATGAAGCGGCCGGGCTTTATGGCGCGGTGTTTTTCGCCGGAGGAACAGGAGTACATCCGCCGCAAGGCGTGCCCTGCTGAAACCGCGGCGGCGCTGTGGGCGGCCAAGGAGGCCTTTGGTAAGGCGATGGGCGTGGGGCTGAGCGGCTGGGCCATGCCGGAGGCGGCGGTGGCCTATGGAGAGACCGGCGCGCCGTGTTTTACCCTGAGCGGCGAGGCGGAAAAGCTGGCCGAGGGCTGGCAGCTGGCGCTTTCCCTGAGCCACGATGGCGGGTATGCCATAGCGATGGTGACGGCATATCGCCCGGATTGATGCTTACACCACCCCCGGAGCATTCTCCGGGGGCTATTTTTATAATTAAGTGTAAATATTACAATTTGGTAACGGTACAATTTTCTATTTTGCATATTATGTGGATCAATTTGGGCCATGTTGGGAGATATTCGGAACAAAAACATTGTGATTTGTGGTTTTCATGGGTGGTGAGCGTGGCCTGTTCTAAACCAAATAAGCACCCCATTTACACCACTTTTTACACACAAATTTGGGGGTAAGTGGTGTAGGAATGGTGGCTGAAAAGCCCTTGATTAAGCAGGTTTGTGGCCTTTCGCTTAATTATAGGAGGAAATCACAATGAAAAAAGTACTCGCACTGGTACTGGCTGTCATCATGGTTTGCACCATGGCTTTCGCCGCAGCTGGTAATGCTGTAACTGTTGTTCCCGGTGGTTCTGGTAGCAACACTTATGGTACTGTTGAACTCGCAGATAAGTATGATGCCAACAATAAGTATGTCCTGGAACTGGATGATGCTTTCTTCAAGGTTCTCGACACCTATCTGAATAATCCTACTCGCGATGCCAAGAACTTCAAGGTTGAAGGCGTAGCTGGTTCTTTCAACGAAGGCAAATATCAGATTGCTGTTGACAACACCGATCGTGCTCTGGATGGCAAAGTTGACATGACCATCAACACCCTCAAGATCACCTCTGTTGCTAAGACCAACACCTATGCTGAATTCACCGCTAAAGATGGCAAGCTCGTTCTGAGCAAGCTGGTTGAAGGCGGCGTGTCCAAGGCTGTTACTGGCGTTTTCGACACTGAATTCTGGGCTGCCTATGATATCGGTTATAAGACCACTAAGCTGACTGCTGGTTCCAGCTTTGACTGGGCTACTGAAGGTTGGTATATCACTGGTAGCGATGCCATTGAGACCACTCATGTAAATGACAAGATTACTCTGAAGGTTCCCGCTAAAACCGCTTTCAAATTCACCGTAGCTAATGGCGATCCCACCAAGATCAGCGCTTCTGTTATCCCCAATGGCGTAAATGTTAACACCAATACTGTTGATGTTGATGGCTTCAAGGTAACTGCTGGTTCTCTGACCTATAAGATTAAGGGCGATACCAATGATTACTACTATGGTGTAGACGCTAACGGCAAGCTGTATGCTTCCGGTCTGACTTTTGGCGTAACCAAGGATATCAATGGTGTTGAGACTGGTTACTGGACCATGACCACCACTGATGCTCGTGATATGGTTAAAGCTGACGGCGTTATCCCCAATGTTGGCGGTTCTACCACCAATACTGGTAACACTGGCACCACCACCAACCCCGGCACCGGCGCTAACGATGTTGTTGGCGTAGCTGCTGCTCTGGCTGTTGTTGCTCTGGTTTCCGGCGCTGCCATCTCCCTGAAGAAATAAGTTAGTCCCACGACCGCTTATATCTCCTAAGAGATAAAACCACAAAACACCCCCGGTTTCTCCAGCCGGGGGGCTTTCTTTTGGCCAAAATTGCCCATACTATCCGCATATCATCATTTTTAGAGGTGTTGCGTTTGGAGGGCCATGGCCGCATTGCACGCATCGATGAGCTGCGGGGAGCACTCATCCTGCTGGTGCTCATTTACCATTTACTGTACGATATCACCCTGTTTTTTCCGGCGGCTGCGCCCCGTCTGTGGCTGCTGGGGGATGCCATGCGGCCGCTGCGTGCGGTGGTGCCTGGGCTGTTTATTCTGCTGTGCGGGATGTGCACCCACCTAAGCCGCAACAACATGCGGCGGGGGCTGTGGTGCGCTCTTTTTGCCGGGGGGATCCGCCTCGTCAGCGGCATTGTGAGCCCGGCGTGCCCCATCCGCTTCGGTATCCTGCACCTGCTGGCGCTGTGCCTGCTGCTGTGGTGTGCGCTGCACCGTCCGCTTGCGCAGATGCATCTGCCGCCCTGGGCGGCGATGGTGGGCGGGGGACTGCTGTTTGCCCTCACCTACCGGCTGGAGCAGGGCTATTTTGCCGGGATGCCCCTGCCGGCGGCCCTGTGGGACCGTGAGTGGCTGCTGTGGCTGGGGCTGCCGTGCCGTCGGCTGCTCTCGGCGGATTATTTTCCGCTTCTGCCGTGGGGCGGGTTGTTCTGGGCCGGGTGCGGGCTGGGCCAGTGGCTGCTCACGCCGCCGTATATTGACCGCCTGCGGCAAAGCCGCTCCCCGGGGATGGCCCGGCTGGGGAGGCACACACTGGCACTGTATTTGTGCCATCAGCCGGTGTGGTTTGCGGGGCTGTGGCTGCTGCGCGCGGTGCATGGGTAAATTGTAATAGAGCCAAAAGAAAGCCCCCCGGCTGGAGAAACCGGGGGGTATTTGGTTTATCTCTTAGGAGATTTAAGTGAGCCTAAGGCTTAACTTATTTCTTCAGGGAGATGGCAGCGCCGGAAACCAGAGCAACAACAGCCAGAGCAGCAGCTACGCCAACAACATCGTTAGCGCCGGTGCCGGGGTTGGTGGTGGTGCCGGTCTCGGTGGTGGTGGAACCGGAAACGGTGGTGGTTACATTCTTCAGTGCGCCTTCGTATACGAAGACAGCGCTGTAAGCAGGAACCTTAGCGAATGTAACGCCATCCTCAACGGTAACGGAAACCTTGGAGATAGTGCCATCCATAGCAAGAGCATAAACATTCAGTTTGTTGCTCCAATGAGTGATACCAGCGGTACCAACCAGGTTAGTGTCGTTGACAACTTTATGCTTGATATTCACTTCTTCCAGGCCGTACTTGGTGGTAATCTTCGCCATCTGAGCATCGGTGAAGTTGAAGTCCTTACGCAGAACCTTCTGGCCAGCCTTAACAGTAAAATCGACCTCAGTGTTATCATCGGCAGTCATATACCATTTGTTGGTGTTAACGGTCTCACCCTTGTTATTGGTAGTACCGGTCAGAGTGGTGATAACATTGAGAGTAAACTTAGCGGAGAAACCATCACCAGCGTTGTTGATATCTTCTTCGCCATCAGGATTCAGAGCCAGCTCGCCGGTTTTCCAACCATAGTCACGCTCAAACTTCTCAAGCTTGAGAGCGGGAACAGTGCTATCAACAGAATACTCCAGTTTGCCATCACCAAAAGGCTTGTAAGAAACGCCAGTAATGGAGAAGTCGAGAGTCTTCTCATCGCAGACGGCTGTATCACTGTCTTTCAGAACGATCTGATACTGCCAAGAAGTGGCCTCGGACTCTTCAGTAACGGTGGTAGCTTTAGCAACAGTACGAACCCAGCCCTTAGAAGCTACGAGCTCAGCGCCCTTACCGAAAGTAACAGTAACAGCATTCTTCTCAGGAACAAACTCGTGAGTGGTAGAATCATAATAGGTCTTGACAGCACCATTACCATTCAGCTCACCAATGGTGAAATAGAGAACAGAACCGGGCTCAAGCTGAGCATACTTAGCGGTAGTGCTGGTAGCGGGAGAACCATCTTCCTTAACGGAAACACCAACTGCCATAGCCATGGTGCAAACCATGATGACAGCCAGTACCAGTGCGAGTACTTTTTTCATTGTGATTTCCTCCTATAATTAAGCGAAAGGCCGCAAACCCGCTTAATCAAAGGCTTTTCAGCCACCATTCCTACACCACCCACCCCAAAATTTGTGTGTAAAAAGTGGTGTAAGTGGTATATTTTTATGGCCTGCACCAGCCAGCCCTCCCGGCCCCCACTCCCCACAAATCACAATGTTTTTACTCCATTTCTCACCCAGTATTGCCCACATCTGTCCATCAATTATATAATATGGTAAATGCTGCCGATACCGTTTTGTAATTTTTACACTAATTTACAAAAAACACCCCCGGAAGTCTCTCCGGGGGTGGTGTAAGTGGTTTAAATAAAAACTTTTAGTGGTTTACAGCGCTGGTTTCCTTCTCCCGCAGGTAGGTGGCTTCCAGGTCGGCCAGATGCAGCTTGACGGCGATGGGGTATTTATCGTAGGCCACGCTTATGGAAAAATTCCCGCCCCGTGCAGCGTCATCAAAGCCACCCATGTGCCAGCGGATCGCCGTGGCTTCGGCCGGCTTCAGTCGCACAAAGCGCTCGATGAGGAACACGCTCTTTTCACCGTGGCCGTAGGGGAAGGCGTCCTCGATGGTGTAGTAGGGCACCTTTTCCCACTGGCCGGTTTTTTCATTCTTCACATTGCGGGTGCTTATTTTGTAGAATTGTGCCTTGCACACATCATGCAGCAGGGCGCACAGCGCAAAGCTTTCGGCGCTATCGGTTTCGGGGTCAAAGTGCTTTTCCATCATCACCTCGTAGACATTAACGCTGTGCTGCACCAAGCCGCTGGGGCAGGCGCAGTGATAGCGGGTGCTGGCCGGCGCGGTGAAAAAATCGGTGGTTTGCAGCCATTCCAGCAGGCGGTCGGCGCCCTCCCGGTGGATGTTGGCCTGATAATATTCGATGAATTTCTGCTTGTAATCCATAGTCGGCTCCTTTTTATTTTCTATGGATATGATACCACATCCCGCCCCCCCGCGCAATAACAAAGCCCCCCGGCTGGAGAAACCGGGGGGTGTTTTGTTGTTATCTCGTGAGAGAATTAGGATAACTTGCGGTTATCTTATTTCTTCAGGGAGATGGCAGCGCCGGAAACCAGAGCAACAACAGC
>ERZ773242.2656-NODE-2656-length-14213-cov-3.263950_pt1 | contig 14213 bp, 10 predicted proteins | sample MGYA00511077_ERZ773242 | MGnify/ENA primary metagenome ERZ773242 (study PRJEB29015, sample SAMEA2737754) | human gut metagenome | biome: human gut; feature: human-associated habitat; material: faeces | place: China | collected 2012 ... | reverse complement strand
CTTTTCGGTGATGAGGAATATGTGGTGAACATCTGTGGAACAGGGTAAAGGTAGACGGTTACTGGTATAACATAGATCTTACCTGGGACGACCATGGCGGCAACCGGGTAGGCTATGAGTATTTCCTTAAGAGTGACGCGGATTTTGGTGATCATGAAACTGAAAATACCCGTGAGAACCAGGACGGACCGGACGCAACGGAGTCCCATCCGGTAACAGGAAAGTCAGCTGAGGAATACGCAGACATGTTCCCGAATTATAATCTCATAATGATAGTGATCATAGTGGTTATCATAGCAGGATCATTTGCACTGTATTTATGGCTTCTTGACAGAAAGATGAAGAGAGAAAAAATAGAAAAGCAGAAGATAGAAGAGTATGAGGAACAGTTAAGGAGGGAGAATATGCAGGAACGCTTGAAGAACATGTCCATAGGAGAAGATGTGTTTAGCAGCGGAGAGGATGCCAATCCTTATGGTGATATATCAGGTGACTATGAAAATTTATCGAAAGTATCTGGGGCTGATGAAGATAATGCCCATAATAAGACAGTAGATGATGGTCGGAAGAATACAATGGGTGATGCGAGTTACGAGGACACTCAAAGTAATACACGCTCCAGTGAGGCGGATTTAGGTAATAAGAATGAACCGCCTTCAACCGGCAGCAAGTTCAGGCTTAAAGATTAATTCCTGACGATAATTTTTGTTCACAAGTATATGATATTGTGATAAAATATATCAGACCTTTCATGAAAATGGATAGGGGATATTACAAAACAGATTCAGATAACATCGGTCCCATGCAGTCTGATGTTTGAGATTAGGAGGAACAGACATGATTAACTTATTTGAACATGGTGCTTATCTTTTAAACGGTAAGGAACTTGTGGAAGATAATGCAGACGCTGCAGCAATACTTTCATCCAAGCTCGGAAGTGCACCATCAAAGGAAGAAGCCTCAAAGAATACCATGGCATATGGAATCCTTGAGAAGCATAATACTTCAGGCAATATGGAGAACCTCAAGATAAAGTTTGATAAGATGACTTCCCACGATATAACATTTGTAGGAATCATCCAGACAGCAAGAGCGTCAGGACTTAAGGAATTTCCTATTCCATATGTACTTACAAACTGTCACAACTCACTTTGTGCGGTAGGTGGAACCATCAATGAGGATGACCACATGTTTGGACTTTCCTGTGCCAAGAAATTCGGTGGTGTATATGTACCACCTCATCAGGCAGTAATACATCAGTACGCAAGAGAAATGCTTGCAGAGTGTGGAGCAATGATACTCGGTTCTGATTCACATACACGTTACGGAGCCTTAGGTACAATGGCTATCGGTGAAGGCGGCGGAGAGCTGGCAAAGCAGCTTCTCTGTAAGACCTATGATGTTGCAAGACCGGGCGTAGTAGCTATTTACCTTGACGGCGAGGTTGCCAGGGGCGTAGGTCCTCAGGATGTGGCTCTTGCCATAATCGGTGCAACATTTGGCTGTGGTTATGTTAAGAATAAGGTAATGGAGTTTGTGGGACCTGGTGTTGACAAGCTTTCGGCAGACTTCCGTATCGGTATAGACGTAATGACAACAGAGACCACATGTCTGTCATCAATCTGGAAGACTGATGAGAAGATCAAGGAGTGGTACGACATTCACTACAGACCGGAAGCATATAAGGAAATGAATCCCGGTGACGTGGCATATTACGATGGCGTTGTATATGTAGATCTTTCAAAGATCAAGCCAATGATCGCCATGCCATTCCATCCAAGTAATACATACACTATCGAGGACGTAAATGCCAATCTTGCAGATGTTCTTGCAGATGTTGAGAAGAGAGCACTTGTAAGCCTTGATGGTAAGGTCGATTATTCATTAAAGGATAAGGTAAGAAATGGTAAGCTTTATGTAGATCAGGGTATCATCGCAGGCTGTGCCGGCGGTGGCTTTGAGAATATCTGTGAGGCTGCCGATATAATAAGAGGAAAGAGCATAGGTGATGATGAGTTCACATTATCAGTATACCCTGCTTCAACTCCTATATATATGGAGCTTGCCAAGAATGGTGTTCTTGCAGACCTGATCGAGACAGGTGCCATTGTCAAGACTGCATTCTGTGGACCATGCTTCGGTGCAGGAGATACTCCGGCAAATAATGCATTTTCAATCAGACATTCAACACGTAACTTCCCTAACAGAGAGGGCTCAAAGATACAGAATGGTCAGATATCATCAGTTGCTCTTATGGACGCACGTTCTATTGCAGCAACAGCGGCAAATAAGGGATATCTTACACCTGCAACTGATCTTGATGTTGAGTATAAGGGACAGAAGTATTTCTTCGACAGGAATATCTACGACAGAAGAGTATATAATGGAGTAGGAAAGGCAGACCCAAGTGTAGAGATCAAGGGTGGCCCGAATATCAAGGACTGGCCTGAGATGGTTGCCCTTACAGACAATCTTGTCCTCAAGGTTGCGTCAGTTATACATGACCCTGTAACCACAACAGACGAGCTTATCCCATCAGGTGAGACTTCATCATATAGATCAAATCCTCTTGGACTTGCAGAGTTCACCCTTTCAAGAAAGGATCCTGAATATGTAGGTCGTGCAAAGGCAGTTCAGGCAGTAGAGAAGGTGAGAGAGTCCGGTGAGTGCATGGGTAAGGCTTATCCATGGATGAAGGATATCATGCACACTATCAAAGATAGATACCCTGATGTATGCGGATCAAATACAGGCGTAGGAAGCACAATATTCGCAGTTAAGCCGGGAGACGGTTCGGCCCGTGAGCAGGCTGCTTCATGCCAGAAGGTATTAGGCGGTTGGGCGAATATCGCCAAGGAGTATGCAACCAAGAGATATCGTTCAAACCTTATCAACTGGGGTATGCTTCCGTTTGTAATTGAGAAGGACTTTGACTTTGAAAATGATGACTGTATCTTCATTCCTGGCATTAGACAGGCAGTGATAAACAAGGATGAGGTTATCAAGGCATATGTGGTCAACAAGGATTTTGCAGAGCTTGAGCTTAAGCTTGGTTCTCTCACAGACGACGAGAGACAGATAATCGTTGACGGATGTCTTATTAACTACTACAAGCACAATTAAGGATATAGAAATTTGTAAAATATAGTATGAAATAAGTCGGAAAAACATACTATGAAACATGTTATAAAGCATATTGTGAAACATGTTATAAAATATATGATATAATATATTTCAAAGCATAATTGTTCAGCCTGTCTGAGATTTAATATCTTGAATTTCAGATGGGCTGAAATTCAATCTGGCAAAATCAGATTCCAAATGACTGGTGCTCAATAAAATGTATTAAATTTTAAATGATAAAAAAGGGGGCATGGAATGAAAGCAGTATGTAAAACCTGTGGCAGGAAATTCGATCCGGAGAAAACGGACTTCCTGTGTCCGAAGTGTGGAGCCTGGTACGTAACAGGAAATCACTATGATGTGGGTAATGAGAGCAGTCAGGAAACCATCTATGACTGCGATGAGTGCGTGGATAGTGATGAGAAAGGTTCTGAAGAGTCCTTTCTATCAGAGGAGATACGGCGGGAAAAGGAAAACAGCCACAATATAGAAAATGTAACAGGTGGCACAGGCAATATAGGCGGCAGAGGTGGTGCAGGTGGTATTGGAAATGCCATGGGAGCTGGCGGAAATACGGTAAAAAAACCGGTGGTGAATATGTCAAAGCAGGCCAGGCTTATTATGCTATTGCCCCTCATGCTCATGATCATATTTACAGTGATATTTGTAATATCCATAGTGGCAGGTAACAGCAGCAAGAATTATGATTATAATCATTACGATGACTACTATTATGATGACGGCGATACAGGTGATGACGAGACCACGGAATATTATTTCTATAAATCATCTGTGGAATTAAATCAGGATGGTAAGGGATACAGCAGTACCAGTTATTCCTATGGAGATACCATATCAGGCATCAATGACTTTCAGGATGGGACACTGACTGTTTCAGAGCCGGTTGACGTGTCAGGAGATGAAGGTGTAACAGTGCCTGGGGGATATAAGCTGTACAAGATCCATTACAACTTTGATAAATCAGAAGAGGATGACATCTGCAGCTACGATGAGACGGACTATGGCTATGGTACAGACATAAGAGGCGGAGGTCCGGTTATGTATGTTCATACAAAATCCGGTGATTATATCGGTGCCGCTGAACATATGGAACAATATATTCTCTTTGATGATGCAGAGACATATTCGGCTAAGCTTACTGATGGCGGACTGAAGTCAGGAATATTCAATGGTGAAGGAAATCTGTTCTTTCTTGTAGAAGATGGTAACTTTGATCATGTGGCAGTGTGTGATATGATAGGTTTATTTGATAGTGAGAACCAGCAGGAGAACAGAATATATTTAATAGGTGAGCCGGGGCAGGAGATGTCATGGACAGAGATACCGGATAGTGCAGACAATGCCGAAAGAAAGGTATATGGCATATACAGCTATCCATTTATGCAGAGAGTCAGTCCGGATAAGGAAACTGATCTGCCTATAAACAGCCATTTCGATCTGAATGGATATCTGGAAGACAATTATATGAGCCATATATATAATGTTGACTGGTATGTTGTTGGTATAAATATCATAAATTATTCAACAGAGTACATGGAGGAGCCTGATTTTAAAGCCACATATGGAGAAGGATATACGGCATATTTAGACGAGCTTAGTTACTATAGCAGAAAATATATTCCACCAATGACAATGGTCACCAGATATTATCTGGTGCATGTGCCACAGCTGGAGACAGGACTAAGTATTACATTCCGGAATCCGAAGGCTGACGATATGCAGTCTGCACCGGAAGAACAGCATAGCATAACATTACATTAAAAAAGGCTAAAAAAATACTGAGCAGGATATTGAAAACCTGTTCAGTATTTTTTTTGCTTTTAATATAGTTGATGAAAAATCAACCGGTACAGAATTTACTGATTAAGTACGCCCGGATTAATTTCCCTTCTTTGCAACTTCAACAAGTGATGATGCAAGACCGGCGATTCCCTGGATTTCAGATGGGATGATGATCTTGGTTGACTTGCCGTCTGCTGCTTTTGCGAATGCCTCAAGGCTCTTGATGGTAAGTACCTGATTAGAAGGTGCTGATTCATTCAATGCTCTGATACCATCAGCGTTAGCCTGCTGTACTGCCAGTATAGCCTGTGCCTGACCTTCTGCCTCCTTGATGGTAGCTTCCTTCTTGGCCTCAGCACGAAGGATCTGTGATTCCTTTTCTGCCTCAGCTTCAAGGATAAGCGACTGCTTATTACCTTCAGCAATAAGGATCTTGGACTTTTTCTCACCTTCGGCACGAAGGATCTGCTCACGTCTTTCACGCTCTGCCTTCATCTGCTTCTCCATTGCGTCCTGGATAGCTGCAGGTGGTATGATGTTCTTCAGCTCAACACGATTTACCTTGATTCCCCAAGGATCAGTAGCCTCATCAAGTGTAGCTCTCATCTTTGTATTGATTGTCTCTCTTGATGTAAGGGTCTGGTCAAGCTCAAGATCACCGATGATATTACGAAGAGTAGTAGCTGTAAGATTTTCTATAGCCATGATAGGATTTTCAACACCATAGCAGAAAAGCTTAGGGTCTGTGATCTGGAAGAATACGACTGTATCGATTCTCATGGTTACGTTATCCTTAGTGATAACCGGCTGTGGAGCGAAGTCAACAACCTGTTCCTTTAATGTTACCCTTCTGGCTACCTTATCAATTAAAGGTGCCTTCATGTGAAGACCTACTGACCATGTACCATTATAGGTACCAAGTCTTTCGATTACATATGCATGTGCCTGTGGCACGATCTTGATAGTGCTGAGAATAATTACTATAACTACAAATACGAGAATAGTAAGAATAACTCCAATTGCTCCTTCCATTTGAATACCTCCTAAAGTTAAAATATAAATTTTTATTTTTCATGTTTTTTCTAACATGATAAGATCAGTTTCCTTTTCGTACGATAGCCTTTACTCCGGAAATAGCTACAATCTCTACCTCAGTTCCCATAGGAATAGGTTTGTCGTCAACTGAACGTGCTGTCCATTCCAGACCATTAAGTTTTATCTGCCCAGCCGATTTGTAGTTATCGATGTCAGAGATAACTAAAGCTTTCTCCCCGATAAGCCCATCTACGTTTGTTTTTGCCAGTTGCTTCTGATTAAGAAATTTTCTGGCAAATGGTCTTGTCACCGCAAGCAGTACAAGCGATGTAATGGCGAATACAAGAATCTGGATAGTATAATCTACTTTGAACAGGGAAAGGATTCCTGCAACCAGTGCACCGCCGGCAAACCATATTGATGTAAGTCCAAGAGTCATAATTTCTGCTATAGTACAGAATATAAATATTGCAGACCAGAAAATAAGTTGAGCTAACATAATAAACACCCCCTTTGTAAATGTCAGTTTATCTGCAGTGCAGATCTTAAATTGCAACTCATGGCTATATTTTACTATGTAATATATATATGTACAATGATTTTTTATGAAACGAAAAAAACTTTAAAGGATAAATACAGCACTTTAAAAATTCCGGCATCACAACACAGAAGCATTGTATCCTGTTAATGTAAATTTTATGTATTGATCAGTTGAAAAGGGATAAAGACATGTCATTTCCTAAAAATAAATAATATGAAATTGACAGTTCGCTATTGCTATAAAAATAAAATAATATTATAATTCCTGTGTATATAGAGAGATAAAAAGCAGAGAAAAACATAAAAGTGTTTTAGTTGTGGGAGTGAAAAGATGTCAGAAGAAAGAAAAAAGAGAATATTCAGAGTGGCAGTTACTATTTTAGGGGTTATAGTTGCTGCACTTGTAATTAATAAATTGCTAGATTCCTGGACGGGGGTAAGGGCGGTCGGAAGCAAGATCACCAGTGCTGCGGCACCTATCATTGTTGGTGCGGTTATTGCTTTTTTGATGAATCCTGTACTGGTATTTTTTGACAGGCTGTTTCTTACTTTGTTTGAGGGCAGGCTTATAAAAACAAGAGAGAAGGCTAAGAAGGTTTCCAGGATATGTTCTGTAATAGTTACCGTAATACTATTTCTTGGTATAATAGCGGGACTCCTGTGGATGGTTATTCCACAGTTATATGAGAGTATAAAATTACTTATCAGTAACATGGATACATACTATGACAATATAATGAAAAATATTGATATGCTGTATGCCAAGTTCAAAAAAACAAATATACCTGAGAGTGATCTTAAGAAGGTTGTAAATACCGTATATGAGAAGATGAACACCTGGATAAATAAAGACTTTCTTCCGAATCTTGATCAGATAGCACTTAAGCTTGGAACAGGACTAATGGGCGGACTAAAGTTCGTGTACAACTTCTTCCTCGGAATAATTGCTTCCATATACATTATGTTCAACAAAGAATATCTTTCCACAAGAATGAAGAAGATCATTTATGCAGCCTTCAGTGTTAAGAAAGCAAATCTTGTTATGGACGGCGTTGAGTGTACAAGCAGGATATTCAGCCAGTTTATCGGTGGCAAGATTCTCGATTCCATAATAATAGGACTTATAACATTCGTTGTCACTACTATTGTGGGTATACCTTATGCACTTCTGGTCAGTGCCATAGTCGGAGTTACAAATGTAATTCCGTTCTTCGGGCCGATCATAGGTGCGGTACCTTGTGTGATCATAGTGCTGATTGCGGATCCTATCATGAGTGTCATACTTCTGATCATCATTCTTATAATCCAGCAGTTTGACGGAAATGTACTGGGTCCTAAGATTTTAGGTGATGTTACGGGACTCTCAAGTTTCTGGGTACTCACATCAGTCGTTGTGGGAGGCGGGTTATTTGGCTTTTACGGAATGCTGCTTGGTGTTCCTGTGTTTGCCTGCTGCTACATGTACATAAACAGGGTGTGTACCGGTAAACTTATGGAGAAGACAAATGTGTATAATACCGCAGATTTTGAAAATCTTAAGAGAATCGACGAAGCTACCGGTGATGGAATATATATGACAGAGGAAGAGCTTGATATCAGGTTTAAGAAGAAGACTCCTGAAGAAAAGGCAGCCATAAAGCTTGCTAAGGAAGAAAAGAAAAAGTCGTCAATGGCAGGTAAGATCAAGAATCAGATCCACAAGATGGAAGCGCATCATGAGGCTAAGAAAGCCGTAGAGCATAAAGAAAAAGAAAATTAATAGAAAAGGTGGGGCTGTTTTATCAGACCCACCTCTTTTTCTGTAAGGATGTCTTTAACATCGTTACATCGCAGCAAGCCTTGTCGTAGGAAGTACCAAGTGCCGAAGACACATTTAGAATAGTTACTGTTCCATTTAATTGATCATGCCGAATGATTTACACAAATTTGTTAAGGCTGCTGTCGTATTCATAATCTATCTTGGACAGTGCGGATGAGATATCCTCAGGCTTAACATTAAAATTTTCACAGAAGGCTTCCAGTGAAGGGAAGTCGTCCCTCAGCTTGGTGTTTACAAAGCTTAGCAGTATCATAGGATCTTTGGGAAGGTCTTTATAGTTCATGTTTTTCTCCTTTATAACTTTATTTTATGGTATCATGCATAAATCAGATATGGCAGGAAATACATTAATAAAAATATACACTTGAAGTATTTTCATATATGTGTGATAATTCCAACTGCATGTGTTATGCTGATACATATAATATATTTTTCAATGTAGCATAATACATATATACCATTTAATTGGTCTGATGTTAAGGGGAAAGATGTGCTTCGGGGATTATTTCAGAATTAATTGTTGGCAGGAGACATGTGTAATGAGCGATAATACATCAAAAAATAAAGAGAGGCGGGCGTCAGGCTTTGCAGCCCAGGCGGCAATCCTTGCGGGAGCAGGAATTGTATCAAGGATAATCGGAGTACTGTATCGTTCCCCATTGTTCCATATAATAGGAGATGAAGGAAATGGTTATTATGGATCCGCGTATGCAATATATGCCATGATCCTTATGGTATCAACATATAGTATTCCTACGGCAGTTTCCAAGATCATATCCGGTAAGCTTGCCATGAAGGAATACAAGAGTGCAAGACAGGTATTTAAGTGCTCACTGGTTTATGTGGCTGTAGTGGGAGCCGTTGCGGCGGGACTCACATATATATTTGCACCGGTGCTTGTTAAAGAACAGCCCAATGCACTGCCTTGTATGAAATTATTTGCACCTACCATATTCCTTGCGGGATTTCTCGGAGTATACAGAGGATATCTTCAGGCGTACAACACCATGGTGCCCACATCCATATCCCAGATTATAGAGCAACTGGTAAATGCTGTTGTCAGCGTGGTGGCAGCGTATTTCTTTTCACTTCCATTCACAAAGGGAACCACAGAATACGCCATGCATGGCGCGCAGGGCTCAGCATTGGGAACCGGAATGGGAGTTGTGGCAGGTCTTATCTTTATTCTTATTGCTTATGGCAGCAGGAGAAAAGAGATAATGAAGACTGTGGAGATGGACACAAAGCATGAGGAGGAGTCATATACACGTCTGCTCAAACAGATATTCTTCATTGTTACACCTATAATAATCGCTTCATTTGTCTACAACATAACAACAACTGTAGATATGAAGATTTTCTACGGAATATTGAACACCAAGCATGTGGATACTGTTTACTCTGCAAATATGTACGGAATCTTCTCAGGACAGTACACTGTGCTGATAAATCTTCCGGTATCTATTGCGTCGGCAGTAGGCACGGCACTTATACCAAGTATTTCTGCCGAATATACAAAGGGAGATAAGAAGAGTGCGGAAAAGGTATTCAATCAATCCTTAAGTATGACAATGATTGTGACCATACCATGTGCAGTGGGTATGGCAGTGCTGGCAGAACCGGTGGTACAGCTGCTGTTTCGTGGGGCCACAAAGACTGCGTCCAGTGCTCTGACTGCAGGTGCAATAGCAGTGGTATTTTATGCAATGTCAACAGTAACCAACAGTGTTCTTCAGGGAATAGGTAAGGTTATGGCGCCGGTCATAAATTCAGCATTTGCACTGGTGATACACATAATAATCCTTGTGCCTATATTGTTTGCAACGGAGCTTAACATATATGCATTGGTCATCGGAACAGTGGTATATTCATTTATAATGTGTGTGTTAAACGGAATTTCAGTGAAGAAATCCATCGGAGCTACCATGGATGTGAAGAAGATATTCGTGGCACCTGCCATAGCTTCGCTGTTCATGGGAATTGCAGCCTGGGGCAGCTACCAGCTTATATACAGGATCGTACACATTAATTCGGTATCCCTGATCATTGCGGTGATCATTGCCATTGTATTCTACTTTATGTGCATACTTGGACTTGGAGTGTATAAGGAGGAAGACCTCTTAAGACTTCCAAAGGGAAATCTTGTGGTTAAGCTTGCGAAGAAGCTCCATATGTTAAGAGACTAAGAATAGCGGGGAATAAAAAGAAGGACGAACGTCCTTCTTTTTATTTTGTTATGGTAACGAGAATGCTGCAGCATGGCTGCAGGTTTGAATTTGGCGACTGCATATCAGCAGATAAAACTCACAAAGCGTGTTTTGTTGCTACCCAAATGCAGAAAAGCATAGTAAAATAAAGATTTAGGAATACTTGAAATATAAACGGCTGATGAACGTATAAAGATAAAAGGAAATTAAACCTATGGAAGAATATTGGCTGGCTCCGGGAATCTGTATTGATGGCGGCAAATACCGCATTGAAAAGGTTCTTGGAGATGGTGGATTTGGAATTACATACCTTGGGTACGACGAGAGGCTTGGAAGGAAGGTCGCTATCAAGGAATTTTACCTGAAGGGCTGCTGCTACAGGAGATCCGGAAGCCTTATGGTATACGCCAGTGATGAAAAGAAGGCTGTGTTTGAAAAGGCGAAGGCACAGTTCATCAAGGAGGGCAGGGTATTGGCACTTCTTGGAGAACAGGCAGGCGTGGTGAATGTATATACATTTGCAGAGGAGAATAACACAGCTTATCTGGTGATGGAATATGTGGAGGGGCAGTCTCTTGACGAATATGTGAAAGCCGGAGGGGGAAAGCTTTCTGTTTCCCGTACTCTCGCCATAATGAAGCCGGTGATACATGCCCTGGCAGGGATTCATAAAAGAGGTGTCATACATCGTGATATAAGTCCGGATAACATCATGATAACTGCTGACAGGAAGGTTAAGCTAATTGATTTCGGAGCGGCAAGGCAGTATGGGGATTATAACGAGGACAAGGTTTTTAAGGGGGGTTACACGCCCCTTGAACAGGTATCTGCAAATGGCCAGGTGGGGCCGTATTCAGACATATATTCCGTCTGTGCAACCATGTACACCTGTATATCAGGCAGGATGGTTACGCCTGCCCGGGAAAGACTTAGGCATGACGATCTGCAGACTTTTTCCAAGCTGGGGATTGATGTAAAACCATCTGTGGAGGCTGCCATAATGAAGGGGCTGGCATTGTATCCGGAGAACAGAGGGGCACAGAATGGAGAAGACCTGTATAAGCTTTTGTATGAAGAAGTGCCATCAAAGACACAGAAAGATACCGGGGTAGTAAATGCGGTAAATAAGATGATCGCTGATGTGAAGCAGGATCAGAAAAATGACCGGAAGAAAAAGAGGGTTGCCGGAATTTTAATTGCAGTTGGCTTGGTGGCACTGGTGGTTCTGTTTCTGGTAACCGGCGGATGGCATTTTCTGCATAGAACCCCCAATGATATTGAACATGAAAAGGGTGGCAGTATTGAACAAATAAAGGACAGCGGCAGTGAAAATACAGATGATGGTGAAGAAGTATATGCCCTCTATCAGGATGTCCATAATGCCAATGACATAGAATTTGTCAGGGACGAAAATCTTAAAGCGGCGGCAAAATGGGCAGCGGAAGCTGCTGTCAGTGAAGCGGAGGCTTCCGGGTACAGCAATGAAGCTGAACTAAATGCAATATTAAGAAAGGCAGGAAATGAAGCACTGCTGGAGTTTAAAGAATACAGTGCAGGCTGGTTGATATATACATTTGCAGAGAAGACAGATGCGCAGGTAGTAAAGGCGGCTCTTGACGGATATGTAGATAATATGAATGAGGAAAATGATGGAGCACTGACTCTTGATAACTGTGAAAGTCTGGGAATCGGCGTTGCCCGGGCAGATGACGGAACATATTTTTTCGCGGTGTTCTACAGATAAATAACGGAAGGTAAGAAACATATGGATTCAGCTATTAGCAGACAGATAGAAAAATTCAAGATGGGAGATTTCAGCGGCTACCAGGAGTTCTATGATGAGACGGTGAGGACGGCCTATACAATGCTCCGCACCATCATCCCGGATGAGCAGATGGCACTGGCACAGATACCGGCTGTTTATGACAGTATGTATAAAAATGTAAATGAACTTGAACGTACGGAGCTTTTCTATGAGTGGATGGGAAAGCAGGTAAATGATGTGTCATTGCAGTGTGTTGATACAGATATTTCCGGTGATGGTAATGTAGATGATGGCAGTACAAATGATAAAAGTACATGTGATGAAAGTACATATGATGAAAGTACATATGATGAAGCTTCAGGAGAGGAAGCTTTCTTCGATTATGCGGCAGAGGATGAGGCTCTTACCATAACAGAAGAACAGGCAGGAGATGTAACATTTGCAGGGAGATTACAGCAGATAGTTGATGGACTTACACCTATGGAGAAGATAGTGTTCCAGAAATACTATTACTTTGGTGAGAGGACAGGAGACATTGCCGCGAAAACAGGATTGACGAATGCAGTCGTAAAAAATATCCTGAAGAACACAAGGACGGCAATAGTTTCAGCTATTGAAGATACAGCTACTGAGGAAACAGGCGAACAAAAAAAATACAGCCTGAAAAATGTTCCGTGGCTGTGGATCATGTTCCGGAATAACGTGGCAGGAACAGTGGGGCTTCCTTATGTGGGACTGTCAGAGTTTATGATGGGGATAGGTGGCAGCTCAGGCGTGACTTCAGGCGCTGCAGGACAGACACCGGGTAGTGCTCCGGGAGGCGCTGCAGGACAGACACCGGGTAGTGTTCCGGGAGGTGCTGCAGGACAGACACCGGGTAGTGCTTCGGGAGGTGCTGCAGGACAGGTGTCTTCCGGCATGGCAAAAAGTGCTCATGGGCTTGGCAGGATGATGGGAACCCTCGGAGGAAAGATCACGGTGGGAGTAATATCTGCTGCGGTGTTGGTGGCTATCGGCGTGGGTGTTCATCATGTCCTGACGGACAAAAATGACTCAGATAAAAACAGTGCAGGTAAAAATGGGGAAGACTATGTGGGTACGATACTTCCGGAGGCTGATACCGGTGACACATCTGACCGGTGGGTTCAGGATCAGCCGGAAGATATAGAAGAGGATGGTGAAAAGACCAGATTTGAGGGTATGCTTGATCAGGCCAGAGACACAGTGGAGAGATATCAGCAGACCGGTGAAACAGATGACTATTATATGGTATATAAGGATCCAAAGAAGGACTGCCTCTATGCAGTTTATGATGTGGACGGAGACGGCGAGGATGAGCTGCTGCTTGGCTGTTGGGATGAAGAGTCCCGCCAGGTGGAGCTTCGCAATATAATATATGAGGATACTACTACAGTCCATGAGGACATGACCTACTACTGCGGCGATACAAAGCTGGCAGTTTTCGTGAGACGGGAGGATGATTATGAGCTTGTTACATACAAGCATGATAGTGAGTATGACGATGACTCATATCTTAAGATATTACAGGATGGGTCATGGAGATATTATAATGTAGGTTACGTGGAAGCCACAGACATCACTACAGGAAATGAAACCGGAGGAAGCTTCGGAGAGGTGAATTATAAAAACTGCGATCATGATTTTCTTATAGATCATATTAATGATGACTATTTCAGCGGTTATTATACTGAGATCTCCGAGGCACAGTGGAATGAAAAGCAGCAGGAATATTCCTATACCGGGTTAGAGTGGAAGCCTTTATTTTCCGATGAAACAATATTGACGGATGATCCGTCCATACCTGACAGTGACGGGAGATTTTAAAGCACACACCTGCGTAAACTTCGCATGGAAGAAAATTTTATACAGGTGTAAACTTCGCACAGAAGCAAATTTCATA
>ERZ773242.2651-NODE-2651-length-14233-cov-3.515023_pt1 | contig 14233 bp, 9 predicted proteins | sample MGYA00511077_ERZ773242 | MGnify/ENA primary metagenome ERZ773242 (study PRJEB29015, sample SAMEA2737754) | human gut metagenome | biome: human gut; feature: human-associated habitat; material: faeces | place: China | collected 2012 ... | reverse complement strand
CAAATTCCGCGCCAATAAAATTGTACAGATTTCGCGGGCGATTATATCTGCCCGCATTGCGCACTTTTTCACTATTCACTTTTACTTATTACTTTGAGCGAAGCGAAACAAGCCCCTCAGTCTCGGCTCATTCCGCGCCGGTTCTCTTACAGGGGAGCCAATATCGAAAAACAGCCGCCCAGGGATCAATCCTCGGGCGGCTGCGGTTATTATTTTTCTATGCTGTTAAAAATCTCTTTCGCCGTCTGCGCGTCGGCGGCTATCTGGTCGCCGAGCGAATCGAGCGAATCGAAGACCCTTTCGGGTCGGATATATCTGAGCAATTTTACTTCGACATTTTTTCCGTAGAGGTCGCCGGAGAAGTCGGTTATGCAGGTCTCGCTGCGCAGATCGTCGCAGGTGAACGACGGGCGGCGTCCGATGTTCGTGACCGCAGCATGCAGTTCTCCGTCTATCGGCACTGCCGAAGCATATACGCCGAACTTCGGGACGATGAAGCCCTCGGGGAAATGCTGATTTATCGTCGGCGCGCCTATCAACCTGCCGCGCCTGTCGCCGCTGACGACGGTGAATTTATAGGAAAATTCGCGCCCGAGCATGGCGTTTGCGTCTTCAACATTGCCCTCGGCAAGCGCGTTTCTTATCCTCGTCGAGCTTATCGCCGCACCGTTATAGTCGGTGCGCTCCGCCACGGCGCATAAAATTCCATGCGCCCTGCAGAGCTCTTCGAGGTCGCGGGAATCCGCGGCGGCGCTCTTTGCGAAGCGGTAATTATATCCGCAGCATACCGCGCCCGCGTTCAGTTCGTCGATTAAAATATCATTGACGAACTGCTCCGCCGACATATCGGCGATGCGCCCGAACGATATCTTTTTGACGGTTATGCCAAGGCTTTCGAGCATTTCGTCGCGCGCCTGCGGGGTCATCAGCTCCGGGGGAGCTCCAGCACCGACAACTTTCAGCGGGTGCTCGTCAAAGACGAGGGCGCACGGCTCGAAGCCATCTTTTTCAAACGAGAGAGCGAGGTCGAGCACAGCCCTGTGACCCCGATGGAGTCCGTCAAAGCTGCCCAGAGCAACCGATCGGCGCTGTGTCATTCCTGTCTCCCCTTTCAGATTACTTGCCTCTGAACTGCTGCTTGAGTCTCTTTTCTTTCGAAAGAATACGCTTTCTGAGTCTGAGCGACTTGGGCGTGACTTCAAGCAGTTCGTCGTCCTTTATGAATTCCATGCACTGCTCGAGGCTCATCTCCGTATAGGGCACGAGGCGCAGCGCGTCGTCGGAGCCCGATGCACGGGTGTTGGTCAGATGCTTGCTCTTGCAGATATTGCAGACTATGTCTTCATTCTTGGCGCATTCGCCGACTATCATACCTTCGTAGACTTCGACGCCCGCGGGGATGAACAGCCTGCCTCTGTCCTGAGTGTTGAACAGACCGTATGCGGTGCTCACGCCGGTCTCGTGAACGACTATAGAGCCACGCTCACGGGTGACTATCTCGCCTTTGTAGGGCTCATAGCCGTCGAACAGCTGGTTCATGATACCGTTGCCGTTTGTGTCTGTGAGGAACTCGGCGCGGTAGCCGATAAGTCCTCTCGACGGGATGCGGAACTCAAGGTGAGTTGCGCCGCCGTCGCGCGTGCCCATGTTGACAAGCTCGCCCTTGCGGGAGCCGAGCTTCTCTATAACTGCGCCGACATACTGCTCGGGAACTTCGACTATGAGCAGCTCCATAGGCTCGCAGGTCTTGCCGTTTATCTCTTTGAGAATGACCTTCGGGCGCGAAACCTGGAACTCGTAGCCCTGACGGCGCATGGTCTCAATGAGAATTGACAGATGCAGCTCGCCACGTCCGGAGACTTTGAAAGTATCGGTCGAATCGGTCTCTTCAACGCGCATGCTGACGTTCGTCTCGACCTCCTTGAACAGGCGGTCTCTGATATTTCTCGAGGTAACGAACTTGCCCTCGCGGCCTGCGAACGGGCTGTCGTTGACCATGAAGTTCATGGATATTGTGGGCTCGTCTATTTTTATGAAAGGCATCGGCTCGATGCAGTCCGGAGAACAGGCGGTCTCGCCGATATTTATGTCGCTGATACCGGAGATGCAGACGATATCGCCCGCAGCGGCGGAATCGACCTCGACACGCGAGAGTCCCTCAAACTGATAGAGGCGCGACACCCTGACATTCTCCTGAGTGCCGTCCGTTTTGCAGAGCACTATCGGCTCGTTCTTCTCGACTCTGCCGCGCTCAACTCTGCCGACGCCTATTCTGCCGATATAATCATCGTAGTCAAGGCTCGTGAAGAGTATCTGAAGCGGGGCATCGACGTCGCCATCGGGAGCTTCGATATGCTCGAGAATTGAGTCGAGCAGCGGACGCATATCACCCGAGCGGACATTGGGATCGAGCGAGGAATAGCCGTCTCTTGCCGAAGCGTAGACAACGGGGAAGTCGAGCTGATCCTCCTCGGCGCCGAGGTCGATGAACAGATCAATGACCTCGTCAACGACTTCTGCGGGGCGCGCGTTGGGTCTGTCGACCTTATTGATAACAACGAGCACTTTCTTCTTGAGCGCAAGAGCCTTCTTGAGGACAAAGCGTGTCTGGGGCATGCAGCCCTCGAACGCATCAACGAGCAGAAGCACGCCGTCGACCATCATGAGTATACGCTCGACCTCGCCGCCGAAATCGGCATGGCCGGGAGTGTCAACGATATTGATTTTCACGCCGTTATAATGGACGGCGGTATTCTTTGAAAGTATTGTTATTCCGCGCTCACGCTCAAGGTCGTTTGAGTCCATGACCCTGTCCTGAACCTGCTCGTTGGCTCTGAATATGCCGCTCTGCTTGAGCATCTCGTCGACGAGGGTAGTCTTGCCGTGGTCGACGTGCGCTATTATGGCTATATTTCTTACGTCTTCTCTCTTTGCCAAAAGAAATCACCCATTCCTGAAAAATTTGTGATGATAAAAGTTGAAAGCGGTCTGCGGATGGTCGTTTTTCCGTCAGCGCGCACAAAAACAAGAGCGCATCTTTGTGCGTCCTGACGAAAAAACCCCCGTCAAACGACCGCGCCGCCGCCAAATACGGCAGGAATATAAAAGCTTCTAAAAAGCACTATTTCGGCGGAACATAAAAGTTCCGCCGAAAATGAGTGTATGTTTTGATTATTCGCCCTTCATCTCAAGGAGCTTAACCTTACCCTCATAGGAAGCAACGCTGACCTTGATAGAATCGGTGATAGCGGCCTTGATGTCGTCCTCAGTAACACCGAGCTCTTTGTAAGCATAATCAGTGGGCATGAAGAGATCGAGATCCATGATATCCGGAAGACCCATGGGATTGATACCGCTGTCGATGCCCTTCTCGGCATACTCCTTGACGACGCCCTTGAGTCCCATTCTCATCATCCACGGGGGGATACCGATGATCTTTCTGTTGTCGCCCATGCCTCTTGCGGCGTAGACTATCTTGAGGAACGGAGCCCACTTCATGTTGTAGCAGCTGATGGGCCATGCCTTTGCACCGGTGCTGCGCTCTGCCGCGCCGACGATGGACTCACCGACCTGGCGGACTGTAAGCATAGCTGTACCTCCTCTGGGATACATGGTGAAGGGAAGCTTGTCCATTCTCTTGATCTGCTCGATAAGGATAACCCAAACGGGCTTTCTGCCGGGCTGAGTGCCGAAGATGTAGGGCAGCTCAAGAACGGCAACATCGAAGTTGTCATCGGCATAGGAGAAAGCGACGTTCTCCTGGTCGATACGGCTTCTGATATAGGGGTGCTTCTCGCAGAGCTTCATATCCGGACGCTCTTTGGCAAGGTAGGAGAAGTAAGAACCGAGGATAACGGCCTTCTTGTAACCGAGCTCCTTGCAGATGGGAAGAAGTCTCTTGAGCGGAGCGATGTTGTACTTGTAGTAAGCATCGTAAACGGGTGCGGGGAATTCGACTCTCTCGTCGACGCCTGCGGCGAAAACGAAGCAGTCGCAGCCGGCCATAAGCTCTCTGATCTCATCGTCGGTCTTCTCGTAAATATTGCACATTACGATCTCCATCTCCTCGGGGATGGGAGCTCCTTCGGGAAGGGGCGGAAGAGCAACAGACTTTACGCTGTGGCCTCTGTCAATGAAAATACGCGCTGCGGCGCTGCCGAGAAGGCCGGTGCCGCCAATCATAAATACCTTCATTTTGTTTACCTCCAATTTATTTGCATTAGCTCTTTTATTATACTTTTTATATCGGTAATAGTCAAGCGATAAACGACAAAAAAGTGTACTAAAGTACAAAAATTTCCGCCGCTTTCTTTGTATAAAAAATCATCGCTCCTGAATTTCCTTGCCGCTCATGTGCTCTATATCTATTTCATACATCCGCACAGCCTTTCCCGAAGCGGCGATTTCCTCATCCGCAAGGCGCTCGTCGGGATAATATTTCATCGCGAGGCGTTTGACCAGAATCAGCGTCTGAGCGCGGTCTTCAATGACGCGGCACCTGCCGAACACGACGGCGCTGCGCATGAACGGCGCCCATACCTCTTCACGGATAATCTCATCCCCGTAAGCCGTGAAGCACACTTTATCGCATTTATTTATCGAGTCCGCCTTGTGACCCGCTTTTGCGCCGTGGAAATATATCTTTCCCGTCTCTTCGTCATAGAGATAGTTTATCGGTATCGCGTAAGGATATCCGCCGTCGCCGTTGACTGCGAGCACTCCGCGGCGGGCGGAGCGCAAAATTTCTTTTGTCGCTTCTTCGCCGAGAGCGTTTTTAATTCTGCGAACAGGTCTGAACATAATATCGTCTCCGGTGATTTTTGAATTTATTGTAGCAGAAACGCGCGTGAAAATCTATAGAGAAACGCCCGAAGAGCGTCTGAGCTCTCCGGGCGTCTTTATAGTTTTATATCAGAGAGCTGTTATCAGTCCTCTTTTTTCCTCTTTGCAGAGCAGCCAATAACGAATGCCGCGCCTGCGAATGCAATGAGCATTACGGGAGCTGCCGCACCGGTGTCGGGAACCTTGCTGTCGCCCTCGGGCTTATTTGTCTCGGGCTTCGTCGAGGGGACTATCGGGCTCGCGGGATCGGAGGGATCGAGCGGCTCGCTCGGATTCGACGGGTCTGAGGGCTCTTCCGGCTTCTCGGGCTTTCCGGGCCAATGGGGCAGACCGGGGATTTCGGGAAGCTCGGGCAGGTCGGGAAGACCGGGCTTCTCGGGCTTTTCGGGCTTTTCGGGATTCTCGGGCTCTTCCTTCTCTGACTTCGAGAGCGCGAAGGAGTCGATTCTCGTTGCGCCGTCCTTTGCCTCATTGTCGAGCATATAAGCGTCGAAATAGAGCTTGCTGCCGTCAATAGTAATCGCAGAGAACACAGCGCTGTGGGCATCGTAGATAGCCTCGGCTCTCGGGAAGAGCTTGTCGGTATCCTTGACATCCTTGGTCTGGTAGTCCTTGACACCCGCGCATGCGCTGATGACATAGACGGTGCCCTCGGGATTGAGCTTTGCGGTGTACTCTCTGCCGCCGAAGGTTATCTTCTGCTCCTCAGCCTTGACAACTTTATTGTTGTCCATGACATCGGTGCGCAGGTAGACATGGTCGTGACCCTGGAGGACGATGTCGATGCCGAGGTCGGGCATGAGTCCGCAGAGCTGCTTACGCATAGCCTTGACATCCTTGTCGTCATAGTGCGAGCCGTTGGAATAGAGCGCCTTGTGGAGAACGACTATCTTCCACTGAGCGTCGCTTGCCTGGGCGTCCGCCTTGAGCCATGCGAGCTGATCGTCGCTGAGCGCCTTATCCTCGCTGAGGTTGTTGGTGTTGAGGACGATGAAGTGAGCGTTGTTGTAATCATAGGAATAGAACACGCCGCTCTCTCTGTCCTGATCGACCGTCTCGGGCAGGACGAAGTTCTGGTCGAGCATATATCCGCTCTTCTCGTGGTTGCCCGCTGCGGGCATGATAGCGGTGCTCTTGATGTTCTCAGAGGCATTGAAGAACCACTGCCACTGCTTGAAGTGCTTGGTGTAATCGACCTGGTCGCCCGCGCTGGCAAAGAACTTGCCCTCGGGGAACATCCTGAGCGCGGTATCGACTACCTTGCCCCATGTGCCGTACTGAACAGCGTTCTGCGACTGCTCGTCGCTGACATGGAAGAAGGTGAAGGAATCGGAATTGTCCGCGGTCTCGATTATACCCGTACCGCTCCACCAGCCGTACTTTGCATCGCCGACTCTGTAGCAATACTTCGTGCCGGGCTTGAGACCGGTTATGGTCGCGGTGTGGCGGTTGACATTGATGCCGTAGGAGATGAAGCCGATAATACCGAGATCGACGCCGGGATACTCCCTCTTGACGAGCTCGGAGGCCGTGCTGACCTTGACTCCCTTGGGAAGCTTATCGGTGAAGGTCGGGTTCTCCGAATACTCGGCTATCTGAATGTCGGAATTTTTGAGGCTGTACTTTGTATACCAGTTGATGCTTCTCTCGGTCGATGCGTCGCCGGTGAAAGTTGTGCCTATATTCGAGGGCAGGCGCATATTGTCAACCGTGACCTCGGGCTCGACGGGGCCGTCATAGACGAGAGTCACATCGAGGTCGGACTTCTCGGCAGGATTCGTATCCTCAACGAGGCTGCGAAGCATTCTGCCGACAGTGTAGCCGATGCTGTCATACTGGCTCTGAGTCATATACTCATCCATAACGACGGTGTTGAGTATATTGCGCAGGCTGCTGTACTTCTCGGGCAGGAGGTTGAGCACGCTGTAGATAACGTTCTCATAGCTCGGGTTGCCGCGGAAGATAATCTGCATGATAATATCAGTCACAACGCCTATGGGGCTGGTGACAGAACCGGCGGGGAAGAGCTTGCCGGGGTTGAACTGGAGAGTCGAAAGGATCTCACCCTCGACGACATCGTTGAGCAGAGTGTCGATAAGGAAGTTGATGAGTTCCTTTGCACCGTCTCTGTTCTCGAAGTAATCAAGGACATCGTTCATGAACTTGTCGTCGCTGATATCCTCGTTGGCGTTGTAAAGAGTGTAAAGAACGGTGTAAGCGGCATCCTCAAAGGTGCCCTTCTCGTTCTTGCTCTCCATGCCCATAGCCTCATAGAACTTTGTGCATTTATAGTCGGAGACCTGATAGTTGAGAGCCTTTGTGACTACGCCGTCAATGACCTCCATAACATGGTCGGGGTTATTGATATAAGCCTCGTCGACCTGCGCGCACAGATCCTTGATGAAGCTCATAAGATTAGTGCTGACAGTCAGTATCTCGACGCTGCCGACCTCGAAGCCGTTCGTGCCGAGCGCGTCGATGATTATCTTCTCAAGGTCGATTCCCGAAGCCTCGAGATATGCATAGAGTCCGCCGGCCTCCTGAATGTCCTCGAAGATGCCGGAAAGGGCATTGTCGATCATGGTCATGGCGAAGTTGTGGAGATCGCCGGGGCCATAGGTCTTGAAGAACGAGAAGCTGTTCTTATAGGGCTGGGCATAGGTCTTCGATGTGCCGTTGGGGAAGTTGACAACAATGGGTCCGTCCTCGTCAATGTCGTGGGACTTCGCATCGCAGATTATCTTGCCGTCCTGAGTGTTGTCAAAGGTCACGGTTCTGAACTTGTTCGGGAAAGCCGTGAGAGAGGTCGTCTCGATATCATAGAGGGTCTCGCCGTTATCATTGGTGTGGGCAGCGATATCGGGGGTATGGAGATGTCCGCTGAAGGTGAAGTGCATACCTGCGTCTGCGAGAGTCTCGGTGCACTCCATCCAATCGTCAAGCACGAAAGCAAAGAACAGCTCAGGCTCGATGGTCATGTGGGGAACGAAGTTGTGGTGAGCCATGCCGATGATAGTCTCGCCATTTTTCTTCGCCTTTTCGCACTGCTTGAGAGCCCACTGCATGAGCTCGGGGGTGATGCTGCCCGCGGTCTCCTGAACATCGTCACCCTTGGCGGTGACATCGGACGAATACTTGTTGGTATCCATGACGATGAGTCTGTAGCCGCCCTTGAGGCTTATAGCGTAGGAGAGCTGACCCGCCTGACCTGTGGTGGGGGTGAAGACATCTTCTTTTTCGTCCGTCACAAGGTCGCGTCCGAGATTCTTATAGATCTCGCGGAACGCCTCGGGAGAGGTGACTTCGCCGGACTCTTTGACGCCGTTTTTGAATGTAACGCCGTTATAGTTGTTGACATCGTGGTTGCCGTTTACAACGATGACCTGTATTCCGCTCTCCTTTTCAAAGGCTTCGAGCTTTGCGGCAAGAGCCTTGTGACCCGCCAGCTCGCCGTTGAGGGTCAGATCGCCGGGAAGGAACACATAGTCGCTCTTCTCCTCAGCGGCCTTGTCGAGAGCCGCTGTCAGGAGCGCGTCAACCTCGTTGTGCTGACGGGAACCTTTGTCGTTCCATTCGTTGTAGGCTTCGCTGAATCCATTCTTTGTGTCCCCGGTTCCTTTTTCGGAATCAGCAAAATAGTGAATGTCGGAGATGGATGTGACTTTGAGCTTGCCCCTCTCGGTCTGCGCAAAGGCACTGAAAACTCCGGTCGGGAGGGCGGCAAGGACGAGGGTCATGCAGACTATAACTGCAATGATGCGTCTTGCCAATCTTCCTTTGTTTTTCATTTCGTTTCCTCCTTTTTTCTGGTTTTATATTAAACAAAAACGAAAATGCTTAATCCTCCGAACCGTCCGTCTGCTCGGCTATGCCAAGATATGCGTCCGCCTCGGCGGCGTCCATGCTCTCGATTCCCTTGAGCTTGCCCGCCATGATACGGTTTCTGTCCTGCGCGGCGACAAGGGTACGCCCCGCCTCGTCTATCTTTTTCTTCGCCTTGTCGAGCACATCGCCGAACTTCTCATACTGCGCCTTGGCGACTGAGAGCAGGCGGCGGACTTCGTTCGCCTTCTCGTTTATCGCCACGGCTCTGAAGCCCATGGAGAGGGAGTTGAGAAGCGCCGTTATCGTAGTCGGTCCCGCTATCATGATGTTATATTCGCGCTGGATTCGCTCGGCTATTCCCGTGCGCGAGGACGCGATTTCGGCATAGAGTCCCTCGGTCGCGAGATACATTATCGCAAACGGGGTCGTAGCCGGAACGTTTATGTATTTTGTGACGAGCTTTGCTTCGCTCAGGACTCTGTCCTCAAGAGCCTTGCGCGCCTTGGCGACTTCTTCGGCGTCCGCACTGTCCGCAGCGGAGCAGAGGCGCACATAGTCCTCCATCGGAAACTTCGAGTCAACGGGGAGATATGCGTCCGCGCCGCCGTCGCCGGCAGGGATGCGTATAGCGAACTCGACGCGCTCGGAGCTGCCCGGGCGGGTGGCGAAGTTTTTTTCGTACATATTGGGTATCGTCTGGTCGAGTATGCCCTCGAGCTGGACTTCCGCCCATGTGCCGCGCGCCTTGACATTCGTCAGCACGCGGTTAAGATTCGTGACATTTGTTGTAACACCGGTCGAGAGTTCTTTCATCTCGCCGAGCGATTTGTAGACATTTTCGAGCTGCTCGGAGACTGTCTTGAACGAGCTGTCAAGTCTGGTAGTGAGAGTCGAGGAGAGCTTCTCGTCGACGGTCGCGCGCATCTCATCGAGCTTTTTCTCGTTGCTCTGCTGCATTTTTTCTATCGACTCTGCAATAATTCTCGACTGTCTGTCGTTTTGTTCTATGTTATTGCGGCGGATAGTGTCGAGCGACTTCGAGAACATGTCCGTCAGCTGCTGCTGATGCTTGAAATTCGCCTCGGTCATGAGTGCGAGACGCTCGTTCATCTTGTCGAGCGATTCGGTAAGCTCGGAGCGCATGTCCTTCTGATTGCCCGCGCTCTCTCTGCGGCTGCGCTCGAACTCGTCGCGCAGCTGACCCTCGAGCGAGCTGACTTTATGCTCAAGCTCCTTTATCTGCCCTTCCTGCGCGGAGGGGCGGTTGAGCTTCATTATAATGATCACAAGCAGCACGGCGCAGACAGCCGAAAGAGCCGCCGCGATATATAAAACAGCATCCATAATTCCAATCTCCAAAATCTGTAAGATATGATAAAGAATTGTAACAGATTTTTAAAAAAATTGCAACATTTATACAGATATATTTTTAACAATAAAAATTTTTTGAACAATATTATATTTGCCGGATAATCTTTGCAATTAACGGTTGATAACGGGAGTGGTTTTATGCTACTATATAATGTATCTGAAAGGGGCTGCGCGCCTCAAAAAAATTATGCCTCAGACCGCCCGCAGAATTTGTATAAATACGCCGCGGTTTTTAATATACGGAGGAAAAGCATGAAAAAAATCACAAGAATGGCTTCAATTTTTCTTTCGCTCGCGCTGATATTCACAGCCGCCGCCTGCGGCAAGGACGGCTCGGGCGCGGCGCTGAGCTATCCGATAGCAGCCCAGCCGGATTGTCTCGACCCGCAGATAGCGCAGGGCGCGGAGGCAAAGACCGTTGTGCTCAACTGCTTCGAGGGGCTTGTCCGCAAGGACGCGGAGGGCAAGTATTCCCCCGCCGCGGCAAAGAGCTGGAGCTATGACGCGTCCACTCTCACCTATACATTTAAGCTCCGCGAGGACGCGCGCTGGGTCATAATGAAAAAGGCATTCAAGCCGATACTCGGCGACAACATAGACAAGACTTTCGACTCCCGCGTCACGGCGGCGGATTTTGTCTTTGCGCTCAGGCGCGCGGTAGCCCCCGCAACGGGTGCGCCCGAAGCGCTGAGCCTCGGCGTCATAAAGAACGCAAAGAGCATAATAAACGGCAAGATGTCCTCCGACAAGCTCGGCGTGCAGGCGGTCGGCGACTTTGAGCTGCGCATAACGCTCGAAAGCGCAACTGACGAATCGGCTTTTCTCGATCTGCTGACAAAGGCAATATGCATGCCATGCAACGAGACTTTCTTCAACGCGACCAAAGGGCGCTACGGGCTCGACTATTCGACGCTCCTGTGCAACGGTCCGTTCTATCTCTCATATTGGCTGCACGACTCCGCACTGACTATAAAAAACAACGACGACTACACCGGACCTTTCCCGGCGAAGCCCGCGAGCGTGTCGCTCGTAATCGACAGCGACAACGAGCAGAAGCTCACTTCCCTGCTCGACGGAACTTACTGCGCCGCCCAGCTCGGCACGACTGCGCCCGATTCGTCCGACCTCTCCGTAACAAAGAACTACGACACCGTCTGGGCGCTGTGCTTCAACTGCGCCGACGCGCCGCTCTCCAATGTGTCGCTGCGCCGCGCGCTCTGCACGGCGGTCGACTATAACTCGCTGACGCTCGAAAGCGAGGATATGCAAAAAACTTATTCTGTAATCCCGCCCGCCTGCTCTGTCGGCGAGGGAGCGGATCTTGGCAGCGAGCCCGTCAGCATTCTCGGCTACGACATGAACAGATCCGCCGGATACTGGGCTCAGGCGCAGAAAGATCTCACGGGCAAACTGAGCCTTGAGATAATCTGCCTGTCCGAGCACGAAAACGCCATGCGACGCATGATACAGGGCTGGCAGAAAGTGTTCGGTCTGAGCGTCAATTTTACAGTCACTGCGCTCGACAGCGCGACTCTTTCCTCGCGCGTGCAGGACGGCGACTATCAGATAGCCCTGACCTCCATGTCCGCGGGCATAACGGACGCTGCAGGTTTCCTTTCGACGCTCACCTCGCAGGGGACGAATAATATAGTCAGACTCAGCGACGCGCAGTTTGACGCATCTGTCAAAAACCTCAAGGCGCTGAGCGGCTCTGAGCTCGTCAAGGCTTGCCGCAGCGCGGAGGGCAGACTGCTCTCGCTCGGCGCGGTGCTCCCGATGTTCATAACCCCGAGCTATTTTGCAACGGCGAAGGGCGTCAACGGCCTGAGCGTTGACCCCGAGAGCTCGGCGGTCGATTTTGTTTTCGTAACGGCGAAGGACTGACAAGATGAAAAAGGAAAACAGACTCAGATATATACTCCCCGAAAATCGGACGGTGCGCATCGTGCTCGCCGTCTTTTTCTGGTTATTGGCGGCGGCGTGCGCCGGATGCATATTCTGGCTTTCGAGCCGTGACGGCAACCAGTCAAAGGACATGAGCGACAATGTACGCGGAATTTTAGCCAAAATTCTCGGCTCGCCGCTCGGCAGCTTTATTGTGCGAAAATTCGCGCATTTCTTTGAATATACGGCGCTCGGATTTCTTATCGGCTGCGCGCTTTTCCTCAGCCGCAGGCGTTTTTCGCCCGTTATCTCCGTCATTTGCAGTGCCCTTTATTCAGTCAGCGACGAGATACACCAGTATTTCGTCCCCGGACGAGCATGCCGCATTTTCGATGTCGGGGTCGACACCCTCGGCGCGCTGACGGGTACACTTATCCTCACGCTCATAATTCTTATAGTAAACTCAATCGCAATGCGCAGAAAGGAAAAATATTCCGCGTAAATTTTTAGCATTTCTATTGTCGTTTTATAACAGTATATGATATAATAAAGCTTATATAGAGACTTTTTGGCTGAGAGGTATATTCAATGGATCATAAAGAGGGGCTCATAGTCGGGCGCAACGCAGTGCTTCAGGCTCTCGAAAGCGGCAGAACGATAGACAGCGTGACCGTTGCACAGGGTCAGCGCGGCGGACAGGCAGGCAGAATAATCGACATCTGCCGCGAGCGCAAGATCCCCGTCAAATTTGCCGATCAGCGCAGGCTCGACCGCCTCTGCGACGGCGCGGCGCATCAGGGCGTTGCGGCATTTGTCGCGGCTCACGAATACGCCGAGATGGACGATATTTTTGCCCTCGCCGAGAGCAGGAACGAAAGCCCGTTCATAGTCGTGTGCGACTCACTTGAAGACCCGCACAATCTCGGCGCTATCCTCAGAAGCGCGGAGGCAGCCGGAGTTCACGGGGTAATTATCCCGAAGCGCAACTCCGTGACCCTCAACTACACAGTCGCCAAGACCTCGGCGGGCGCTATTGAATATGTCCCCGTAGTAAAAGTCGCGAACCTCCCCGCCGCCATAGACGAGCTCAAATCGCGCGGCGTCTGGATATTCGGCGCGGACATGGACGGCACGGATTACACCGCCCTCGACTACAGCGGCAGCATCGCTCTCGTCATCGGCTCTGAGGGCAAGGGCATAGGCCGACTCGTGCGCGAAAAATGCGACTTCATCGCCTCCCTGCCGATGCGCGGCAAGATAAATTCTCTCAACGCCTCCGTCGCGGCGGGAATCCTCATGTTCGAAGCGGCGAAACACAGAAACTGACTTTTATCCGATTTTTCAGCATATAAGCATATATAAATTGGGGTGAGATGAGTGGAAAACAAACCTTCCGATAAGCGGAGCAACATGCCGCTTGACAAAGTTCTCTACCAAGTGGCGAAGATTGAACACGACAGCGGCGAACCGGACAAGATCTGGAAAATAACCGACATAGACGATCTGATAGCGAGCACGGACGCCGATTCCACAGCACTTGACTACGATGACGACGATGAGCTTCTGATGAGCATCGCCTACTATAAAAACAGATACTCTGACGATGACATATCGTCGGAGTATGAGACTATATATACAGACCCGAAAGAGCCGGAATCCGAGCCCGACGAAGAGCCCGAGCCGGAAGAAGCCGAACCCGAAATTCCGGCGGACGAACCGGAGGCTTCGGCAGAAGCAGAAACCGAAGAGCCTGCCGAGCCCGCAGAATCAGACGAGGCGGAGCAGACCGTCGAAAACAAAGAACCTGTAAGCGAAGTATCTTTTGCGAATCCCGAAGAGACGGAATCAGCCGGCGAATCATATTTTGAAAGCGAAGCGGCAACAGAGTCCCCCGCAGAGCCGGAAGAAACCGAAGCGGTGCAGGAGTCTGCCGATGAAATTGAGCCGGAAGCCGAGGAAGTTAAGGCTGAAGAAGTTCCCGCCGATGAGAGCGAGGATATATACTCCGATTCAGAATTCGAGCTGTCTGTTGTGAAAACCGACGGCGAAGATGATGATATACAGGAATCGGAACCTAAAGATGAAGTTGACACGGACGAATCAAATAAAACCGACGAGTCCGACAACAGCGATAACATTCTGACGCTCCACGGCGAGGAAGAAGAATCCGGGGACGAGGATGAAGCCGAGAAAAAGCCGACGGTAGAGGAGCTTTTCGGCGCGCCCGCTTCGAGATATTTCGGCGAGCCGACAGAAGAGCCGGAGGAGGACTCCGAGCGTGAGAGCCGCGCCATACCCGGCCTGTTCGGCG
>ERZ773242.2642-NODE-2642-length-14259-cov-4.420797_pt1 | contig 14259 bp, 16 predicted proteins | sample MGYA00511077_ERZ773242 | MGnify/ENA primary metagenome ERZ773242 (study PRJEB29015, sample SAMEA2737754) | human gut metagenome | biome: human gut; feature: human-associated habitat; material: faeces | place: China | collected 2012 ... | reverse complement strand
AACAGAAAAACGCCCGCAGGATTTTCTCCTGCGGGCAGCGTGTTGTCAGCTATCCAAAGGCTTGTATTCTGTTACAGTTTTCAGATAGGTTTCGGGATCGCCATTCAATATCAAGTCAGCATATGCTATCGGGTCATTGTAGATCAAATAATCCAACTCTGACCGCTGATACATATTGTCTGCAATCTCGTTCTCAACAGCGATAGTGTCAATCGCAATCATTCTGCCGTCCCTGAATTTCAGTTCCACACAGCAATTATCCATAGTGTAAGCACAAGATATTAAGGTTTTCATGGTATGTCCTCCATAATTCGAAATATAAAGCGAAAATCCCGTCTGACTTCCTGTTAGAAATCAGACGGGATTTGTCCGTATGCACCCCGGAAACCGTCAGCTAACAGTTGATAAGTAAATTAGTTCCTTATCACTGTTAAGCCAACGTTTTTTTGGATTTCAGAGCATCAAATTTCCTATTTTTTCACTTCACATAGGCATCTTTTTCAAATCGACCGGGATACAACATGAACCTTGGTAATGATGTCCCGCAATCTATCATCGCCAACCATGTATTCCAGCGCCTCATCCGCCGTCTCACATACTTTCTCAGTTTCTGGTTTATTTGCTGCGTAGATTGTTATTTTCCCATCGGTACCATATCTGATGATATTAAACACAGCCCCATTCCACTCAAATTCAATCTCAGCACCCCAGTTGATGCTGCGCTTAAATTCACTGATGGTTTCAAAATTCATACTGCCATATGGAACAATTATTTCCTTCATGCAAAACACCTCGCTGAAGTTCTTAAATTCTGGTGCACCATTCGGATAATTGATCGGCGGACCTGGAACCGGATGTTCATCTGGATTATCCCAGCTAATTCTGTGGTCATGTGGGTTCGTATGCTTATCTCCACGGTTGTGATTTGTCTCATGCCGTTCCATTTCCGCCCGCCCATCAGGCCCCATTTTTGTCTTGTAAACATCACCGTTATTCATTATCGTTCTTTTGATTTCTCCGGGATTTCCCAGATAGCGCTGGTCTTGCGGCTTATTGGGATTTGGTCTCCATTTTCCACCATAAGCGCTTCCGCCGCCTTTACCGATCATGTATGCGTCCATTGTATCACAAAACGTGTGATTTGCGCCACCAATTTTATAGCAGTCCAAATCTTCATGGGGCATTGCCTTCTGGGCATAGTCCATGTACCGCCAGGAGCTGCGTTCATAATCCACATACACGATGTCTCCCTGCATCTCCGGAAACGGGGTGTTGTAGCAAATGATTCTCTCTGGCTCTATACGCCGCAGCATCTCATTGTAACCAGCCATGAACCATTCCTTCTGATCCTTTCGATGATCATGCTCGGAAGCCATGTAGGTTGAAACTGCCACAACGCTGCCCTTTTCAATGCCGTCAAAGCAGAAATCAAAGGTGGATTCATCACCCCAATTGACGGTTGGGATCACCCGTATACCCTTGGATGCCCAGTAAGCACCGCACCAGCGGTTACGAAACACATTATACATCTGCATCGCGGGTGCCATTTCCAAATACATGCTGAAATCGGGAGAAAGCACAGCCCGGTATCGGGACAGCTTTTCAATGTCAGCCTCGGGATTTTTCCATACCCGCTCAAAGCGGTAATCATACAGGAAAAAATGCACCATCCGGTCAAGATGATTCTGATCTTCCAGATTTGTTTTGTCAAAGCCGATCAGCAGAAGGTCGTTAAAATCACCATCTTTCGGTTGGAATTTTGGTATTACCGGAATTTTCCATTTCCCTTTCCCTGGGAACTGGTTACGCAAGAGAGTTTGACTTGTACGGTAATTGTAGTTTTCCTCTGTCATAGAAACCTCCGAATGTTGTAGTAAGGAAAAAGTCCTTCTATCCATAGTTTCAAAACAGAGAAAAGTTGCACACCAACGTGCAGCTTCTGAAAAATGTTCACAAAAAGTTCAAAGGGGAGTCCTATAAGAACTCCCCTTTGGTACGGGTGTTCTTATAGGATTTTTCAAAAAAGCATTATTTCCCTAGACGTTTTTCGATTTCGGAGCAGCGAATTTCGTGTTTTTCTTGCTTCATATTCCCTCTCAAAAAGGCGATTGCTTCCCGGCAGTCGCCTTTTTGTGTAGCAAATAGGGTGGAAAATTGGCCTTTGTTTTCCCTAGAAGCGGCGAATAAAACGTCGCCTGTGTGTTTTCACACGGGGGACTTTTTAATGGAATACAGGCCGACGAAACCACGAAAATCAACACTTATTTTTCAACGAAGGAGGTCATCAAAGTGGCAGTTTTCCGCATTGAGCGAAACCGGGATTATACGGTCATGTCCAACCATCATCTGCGGGACACAGAGCTGTCCCTGAAATCCAAGGGGCTGCTTTCCATGATGCTGTCCCTCCCGGAGGAGTGGAACTATACCACAAGAGGGCTGGCGGCCATCTGCAAGGAGGGGGCCGACTGTATCGGCTCTGCCCTTCGGGAGTTGGAGCAGGCGGGGTACATTGTCCGCAGCCGGATTCGAGACAGCAAGGGGAAAATCGTGGATGTGGAGTACATCATCTACGAAACGCCCCACAAGCCACAGCCACAGTCGGCACCGCCGGAGCCGGAGCGTCCAGATACGGAAAACCCGGATATGGATACCCCGTGTCCGGAAATGACCGCGCAATTAAATAAAGGGCAGCACCGCACAATTCGGCAAGAAGTCTCAGGCAGGATTTTTGTTCCAATTCAAAGTTCCGAAAATGGAGGAATACTGTATGTATTTCCCATTTTCGGAACTGCGGAAGTGGAGCAAAAAGACGGCTGAGACTCGCAGACGCAATTGTGCGGTGTTGCCAAAGATAAAGAAAAGAAAGATAGATCAAAGAAAGATTTAGAAATTACGGATGAAATCCATCCTATCCCATCGTATCGCCCTTCCCAGGAAACAAGGATGGGAACGGATGGGATGGAAGTCAGAGAGCGGTATCGGGATATTCTTCTGGAAAACATCGACTATGACGTTCTCGTTCAGAACCCCCAGATCGACCAGGAGCAGCTGGACGAGATTGTGGAGATCCTGGTGGATACGGTCTGTACCTCCCGCAAAACCATCCGCATTGCCAGCGATGATTTCCCGGCGGAGGTGGTCCGCTCCCGGTTTCTGAAACTGACAGGCAGCCACATCCAGTATGTGCTTGCCTGCATGAAGGAGAATACCACTCGGATTAGGAACATCAAGAAATATCTGCTGGCGGCGCTATACAACGCCAGCGTCACCATGGGCAGCTACTATTCGGCCCTGGTGCAGCATGATCTGGCGGAAGGAGGGTAAATGCAGGAGGAAGTTACGGGCAAGTCCATTGTGGCGGGGCGCATCACAGATGAAAAGTTCTCTATGATGAGCAAGACCTACGAGGACGAACAGGCACAGCTTAAAGAGGAAATTCAGACTTTGCGGCAGGAAATCGAAGTACAGGAACGACAGATTGAAAACTTGGAGCAGTTTATCCAGCGGGTACGCAAATACGAGGATTTGGACGAGCTTACCCCCTATGCGCTGCGGGAGCTTGTCAAGGCGATCTACATTGAAGCCCCGGACAAGTCCAGCGGCAAGCGGCATTAGGGCATCCGCATTTCCTATGACCTTGTGGGCTTTATCCCCGTGGAAGAACTGCTGAAACAGGAAACGGCGTGACCGAAGCCACGCCGTTCCTGAGAAAATACGATATTACTTTCTTATGACCCCCGACCATTCCCGGAAGGACTTCCTTTGCCCTGAGCGGTATTTCGTTGTTGTCCTTATGCGTGTTCGCCTTTGTGCCAGCCGGGGGTTTGCTGTGCGGTATATGTGCGAACGGGGTCAGGCGCGGCGCTTATAGAGGTAACGGTAGTCCATCTTCAGGATGTTCCGGATAAACGGAATGACCATCACAAGGTCAGCGGCGAACCACGCCATCGGGTCGGCCAGACAGAGGGCCAGATAGGCCGCATGGGGTGCGGCCGCGCTGACCTCACCGCCCGCGACCGCCGCCGGCAGCAGCAGGCAGACCAGAACACGCGCGACCAGCTCGGCCACGCCGCCGCCGAGGATGAACTGCGGCTTGCCGATGCCCTGCACGCAGTTGCGCAGCAGGAAGACCCCGCCGAGGAAGAGCATCAGCGACATATCGACGCGCATATAGCCGTTGCCAAAGCGAATGGTATCCGCCGTGACCTTGTCGGCGCTGAGGAACAGGTGCAGATAGAAATTGCCGATCGTGGACAGGAAGCCGAGCGCGGCGGAAATGGCAGTCGCGATGGCGAACATCACGAGCGCCTGCCGCGCGCCCTTGCGGATGCGCTCAAAGTTGCCCGCGCCGAGGTTCTGCGCGACGAAGCTCGTCATCGCAGTGCCAAGTCCGTTGAGCAGCGTCATCAGGGAACCTGTGAATTTGTTGGCCGCGCCGAAGCCGTTCTGTGCGGCGTTGGAGACCATCTGGCCGTCCAGAATGTCAAACTTCACAACAACACTCTGCACAACAATGATGCCGATGGCCAGCACAGAAAATTGCAGCCCGAGCGGGATGCCCTGAAAGGCGTGCTGGCCGATGTCGTGCCGCGTGATGGCCCAGTCCTCGCGGTGGAGCCGGAGCTTTGGATAGCGGGCGAAGGCATAGCAGAAGCAGCCGATGGTGCTGAGCAGCTGTGCCAGCACGGTGGCGATGGCCGCGCCCGCGACGCCCCAGTGGAACGTGACGATGAACAGCAGGTCCAGCCCGACGTTCAGCGCCGTGGAGAACAGGAGGAACAGCAGCGGCGTGACCGAATCGCCCAGGCTGCGGAGGAAGGAGCAGATGAAGTTGTAGAACAGCTGCGCGCCGATGCCGGCGAAGATGATCGCGCAGTAGGTGAATGCGGCGCGATAGACCTCGCCACTCGCGGGTGTGAGGTTGATCCAGGCGAGCATCGGGTTCAGCAGCACGAGCGCCAGCGCCGTGAGCGCGACGGTCAGTGCCGCGGAGAGGACGATCTGTGTCGCGAGCGAGCGGCGCACGGCGGCCTCGTCATGCGCGCCGACGCTCCGCGCCGTCACCGCGCAGAAGCCTGCGCTGACGCCGAAGGCGAATTGCAGGAAGATGAACGCGATGGGGGACGTGTCGTTCACGCCCGCGACCTCATCCGCCGCGAGCGTCTGGCCGACGATGGCCGCGTCGCTGATCGTGTAGATCTGCTGGAGCAGATAGGAAATGATGATCGGGATGGAAAACAGAAAGATGGTCTTCCAGCAGGTGCCCTCGGTCAGGTCGATGGGCTGGAAGAGGGAAAGTCGTTTTTTCGTCATAAAAATCACCTGCAAGTGGGCTGTTATTTTCTTCAGAGGTGAGATTATAGTCCGCAGCTGAAATTTTGTCAAGTGAGATTTCTACGCAATTTTTGTGGATTTTTCATGTGGTTTTGTTCAGACTGACACACGCCCGCCGCGCCGAAGCTCAGCACGCACGCAGCCAACACCGCGCCAAACGAGAGCAGCAGGGCCGAGAACAGGCCGAAGAACAGGTCGGCCCAGCCGAGCCACAGCCACGTCAGCACGGCAGAACGGCGCGGCGCGCCGCCCGGCAGCGCCTCAAACTGCGCGGCCAGTTACTCCGGCGTCCCCAGCTTCGCAGCGATCTCTTCCTCCGAATACCCGTCCGCCAGCTTGAACGCGAAGTGCTGTTCGTATTCTTCCATCACATCGGCGGCATCCGCCACATTTCTCCTGCACAGCTCATGTTCGAGGCGCGTCATAAATTCAGTTTTTGTCATCGTTCTCATCCACCAACAGGTGTCTGACCGACTGCGCAAACTTCAGATATTCCGCGCGGTCCTTTTGATACGTTTCCCGGCCAAGCTCCGTGAGCTTGTAATACTTGCGCGGCGGCCCGCCGCTCTCCTCCTGCAAATAGGTGGTCAGCAGTCCGTCCGCCTTCAGCTTCCGCAAAATCGGATAGACCGTGCCGCCTGCGATCTCAATGTGCTGGGAGAGAAATTCGGAAATTTCATACCCATAGCAATCGCGCTTGTGCAGCAGCGCCTGCACGCACAGCTCCAGCACGCCCTTTTTATATTGTGTATTCATGAAAGGCTCCTTTTGTGTCTCGTCTTTACACTAGTGAATTATATATAATAGCTGCGAAAAGTCAATAGTGAATTTCAAGAAAGCTAAAAATTTTCTTTTTCATTCTCCGAATTGATGTTATACTGAAAAAGAAAATGCCGAAATTCGGCGATGAAACGACACTTACAGGGGAGGGGCGGCACGATGGAAGCAGGACGGCTGTATCAGTCTCTGCGCGGCAGACTGTATCGGCGATTGCCGGTGCTGGCCGTGCCGCTCGGCCTGCTGGACTGGCGGCAGGGAGAGGCCGCCGGGACGGATGGAGCATATTTTTATGCACCGCCGGACTGGCTCGCGGCGGCGGATGCGGAGGATGTGCTGCTGCACAGCGTGCTGCACGCGATGCTGGGCCACCTATGGACGCGCGGACGGCGTGACGCAGCGCGCTGGGATCTGGCGTGCGACATGGCGGCGGAGTTTCTGCGTCAGCGGCTGCTGGACAGGCCGCTCGAAGGGCTGTACGCGCAGGCGTTTTATGCCTGCGGTGACGGCGCGGCCTATTCGGCGCGGAGCGTCTATGCGCGGCTGGAGGGGGAGTTCCCAATCCCGCAGGACGAGCTGCGCGAGGCGTTCCGGCGCGACAGTCACGAATATTGGGCTGCCGCCGCGCAGCGCGAGCAGCGGGCGCGTGCATCCGGCGAGGGGCTGGCCGCCGTCTGGAAGCGGCAGGAGGGCAAGCTCCATCCCCTGATGCAGCCGCACAGGCCGAAGATCGGCTCCGGCGCATCGATAGAGTGACCACCGGCCAGGGCAATACCCGCCTGCTGGCAGGCAAAGCGTCCGCCGTCGATCACGTCGCGGGCAATCTCCGGCGGGAGGGTGTTAATCGGCCAGCCCAGAATGGCGATCGCCATAATCGGTTTACCGCCCATCGCAAAGATATCGCTGATGGCGTTGGTGGCCGCAATGCGCCCGAAGTCGAACGGGTTGTCGACAATCGGCATAAAGAAGTCAGTGGTGCTGATAATGCTGGTGCCGTTACCTAAGTCATAAACCGCTGCATCGTCACGCGTTTCGTTACCGACAAGCAGGTTCGGGTCGACAAACTTCGCCTGCTCACTGTGCAGGATGGTCTCCAGCACTTTCGGGGAAATTTTACAACCGCAACCGGCTCCGTGGCTGTATTGCGTTAAACGAATGGTTTGCTCGCTCATGGACGTCTCCTGTCATCTCAATCGCGCTATGGTAGCGCTCATTCCATAAAGAGGTAAGTATGACTGTCTGAATTCTGCGGCGGATGCTCAGAATCCAGACAGTTTAGCGCGGGTGATTAAAAACGGCTGACGAAAGGCGTGGTGTCCGGCACGCTAATGGTGCTGGAGGCTTTAAGCTGCGGGGTGCCGAGATAGAGGAAGCCGACAATTTTATCATGTTCGCCGCAGGAGAAGCCTTCCCGCACGGCGGCGCTCCCGGTCAGCGGCCCGGTACGCCAGATGCCGTTAAAGCCCTGCGCAACGGCGGCCATCTGCATTGCCATTACCGCGCAACCGGCAGACATCTCCTGCTCCCAGACCGGCACTTTATGATCGGCCTGACATTTTGCGACTACCGCGATGATCATCGGCGCACGGAACGGCGCGTTGCGGGCTTTATCAATCCCCTTCTCATCCTGGCCTGCGGCAACAGCCCCCTGCTCCAGCAGCTGGCTGAAGCGGTCGCGCCCTTCGCCTTCAATAATAAAGAAGTGCCACGGCTGCAATGTGCCATGGTCCGGCGCACGCATTCCGGCACGCAGAATGTTTTCCAGCTGCTCGCCGACGGGTGCCGGTTCGGCCAGGCGGGAAGCGCTACGACGGTTAACAAGCAGTTCAAGTGCGTCCATTGGTTAACTCCTTTCATGAAATTTACTCACAAAATTAACACGACAGCAGAATTTGTTACAGCGTGGCAGGCGATTCCTGCTGACAAGTGGCGGTTGGGTCATTACGATAACCGCACATTACCGTCCCGTGGCGACGGAAACAGTCCTTTTCTGGTTAGGGAGAATACATGCGAACCCTTTGGCGAATCTTTGCCGGTTTCTTTAAATGGACGTGGCGACTGCTCAACTTCGTCCGCAACCTGGTGATGAACATCTTCTTCATCTTCCTGGTCCTGGTATGCGCAGGTATCTGGATGCATATCAGCAACGCAAACCAGTCGCAGCATTCGACGCGCGGCGCGCTGTTACTCGATATCACCGGGGTGATTGTTGATAAGCCATCGACCAGCAACCGTCTGGGCGTGATTGGCCGCCAGCTGTTCGGCGCAACGTCAGACCGTCTTCAGGAAAACTCCCTGTTTGATATTGTCGACACCATTCGCCAGGCCAAAGACGACCGTAACATTACCGGTATCGTGCTGGACCTGAAAGATTTTGCCGGGGCCGATCAGCCGTCAATGCAGTACATCGGCAAAGCGCTGCGCGAATTCCGCGACAGCGGTAAGCCGGTTATTGCCATTGGCGACAGCTACACCCAGGGGCAATATTATCTGGCGAGCTTTGCCAATAAGATCTGGCTTTCGCCACAGGGCACGGTCGATCTGCATGGCTTCGCCACTAACGGTCTGTACTACAAATCGCTGCTCGACAAGCTGAAGGTCACCACCCACGTCTTCCGCGTCGGGACCTATAAATCCGCCGTGGAGCCGTTTATCCGCGATGATATGTCCCCTGCCGCCCGTGAAGCGGACAGCCGCTGGATCGGCGAACTGTGGCAGAACTACCTCGGCACCATTGCCGCTAACCGTCAGATTACCGCTGAGCAAGTCTTCCCGGGCGCGCGCGGCGTGCTGGACGGCCTGCGCAAGGTGGACGGCGATACAGCGAAATACGCGCTTGATAACAAACTGGTCGATCAGCTGGGTTCCAGCGCTGAAATTGAAAAAGCGCTGACCAAACAGTTCGGCTGGAGTAAAGAGGACAAAAACTACAGCGCCATCAGCATGTATGACTACGCCGCGAAAAAGCCGGACGACAGCGGTGACAGCATCGCCGTGGTGTTTGCTAACGGGGCCATTATGGACGGCGAAGAAACGCCGGGGAACGTCGGCGGGGACACCACCGCGTCGCAGATCCGCGATGCGCGCCTGGATCCGAAAGTGAAGGCGATTGTCCTGCGGGTGAACAGCCCTGGCGGCAGCGTCAGCGCCTCTGAAGTGATCCGTGCTGAACTGGCCGCCGCGCGCGCCGCAGGCAAGCCGGTAGTGGTCTCGATGGGCGGTATGGCGGCTTCCGGGGGTTACTGGATCTCGACGCCAGCCAACTACATTGTGGCTAACCCAAGCACGCTGACCGGCTCGATTGGCATCTTCGGCGTGATCAACACCGTAGAGGACAGCCTGGATTATCTCGGCGTCCACACCGACGGCGTTTCCACCTCGCCGCTGGCGGATGTGTCCGTCACCAAATCCCTGCCGCCTGAGGTGTCTGAGATGATGCAGCTCAGCATTGAGAGTGGCTATAAACGTTTCATCACGCTGGTTGCGGACTCCCGTAAAAAAACGCCCGATCAGATTGACCAGATCGCTCAGGGCCACGTCTGGACCGGCCAGGACGCGAAGAGCAACGGCCTGGTAGACAGTCTGGGTGACTTCGACGACGCCGTGAAGAAAGCGGCGGAGCTGGCGAAGCTCAAGCAGTGGCACGTGGACTATTATCAGGACGAACCAACGTTCTTCGATATGGTCATGGACAGCATGTCCGGCTCCGTTCGTGCCATGCTGCCGGACGCGCTTCAGGCTTATCTGCCGGCGCCGGTGGCGACCGCGGCGAAAGCCATGAAAGCGGAGAGCGACAAGCTCGCAGCCTTTAATGATCCACAGAGCCGTTACGCGTTTTGCCTGACCTGTGCGAACGTGCGTTAAAATCGTCCCCTCTTCCCGTGAAGAGGGGATTTTTTCTTTTGAAGAACAAGAACTCATTACCATGCAGAAGAAATCAATTTATGTCGCCTATACCGGCGGTACCATCGGTATGCAGCGCTCAGAAAATGGCTATATCCCGGTTTCCGGCCACTTGCAGCGCCAGCTGGCGCTGATGCCTGAATTCCACCGTCCGGAAATGCCGGACTTTACCATCCACGAATATGAGCCGCTGATGGACTCCTCCGACATGACGCCGGAAGACTGGCAGCATATTGCGGACGATATTAAAGCCCATTACGACCAGTACGACGGCTTCGTGATCCTGCACGGCACCGACACCATGGCGTTCACCGCCTCGGCGCTCTCCTTCATGCTGGAGAACCTGAGCAAGCCCGTCATCGTGACCGGCTCGCAGATCCCGCTGGCGGAACTGCGTTCAGACGGGCAGATCAACCTGCTTAACTCCCTGTACGTGGCCGCTAATTACCCGATCAACGAGGTAACGCTGTTCTTCAACAACCGGCTGTACCGTGGGAACCGTACCACTAAAGCGCACGCTGACGGCTTTGACGCTTTTGCCTCACCTAACCTGCAACCGCTGCTGGAAGCGGGGATCCATATCCGTCGTCTGGGCACGCCGCCCGCGCCGAATACCGCAGGCGAACTGATCGTTCACCCCATCACCCCGCAGCCGATCGGCGTGGTGACGATTTATCCGGGTATTTCCGCCGACGTGGTGCGCAACTTCCTGCGCCAGCCGGTGAAGGCGCTGATCCTGCGCTCCTATGGTGTGGGTAACGCCCCGCAGAACGGTGAGTTCCTGAAAGAGCTTCAGGAGGCGAGCGATCGCGGGATTGTGGTGGTCAACCTCACCCAGTGTATGTCCGGTAAGGTCAATATGGGCGGCTACGCCACCGGTAATGCTCTGGCGCACGCTGGCGTGATCAGTGGTTTCGATATGACCGTTGAGGCAACGCTGACTAAACTTCACTATTTACTGAGTCAGGATCTGGATATTGATTCCATTCGCCGCGCCATGATGCAAAACCTGCGCGGTGAACTGACGCCGGACGAATAAGGAGGTCCCATGAAGCAACGCGCCCTGTTACTGGTCGATTTGCAAAATGATTTCTGTGCGGGCGGTGCGCTGGCCGTCGCGGAAGGCGACAGCACCGTAGACGTCGCGAACTCGCTGATTACGTGGTGTAAGGCTCGTGGTGAAGCGGTGGTGGCGAGTCAGGACTGGCATCCGGCAAACCACGGCAGCTTTGCCAGCCAGCACAACGTTGAGCCTTACAGTCAGGGCGAACTGGACGGGCTGGCGCAAACCTTCTGGCCCGATCACTGCGTAGAGCAGACGGAAGGCGCTGAGCTGCACCCGCTGCTGAACCAGAAGGCCATCGACGCGGTGTTCCACAAAGGTGAAAACCCAACCATCGACAGCTACAGCGCGTTCTTTGATAACGGCCATCGTCAGAAGACGGCGCTGGACGCGTGGTTGCGCCACCATGAGATCACCGAGCTGATTGTGCTGGGCCTGGCGACGGATTACTGCGTGAAGTTCACCGTGCTGGATGCGCTCCAGTTGGGCTACACCGTGAATGTCATCACCGACGGCTGTCGCGGGGTGAATATTCAGCCGCAGGACAGCGCCCAGGCGTTTATGGATATGGCCGCAGAAGGCGCAACGCTGTATACGCTGGCTGACTGGATGGAGACGCAGGCGTAAGCTTTTTTAGCCGGGTGGCTTCGCCTTACCCGGCCTATATAACCAGAGAAAGTAGGCCGGGTAAGGCGCAGCCGCCACCCGGCATTTCTTCCCCAATCCCCATAAAGTGAACTCCCTCGCATCACAAGCGAAACGGCGATGCTATTCTCTTCAGGCTGTTTTTTCGCCACGCCTTTTCTGTGGCGTGGTTATTTTTATTTGGTCAAAGAGGAACTTATATGAAACGTTTGCCCTTGCTGGCAGCATTACCCTTGCTTTGCGCGTCACTGGCTTCCGCCGCGCCCCTGATGTCCGTGGGCTACTTCAATGGCGGTGGCGATGTTACCGCCGGACCGGGTGGCGATATTAATAAACTCGACGTCCGCCAGATCACCCACCTCAACTACTCGTTTGGTCTGGTCTATAACAACGAGAAAGACGAAACCAACGCCGCGCTGAAAGATCCGGCAAAACTGCATCAAATCTGGTTATCACCTAAGGTGGCATCCGATCTGGCGTTACTTCCTCAGCTTCGTAAACAAAACCCGAACCTGAAAGTCCTGCTTTCCGTTGGCGGCTGGGGCGCGCGTGGTTTTTCTGGCGCAGCGGCAACCAAAGAGAGTCGCGCGGTATTTATTCGCTCCGCGCAGGAGATCGTCAGTAAATACGGCCTGGACGGGATCGACCTGGACTGGGAATATCCGGTCAACGGCGCGTGGGGACTTGTCGAAAGCACCCCTGCCGACAGGGATAATTTCACCGCGCTGTTAAAAGAGATGCGTGACGCATTTGGTAAGAAAAAGCTGGTCACGATTGCGGTGGGCGCGAATGCGGAAAGTCCGAAAAGCTGGGTGGATGTGAAAGCTATTGCCCCCCTGCTCGATTACATCAACCTGATGACCTACGACATGGCGTACGGTACTCAGTATTTTAACGCGAATCTGTATGACTCCAGCGCCTGGCCGACCGTGGCCGCTGCCGATAAATACAGCGTCGATTTTGTGGTGAATAACTATCTGGCCGCCGGGCTGAAGCCGCAGCAGATGAACCTCGGAATTGGTTTCTATGGGCGCGTGCCGAAACGTGCCGTAGAGCCAGGGATCGACTGGACGAAACCGGATGCGCAAAAAAATCCTGTCACCCAGCCCTACTTTGGACCGCAGGAACTGAGCCTGTTTAAATCGCTTGGCTATGATCTGACCAAAGATACCTATGTGAAATACAACGATATCGTCCGCAAACTGCTGAACGATCCGCAGAAACGCTTTACCGAGCACTGGGACGAACAGGCGAAAGTGCCGTGGCTGTCGGTGAAATCCGCCGACGGTAAGGCGCTGTTTGCGATTTCCTATGAGAACCCGCGTTCCGTGGCGATCAAAGCGGATTACATCAAGGAGAAAGGTCTGGCTGGCGCCATGTTCTGGGAGTATGGGGCTGACGACGAAAACCAGCTCGCGAAACAGCTGGCGGAGTCGCTTGGGATCCCGCATCAGTAGTAAGACAATCAAGCCCTCTCCCTTTGGGAGAGGGTTGGGTGAGGGCATCAACCCGCACCGTTATTGCATTTTCATCGTCGCAATTGGCTTCGGCGTGATGCCGAAGTCTTCTTTCAGCTCGCGCTTGCTTTTCATCACCATCTGACCGTTAGTGTCGATGGTCATGTGCTGGGCGTCGGTATTGTGACGCGCCTGCCACAGCATCACCAGCTGCAAACTGTTCTCTTTTTGCTCAGGTGTGAGCGCCACACCGTCCGGCCATTTTCCCAGCTCAACGGCCGTCACCAGACGCTGATAAACCTCCGGGGTCATACCTGCAATCATGTCATCAATATTCATGATCTCTCCCTTTTAAAGGAATAATTTGCTGAATCGTTTTTTCAACCCTTGGTCTGGTCGCCGTTTTCACCATCGGTAAAGCTCATGGAAGCCGAATTTACGCAGAAACGCTCCCCCGTCGGCTGCGGGCCATCCGGGAAAACATGCCCGAGATGGGCGTCGCAGTTCCCGCAGCGAATTTCGGTGCGCACCATGCCGTGCGAGGTGTCCGTCAGGTAGTGGATCGCATCATCGCTGACAGGCTCGTAAAAGCTCGGCCAGCCGCAGCCAGAATCGTACTTCGTCTGGGAGTTAAACAGCGGTGCATCACACACCAGGCAGTGGTAGACGCCTTCCCGTTTATTGTGCAGCAAACGCCCGGAAAACGGCGGTTCTGTGCCGTGATTTTGCGTCACGTAAAACTGCATCTCTGTAAGGTTTTTTTTCAAATCGTCGGGGTTACGTTGGTTCGACATATGCTTACATCTCGCTGTTGAAACAGACATCTTTTATCCCAGATTCTAACAAAACATTAACACCCGCGCGTGCACTTTTGTTCTAAACTTATGTGTCGCGAAAAGGCGGTCAGGCAATTGTGATCAATTTCACATTTTAATCCTGCGAGGCCTTTAAAATTCCGGGCGCAGCCCCCATGTGGTTGCTAGCTCAAAGGGAAAGTGAGGCGAGTCAGTCGCACAAACGTTAGTCACAGGATTGATTTGTCGCAATGATTGACACGATTCCGCTTGACGCTGCGTAAGG
>ERZ773242.2620-NODE-2620-length-14350-cov-105.106051_pt1 | contig 14350 bp, 10 predicted proteins | sample MGYA00511077_ERZ773242 | MGnify/ENA primary metagenome ERZ773242 (study PRJEB29015, sample SAMEA2737754) | human gut metagenome | biome: human gut; feature: human-associated habitat; material: faeces | place: China | collected 2012 ... | reverse complement strand
ACAGCAGAAAGAAATTCTCCAAAAGCTAAAGCGAGGAGAAATTGATATGATTGTCGGAACTCACAGACTTGTGCAGAAGGATGTTGAATTCCGTGACCTCGGACTTGCAATCATAGATGAGGAACAGCGTTTCGGTGTTGCCCAAAAGGAGAGATTCAAGGAACTGTGCAAAAATGTCGATGTGCTTACGCTCTCGGCTACTCCTATTCCGAGAACCCTCAATATGGCGATGAGCGGTCTGCGTGATATGAGCGTTATCGAAGAAGCGCCGACAAACCGTCAGCCTGTTCAGACCTATGTGCTTGAACACGATGATGCGGTTATCAACGAGGCAATCCGCCGTGAGCTCCGCCGTGGCGGTCAGGTGTTCTATCTTCACAACAATGTTGAAACAATTTCTTCATGTGCTGCAAAAATTCAGGAGGCTGTTCCCGAGGCAAAAATCGCAATCGGTCACGGCAAAATGAAAGAGGGCGAACTCAGCGAAGTTTGGCGACAGATGCTTGAACAGGAGATTGATGTGCTTGTCTGCACGACAATTATCGAAACGGGTGTCGATTTGCCGAATGCCAACACCCTTATTATAGAAAATGCCGACTGTATGGGACTTTCGCAGTTGCATCAGCTCAGAGGCCGTGTGGGCAGAAGTTCACGAAGGGCATATGCCTACTTTACCTTCAGACGGAACAAGGTTCTCACGGAGATTCAGCAGAAAAGGCTTGCCGCAATCAGGGAATTTACAGAATTCGGCAGCGGCTTCCGCATTGCAATGCGTGACCTTGAACTGCGAGGTGCGGGCAATATTATGGGCGCACAGCAGCACGGGCATATGGAATCGGTCGGTTACGATATGTACCTCAAGCTTCTTGATGAGGCAGTAAGCGAGGAAAAGGGCGAGCAGAATGTCACAAAAGACCTCGACTGTCTTATTGATATTTCGGTTGACGCTCATATTCCCGAAAGCTATGTTGAAAGTCTTACACTTCGTCTTGATGTTTACCGCAGAATTGCCGATATCCGCAGTAATGAGGACGCAGACGATGTTATTGACGAGTTGCAGGACAGATTCGGCAAGATTCCGAACTCGGTTCTCGGACTTATCGACATTGCCCTTGTGCGTAACAAGGCTTACTCAATGGGCATTTACGAAATCAGACAGAACGGCACAACGCTCATGCTCTTTGTAAACGAACTCAAATCCCCTCAGGTTGCCGACTTGCTCATTGCTTTGGGCGGAAAGGCAAAGCTTGTTGCCGGAGCAAAACCTTGCGTTGCGGTTGAGTGCAAAAACAGTTCCGCTCCGCTTGAAATCCTCACCAAAATTTTCGGTGTGCAGTAATTTAACGGTATAAAGCCGTAATTTGTTAAGAAAAAACCTCCCGAAACTACAAAAATACTGTTTTTCGGTGGAAATTCTCAACAAAATTTTATAAAAATGTAGACAATGACGATTTTTTTGTGTATAATCGTAAGGTACATTATCCTGCGAAAGTGTGTTTGCAGGACACTTTGCATTTAATTTTTCAGAAGGACGGTAAAAAACTATGAAGCCTAATATCAAGGTTGGTTCATTTTTACTTGCAATTGTTATGATGTTTTCGGTTTTTGCAATTGCAGGTTGTACACCCACAACTCTTAACAAAGAATGGTCGTATAAGACAAGCGACAACGAGCTTGCCATCGGCGTTTATATCTACTCACTCAATGCAGCTTACAGTCAGGCTGAGTCATTTGCTAAAAAGCTTGACGATTATGATTCGACATCTGACAAGTGGCTTGATGAAAAAATCAAGGACGATGACGGCAACGAGCAGGTTGCAAGAGAGTGGATTAAAGATCAGGCTAAGAAAATGTGCCTCAGCTACCTCGTAGTTGACGAACAGCTTAAAAAGGAAAATGTAAACATCGGTCAGGCAACTCTTGACTCCGCAACAAATCAGGCTGAAACATACTGGAATGTCGGCCCGTATGCGTCACAGGGTTATGTAATGCCGATGAAGAAGCAGTATGAAAAGTACGGCGTTTCACTCGACAGCTTTGCATACTGCACAACTCTCTACAACACAAAGTATGAGGCTCTCTTCAAAGCAGTTTACGGCAAGGGCGGCTCAAAGGAAGTTTCCGACGCCGACCTTACAAAGTATTTCAAGGAAAACTATACGGACTACTCATATCTTCCCGTGAACCTTTATACATCAACAAAAGATGAGGCAGGTTCATCAAAGAATGTTGCAATGAGCGACAAGGAAATCAAGAAGGTTGAGGATCAGCTTAACGGCTACAAGAATGACCTTAACAAGGGCGGTTCTTTTGATGATGTTATTGCATCATACAAGAAGTCAAGCGGTTCGGGAACAGATTCTTCTGTTTCAAATGTAGAAGTTCTTGACAAGAGCTCAATCGGTGACGAGCTTAAAAAGGCTATCGGCAAGCTTGAAACAGGCAAGGCTGAAACTCTCAAGGTTGGCAGCGGTGACAGCGCAATCTACTATCTCGTTTATAAGAAAGACGTCAACAAGGATGTTGACAGCTATATCGGCAACGAATCAAACAGAGCCGGTGTACTTGCGTCAATGAAGTCAGACGAATTTTCAAAGTACATTGACAGTCTTGCAGAGAAACTCAAGTATGAAGAAAACACTTCGGTTATTGACAAGTATAAGCCCGAACTCTTCTTCGTTGCGGTTGAGCCTACAACATCGGCGTCAACAACATCGGCATCCGATAAAAGCTCAAAATAATTGATATCGGACATACAACAGACGCATTTTCAGATTATTCTGAAGAAAGGGGCTTTTATGAAAAAACATTCAAAGCTTTGCGCAATTTTTCTGACGGCACTTTTGAGCATTTCTGCTGTGAGCTTTTCCGTATCGGCAGTCGGTGAGGAGGTCGATCCCGGCGGAGATTCAAGCGTTATTGTTGATCCCGTAGAGCCGGAGCCCGAGCCCGAACCGGAACCGGAACCATCACCGGAGCCTGAGCCGCAGCCGCAGCCCGATCCTGTGTATCCGGACTCGTCGGACAGTTCATCATATGTAGATCCCGGCTATTCGTCAAGTGATTCGTCATATGACAACAACTATAACTATGACAGTAGCTATGACTACAACAATAACAGTTATGACAATAATTACAGCAGCAGTCAGACTTACTACTACTCTGAGCCGTCATATGTAGGCGGCGGTCAGTCCTATGTTGCTCCGTCGAATACTGCTCCGTCAGCGTCGCTCATCAAGTCTGACGATAACATTGACGAAAAAACTCTTTCAAGCAACGACTGGTCGGATATCGCAAAAAATCTTAAAAATACCGACACATCGGGTTCTGACGGTGATGACTTTAACTTCATCAAGAACAATAACAGCAAGGGTGACAACGGTCATTGGATGTTCTATGTTTCACTTGTTTTGCTCTCACTCGGTGTTGCAGGCATTGCGTACTTTGTAATTTCAACTGTTCTCAACAGAAAGAAGAGAGTCACAGTCGGCGGCAGAAGCAACGCTCCAAAGAGCAAATCTGTACAGCCACAGCGTTACAGCAGTAACGATGATTATGCCGATGATTACTCATCTTCAGGCAGAAAGTCAGAAAGACGCAGTAAGTACGATACTGCCGAAATTCAGCTTCCAAAGAACAGCCAAAAGGGCGGAAGAAGATACAAGTAATTAAATAACTTTATAAAACAAAAGCAGTTCCAAAATCGGAACTGCTTTTTTGTTTGACTGTTTAATTAAATTTTCGCATGACTTCTGTCTGAATGTCAAAATCAGTTTTTGTCATAGGGCTTTTTGTATGCCTCTTTGAACGGTTTTACAGTGCCGTCCTTTTCTTCAACGCTTACATTGTCAAGTGTTGCGTTGAACTGTGTGCGGATTTCGCCAAGATAAATTTTGTACAGCTCTTTCTGCTCTTTTTGCTCAGCCTCGGTAAGTCCCTGTTCCTTTTTCTTTTTTGCAAGCTCATTAATTCTGTCAAGCATCTTTTTATCCATAAGTCAATCCTCCCGACCATTATTTTGGTTTTTAGAGCAATCTGCTCCAAAGCTATGATATCACACAATCAGCCAAAGTGCAAATTTTCGATTTCTCGGTTGAAAACAAAAATTTTTTGTGCTATCATTCAATTAAAGCCGTTACACGGTAAATTTTTTCGGCGGTGAATTATGGAAAATTTCAGCTTATTGCACCCGACAAATTCAAATGCATCCTACAGAACTCTCAACAAAGAGGCGCTGAATGATTTGTCGGTTGATTATATATGTGACGCTCTCACAAAAGAGCAGTATGAACGCAACAGCATAAAGCAGCTGCTGATAAATATTACGGATGACGAGGAAGTTATAAAATATCGTTGCGATGTTTTTGAGGATTTTCTTCGTTTTCCGAAACTTCGTGATGATCTATCCGCACTTCTTGTAAAGCTGAACGATTTGCGTGAAATTGAGCGCTTTCAAAAGGATACCGAGGCATCTTCCTTGTGGCAGCTTGTAAACCGACTTCGTGAAATGGACGGCTATGTCGATTGCATTACAAGAATAAAAAACACGCTTGAAACAATTGAAGTAAAGTCGCAGGGTCTGCTTGAACTCAAGAAAAATGTTCAGTCAATTTACAATGACAGCGGTTTTCCCGAACTAAAAAAGGATATAATAGATACGCTTGCAAAGGCTCAAAAGCTCAAGAGCATTACACTCGGTGTGAATCTTGACGATTTGCTCCGCCCAAAGAGTGTGGGTGTAATCTCACTCAATGACAAAGAATTTACCGACAGCGGTATTCTCAAAAGATTTATGAAGTTTACAAACCGTGACAGCGAACTGCACCACGGCAACGATGTTTCGGGATTTTTAAGCTTTCATCCGTCCAATCCGTCAACCACGCAGTTCGGGCTGGGACAGTTTGTTGTGGGCGCTCAGCAGGATGTAAACCACACTATGAACAGCTCGCTGACCGGCGCAGATCCTATGTCTGACGCACTCAAAAATGTTGTGACCGATATCCTCCGCAGAACCGTAAATGACATAAAATCAATGCTCAACAGATATGTCAATGTCAACGGCTACTCGTTCGTTTCGCTTATGCCCGAAATCATTTTCTATATTCGTTTTGCAGAGCTTTGTGATAAGATGAAAAAGAAAAATCTTCCGCTGTGCAAGGCAGAAGTTTTGCCGAAAGAGGACAGAAACTGCTGCCTTAGAGATGTTTACAACCTCAAACTCGGCATAAAATCGGCAAGCGGTGAGAATTTGGATATTGTCACAAACGATATTGATTTTAACGATGACAGGCGAATTTACATTCTGACAGGTCCGAACCGTGGCGGTAAAACCACGATTACTCAGGCGGTCGGACTTGCGTTTCTGCTTGCTCAGAACGGAATATATGTTCCTGCAACGCAGATGAAATTCAGCCCATGCGACAGCATTTTCACGCATTTTCCTGCCGATGAAAACGATACCGTTGACCTCGGCAGACTCGGTGAAGAAAGCAAAAGACTTGCCGAAATTTTCTCCTCGGCAAGCCGTTACAGTCTGCTTTTGCTCAACGAAAGCCTTGCAACAACCAATGTTGCCGAGGGCTTGTACATTGCCCGTGATGTTGTCAAATCAATGCGCTATCTCGGCACAAGGGCGATTTTTAATACCCATATGCACGATTTGGCTCGCAATCTTGACGAGGTGAACACAACCGTAAAGGGCGACAGCAAGGTCGAAAGTCTGGTAACAGGTGTTGAAAACGGACAGCGTTCGTTCAAGGTTTTCATTGCTCCGCCTCAAGGTGTAAGCTATGCCAAAGACATTGCCGAAAAATACGGTGTAACCTTTGATAAAATCAAAAAACAGATTGATCGGCAGCGTGTCGCTGCACCCGGTTCGGGAAGATAGTATGTAATAATAAAAAACATATTATGCCCGAGCGGAAGTTTTTTTAAAATTGAAAGTTGAAAATTGAAAATGGAAAATTGCGGTCGGGCAGACAGTTTGCAAAATGCAAATCATTGTCGCCCGACTGTTTTTGTATATATAGAAGTTGCGTTTAAATGTATGGGCGGATGCTACGGTGTTGCAATTATTTTGTTATATTCAGAAAATTCGTATAAAAGAAAACGGAGTGCATTACGCACTCCGTTTTCTTACGCCCACAAAATAATAAAAAAAGAAGGAAATAGCTGTTTAATAAAGTAACAGTTTAACCTTGCAGGATTTCAAGTCATTTCCTGTAAACCGCTACCCTATGCGAGTATTCTAACACTAACAGTAATAAAAGTCAAGACTGTTATACTATTTTTTGTTATTGATAGTAATAATATCGTTTAACTTTACACATTGAATAAATCATGTGTCTGAAATTTATGCAGATTATCAAAAGAAACCTGCCTGTCTGAAGAAGAAAATCCACAAAAACATCGTGAAACATGCTAAAACCGAAGTGAACACAACCGCCGCACCTGCAAGTTTAAAGTCGCTGTCCATTTGCTGAGCCATTGTGAATGACGAAACCGCACACGGCGATGCAAAAAGTCCGATAAGCGACACAAAGTCAACTCCTCTGATTCCTATAAGCGCCGCCGTACCCAGACAAAGTGCCGGCACAACAACAAGTCTTGCGATTATGCAGATTATGAGGTTGCGTGAACAGCCTTTTATGCTGTCAAATGTGACAGACGCACCGAGTACAATCAGCGCAAGCGGAGTTGCAACCGCCGCAATATCCGAAACCGTTTTGTCAATTGTTTCCGGAAGGCTTATATTGAACGCAACAGACAAAAGTCCGAGTACAGAGCCGATAATCAGAGGATTTTTGGCAATACCTTTTAAAATTTTCAGCACATTTATCTTTTGCCCTCTGAAAATTTCAAGCGTGATGACGGCAAGCATATTGTAAATCGGAACAACAACAGCAACAAGCACGGCCGTCATGCCAAGCTTATCCTTGCCGAAAATATTCGCCGCAATCGGAAGTCCCATAAGTACAAAATTACTGCGGTAAATCGCCTGAATCATCGCACCACGGCTGTAATTTGACTTTTCAACAAGGAGTGTAAACCCGATTGACAAAAAGTAAATCGTGAACACGCCAATAACCGCAAAGGCAAGCAGCTTCGGGCTGAAAACGCTTGAAAAATCCGAGCCGTAGATGTTATTGAACATCAGAAACGGAAAAAATACATTGAAAACAATTTTGTTAAGCTGAGGCAGAAAGCTGTCCTGCAAAATTTTTAATTTTCTCACAAGAAAACCGATGAAAAGCATTATGAACATCGGCAGAACCGCATTAAGCGCAACGAAAAAGCTCTCCATAAAATCACCTCTTTTCAGGATACCACATTGCAAAAATTTTTTCAACAAAGCATATACCCGAAAATGTACATTTGTTCAAGTTGAAATATGTCGATTTGTGTGTTAAAATATTCTGTGAACGATTTAAAATGAAACAACGAGGTGTGTCCATGAAAAAATGTGAATTCTGCGGAAAACAGATATCGTATTTTGACCAGTATTGTGATGATGAGTGTCATATTAAAGCAAATAAATTTTACGAAAAGGGCGAGCGTTTCGGCAAGCTGTTTGCGGTAATCAATATGATTTGTGTGTTCGGAATTCCAATCGGACTTTTTATGCTCTCGTTTGCAAGAGAGGTCGGTCTTACCGTCGCACTTGCAAGCTGTGTAATTCTCGGAATTATGCTCATTATTCTTCCGTTTCCCACTGAAAATATGATTTCAAAATTCAAAATTCAGAAAGCCGTAAAAATCACAAGAATGATCGGCGGTGCGGTAATCTTTCTCGGAGTGCTGATTTTGCTCCTTGCATTGTTAATTAAATTCTGATTTAAATTGAATAAAACGAAAAATTGCGTCAATACTATTTTCAGCAAATACAAAGGAGGACTTTGAATGCTCGATAAAATAGCATTGACGCTTCTTATTATCGGCGGACTCAACTGGGGAAGTGTCGGCATTTTTCAGTTTGATCTTGTTGCGTGGATTTGCGGCGGACAGACAGGAATCATAAGCCGTATTGTTTACATTCTTGTCGGACTTTCCGCAATCTGGTGCATTACACTTTTATTCAGGGACACAAGTGACACCGTGACGGACGGAACAGTTGCGGATTCGTAGTTTTTGCAGTAGGTTTAGCCTTGCGGGCGGATGATATCCGCCCATACATTTAAACGCAACTTCTATATATACAAAAACAGTCGGGCAACAATGATTTGCATTTTGCAAACTATCTGCCCGACCGCAATTTTCAATTTTCCATTTTCAACTTTCAATTTCAAAAAACTTTCGCTCGGGCATAATATGTTTTTTACATTGCAAACTGTCTACACGAAAGGGGAACGGCGGCTCGCCGTAAAATAACCATAAACAAAAAACAGGCTGTCATATGACAACCTGTTTTCTTATGTAATATTTACTGCGTGGCAGATTTATTTCAATTAAAGTGCCTCAACAATGGCTCTTGTATCTCTTGCAATAACCATTTCTTCGTCGGTTGCAATGAGTTCAACTCTGATTGCAGAATCAGGAGTTGAGAGTGTGCCTGTAACACCGCATGTAGCCTGCTTGTTAAATTCCTTATCCAACTTAACGCCAAGGCATTCAAGATAGTCGCAAACCTTTTCACGGAGCATAGGCTGGTTTTCACCGATACCTGCCGTGAATACGATGCCGTCACAACCGCCGAGCGCTACATAATAGCTGCCGATGTACTTTGCAATCTGGTAGTAAAGCATTTCGTGGGCAAGGTGAGCTCTCATATTGCCGTCTGCTTCGGCTGCACAAACATCACGGTCGTCAGACGAAACACCCGAAATGCCCAAAAGTCCCGATTCCTTGTTGAGAATCTTTGACATTTCCTCGGGAGTGAGATGCTCTTTTTCAGCGATAAATGTGATAACAGACGGATCAAGTGAACCTGAACGGGTACCCATCATAAAACCACCGAGAGGAGTAAGTCCCATTGTAGTGTCGATAACCTTACCGCCTTTTACGGCTGTGATTGAAGAACCGTTGCCGATGTGACAGGTAATAAGCTTGAGCTCTTCCTTTTTTCTGCCCATAAGGTCAGCCATTTTTTCGGAAACATAACGGTGAGATGTGCCGTGAAAGCCGTACTTTCTTACACCGAACTTTTCATAATATTTGTAAGGTATTGCATACATAAATGCTTTTTCGGGCATTGTCTGGTGAAAAGCAGTATCAAAAACCGCAACCTGCGGAACTTTCGGACCGAAAACCCTTGTACATGCCTCAATGCCCTGAAGATGTGCAGGGTTGTGAAGAGGTGCAAGAGGAGCAAGCTCTCTGATTTTGTTGATTACCGAGTTATTTACAAGCACCGACTTGTCAAAGTACGCACCGCCCTGCACAACTCTGTGACCTACGGCGGAAACCTCGGACAAATCGCTGATTGCACCGTATTCGGGATCTATGAGTGCATTTTTAACAGCCTCAAAAGCCTGAGTGTGATTAAGCATCTGTGTTTTGCGGTTGATTTTTTTGCCGTCGGGTGTTTTAAAACCAATGAAAGCACCGTTCTGACCGATTCTTTCACAGTTACCCTTTGCGAGAACTGCCTCGTTGTCAGTATCAATAAGCTGGTACTTGAGCGAGGAACTGCCTGCGTTGATTACGAGAATTTTCATTACAATCGTCCCCTTTGGTAGTTGTTTTCAGTTTAAAATATAAGAAATATATTTGCCTGTCGTCATATTTTATACTATAATGTAAATCAGAAAAAGACTTTTTAAAATTGACAGGTCACACATACATATGATACTCCAAATTATGTATGTTTTCAAGTGTTTTTTACAATATGTGTGCGAAATAAAGGCTTCGGAGGAATAGTTATGGCAACAGCTGTCATCTGCGAATTCAATCCGTTTCACAACGGTCATAAATATTTGCTCGAAAGTGCAAAAAATGTGCTTAAAGAGCCGGTCATAGCAATTATGAGCGGCAGCTTTACCCAGCGTGGTGAGGTTGCCGTGTGCGACAAATTTGTCCGTGCAAAATCTGCCCTTGAAAGCGGTGCGGATTTGGTGCTTGAATTGCCCGTTGTGTTCTCACTTTCGGGGGCTGAGGGCTTTGCAAAGGCAGGTGTTGCGATTGCATCGGCTTTTGACTGCACAAATTACCTTGCTTTCGGCAGTGAAAGCGGTGACTGCGAATTGCTCAAAAAATCCGCAAACGCTGTTTGTGATGAAAGGGTACAGGCTCTTGTGCGTGACGGAATGAAAAACGGCGGATACTACCCCCGTGAACTTGAAAATGCCGTCAAAACGGTTTTCGGTGATGAGATTTCGTCCGTACTCTGCGAACCGAACAATATTCTTGGCATTGAGTACATAAAGGCATTGAACGGTACGGGTGTTGAGCCGTTCTCGGTTGCAAGAACAGGTGTTGCACACGACAGCCGAATTGCGGGCGAGGGCTTTGCGTCTGCGTCACACATAAGAGAAATGTTGCGTAACGGTGAAAATGCGAAGAAGTACGCTCCGTACATTCCCGATGAAATCACATTCCCCGAAAATCTTGACAGACCGTTACTGTACCGCCTGCGTACTATGACAAGAGAGGACATTGCAAAACTGCCCGATGTGGGTGAGGGGCTTGAAAACAGAATTGCCGATGCGGCAGTGCGTTGCAGTACCTCATCAGAAATTGCCGACCTTGTAAAGACAAAGCGCTACACTCATGCACGCATACGGAGAATACTCGCCTGTGCATTGCTCGGAATTGAAAAAGCTCATACGCAAATCCCGATTGAGTATGTCCGTGTTTTAGGTTTTACAAACGAGGGTGCGGAATTGCTCAAAGACTGCCGACTGAATATTGTCACCTCAGCAAGCAACGGTATCAGAACAGGCGGCAACACAAAGGCATTGCTTGAAAAGGACATTTTAGCCTACGATATTTCGGCACTTGCGTATGATATTCCAAAAAGGAGCGGCCTTGATTTTACAACGCCTATTGTGAAAATATGACATTGGTCGATTGATTCGTCAATGATATGCCGAAAACGGCAGTTTCTGAGGATTTTTCTTACATTTTTTACCGCAAAAAACAGCGGATTTTACGGGATTTTTATCTTTTTTGTGAGAAGTGCAACAATAAGTGTGTAATCTTTTTGTAATTATTATTGAACCCGATAAAAGTAGAAAAATGGTCAAAAAAACATTGACAAATATTTAACAAAGATGATAAAATAGAATCAATCGAGAATTAGCTAAATTCTGAAACAACAATTGAAAGGATCCAGAAAAATGAAAAGAATTCTTTGCTTTCTGATGGCGTGCACAATGTGCGCATCAGCAGCGGTCGGACTCTCAGGATGCGGTTGTGACGACAACACATCATCAAAAAGCAGTAAGCCCGGCTACAAGGTTGAGCCGACAGAGCCTGACCTTACAAACGGAGATTTCGGATTTTTCATTATCAATCAGGAAGAACTTATGATTACAAAGTACACAGGTTCTGACACGGTTATTGAAATTCCCGAAAGCTACAAGAACTACAAAGTTACCGTAATCGGTGCAAGCGTGTTCAATGACTCCAAAATTACGGAAGTAACAATTCCGTCAAGTATCAAGCAGATTGAAGATTATGCCTTTTCAAGCTGTCACAGCCTCACAAAGGTAAATCTTTCCGAAGGTCTTGAAATCCTTAACAACAGCGTGTTCTTTAACTGCTCTGAGTTAAGAGAAATCAAGCTTCCGAGTACACTCAAAGAAATCGGACCGAGAGCTTTTTCGGGTGCGGCACTTAACAATGTTGTCCTTCCCGACAGCGGTAAACTTACAAAGATTGATGAATATGCTTTTTATCAGTCGCGTGAGCTTACAGACATTACAATTCCGGCTTGTATTACAAGTATTCCCGACAATGTATTCGCAGAATGCAGTAAGGAAGTTACAATCCACGGAGCAAGCGGTTCATATGCCCAGAACTATGCTAAGAAAAACAACCTTAAATTCAAGGCTGACTTAGCCAGTTCTTCAACAAAGGCAACAAAGGCAACAAAGGCAAGCGGTAAGGCTGCCGAGAAAGCCGAGTAATTGAGGCAAATTAATTTGATATCATTTTCAGCTTTGCTGAATCTAATATAATTATGCAAGATAAGAGGTAGATTAAATGAGTACAAAAGAGTATCCTATCGTAGATAACGCAGAAAGCTTTGAAGCTGCCCTTGCAAGAGTAAGAGAAGCTCAGAAAATTTTTGCTACCTACACACAGGAGCAGGTTGACAAGATTTTTCTTGCTGCCGCTACTGCTGCTAACCAGATGAGAATTCCGCTCGCTAAGATGGCTGTTGAAGAAACAGGCATGGGCGTTGCAGAAGATAAGGTTATCAAGAACCACTTCGCATCTGAGTATATTTACAATGCTTACAGAAATGTTAAGACTTGCGGCGTTCTTGAGGAAGACAAGGCTTACGGCATTAAGAAGATTGCTGAGCCAATCGGTGTAATCGCTGCCGTTATTCCTACAACAAACCCAACTTCAACCGCTATCTTCAAGACACTCGTTTGTCTTAAGACAAGAAACGGTATCATCATCAGCCCGCATCCCCGTGCTAAGAAGAGCACAATTGAGGCTGCCAAGGTTGTTCTTGAAGCTGCTGTTAAGGCAGGCGCTCCGGAGGGTATCATCAGCTGGATTGATATTCCTTCACTCGAACTCACAAACACACTTATGCAGGAAGCTGACTGCATCCTCGCAACAGGCGGCCCCGGCATGGTTAAGGCTGCTTATTCATCAGGTAAGCCTGCACTCGGTGTTGGCGCCGGTAACACACCTGCTATCATTGATGAAACAGCTGACATTTTACTCGCAGTTAACTCAATTATCCACTCAAAGACATTTGATAACGGTATGATCTGTGCTTCAGAGCAGTCTGTTATCGTTGAAAAGAAGATTTACAGCAAAGTTAAGAAGGAATTCAAGGCTCGTGGCTGCTACTTCCTTAACGAGGAAGAGACAGAGAAGGTTAGAAAGACTATCATCATCAACGGCGCTCTTAACGCTAAGATTGTTGGTCAGAAGCCTGTTACAATCGCAGCTCTTGCAGGTGTAACAATTCCTGAGGAAACAAAGGTTCTTATCGGTGAGGTAGAATCAGTTGACATCAGCGAAGAGTTTGCTCACGAGAAGCTTTCTCCTGTACTCGCTATGTACAAGGCTGAGGATTTTGAAGATGCTATTGCAAAGGCTGAGCATCTTATTGCTGACGGCGGTTACGGTCACACATCTTCACTTTATGTTGACGCTGTAAACGAAAGAGCAAAGATTGACGAGTTCGCATCAAGAATGAAAACTTGCCGTATCCTTGTTAACACACCTTCTTCACAGGGCGGTATCGGTGACCTTTACAACTTCAAGCTTACTCCTTCACTCACACTCGGCTGTGGTTCATGGGGCGGCAACTCTGTTTCTGAGAATGTTGGTTGCAAGCACCTTATCAATATTAAGACAGTTGCCGAGAGGAGAGAAAATATGCTTTGGTTCAGAGCACCTGAAAAGGTTTATATCAAGAGGGGCTGTATGCCTGTAGCTCTTCAGGAACTCAAGGATGTAATGGGTAAGAAGAGAGCATTTATCGTTACTGACTCATTCCTTTATAAGAATGGCTACACAAAGCCAATCACAGACAAGCTCGATGAAATGGGCATCACATATACAACATTCGCAGATGTTGAGCCTGACCCATCACTTATTTCAGCTCAGAAGGGTGCAGAGGCTATGCGTAAGTTTGAGCCTGACTGCATTATCGCACTCGGCGGCGGTTCAGCAATGGATGCCGGCAAGATTATGTGGGTTCTCTATGAGCATCCGGAAGTTGACTTCCAGGATATGGCTATGCGTTTCTGCGATATCCGTAAGAGAGTTTACACATTCCCGAAGATGGGTGAGAAGGCATACTTCATTGCTATCCCAACATCATCAGGTACAGGTTCTGAGGTTACTCCTTTCGCAGTTATCACAGACCAGAATACAGGCGTTAAGTATCCGCTTGCTGACTATCAGCTTATGCCTAAAATGGCAATCGTTGATGCTAACAACATGATGAGCGGTCCTAAGGGACTTACAGCTGCATCAGGTATCGATGCTGTTTCTCACGCACTTGAGGCTTATGCTTCAATGATGGCTACAGATTTCACAGACGGTCTTGCACTCCGTTCACTCAAGCTTATCTTCGAGTATCTCCCTGCTTGCTATGACAACGGTATGAACGAGCCTGTTGCTCGTGAGAAGGTTGCTCACGCTGCTACAATGGCAGGTATGGCATTCGCTAACGCATTCCTCGGTGTTTGTCACTCAATGGCTCATAAGCTCGGTGCTT
>ERZ773242.2615-NODE-2615-length-14363-cov-3.586944_pt1 | contig 14363 bp, 20 predicted proteins | sample MGYA00511077_ERZ773242 | MGnify/ENA primary metagenome ERZ773242 (study PRJEB29015, sample SAMEA2737754) | human gut metagenome | biome: human gut; feature: human-associated habitat; material: faeces | place: China | collected 2012 ... | reverse complement strand
TTTTAAATGCTTCTTCCTTGGTTTTTCCTTCGCTTAGTTCTGGCTGATCTGATCGATCACGGCATCTCTTACTTTCAATTTATATGTCTGATCCATCCTGCTGTTACTATTAGCTCTCACATGAAATCGAATCAGATTGCTTTTCAGATTTTGCTGTATTATGTTATTGGATTTTCTTTGTCCTGCCACAAAAATCATACATGCTATGGCAAGAAACAGAATCCCTTTGATCATGTTTTTCTTACTCATATTCAGAGGATGTCCTGTTTTTTTCTTTTTATACACAACCTCTTTCTAATTGTCTGAAAATTTATACAATATCAATAACATTTTCTTAAAATTCAGGGTTGACGAATCTGACCAGTTATAGTAACCTAATATCCATGAGGTCATATGACTGACGGAGCACGTGGAAATGATGGGCTTCCTCGGCATGGGCAACAACCCCATGGTCGGCGCAACCGTCGCTGTCGCAGTCGCTGTTGAAGAGGCTATGAAGAAGTAAGCACACGTTGCAGAATATCAAAAACGCATCCCTTCGGGGATGCGTTTTTGTTTTTGGATCAAGTTCGGTGCGGGCGTGGTATCATCTCTGCGATCCATTTTATAATTATTGTACCATTCTTCTGGAAAAGTGTTGAAAATTGAAAAAGTGTATGGTATTATACACTTGCGACACATCTGAATATTATAGCCATTATAGGTGCATTTTTCATTAGGTAAAAATGCATCCTCTGTTTTTGCACCTATATGGCGTGAAAGATGTGTCGCAACATTTGAGGCTATGCATTTTTCAGTGTGTAGCTTCATTTGAGGCTACACACTTTTTTATTTTAAGGAGGAATATAAGATGGATGAAAAGCAATTATTTTATTTTGATGGTGGCGTAGGCGATATTCTGGAAGTATATGAGGATAAAGTAATAATTAAGCACAAAGGCATCTTGAATTTTTTTGCAATGGGAATAAAAGGCGATAAAACAATATACTATGCAAATCTCTCTTCTGTCGAGTTTAAGCGAGCCGGACTTGTATCTGGAAGAATTCAGTTTTCTTTACTAGGTGGAAGAGAAAGTATTGGTGGTGCTTTGAGCGCATCAAGCGATGAAAATACTATCACTTTTGCAAAAAGCACTTTAAATGAGGAGGCAGAACAAATTGCCGAATTTATAAACAAGAAAATTGGACTAGCAAGAAGCAACGGTCCATCTATGCTTTCATCAGCGGATGAATTGAAGAAGTTCAAAGATCTTCTTGATGCAGGGATTATTTCACAGGCAGAATTTGACGCAAAGAAAAAACAGATTTTAGGAGTATGAGCAGATATACATAGGCCATAGCCCATGCGTATCCATTCAAGCAGACAGCCAAAAGACCGGAGTGGGATGATCACTCCGGTCTTTTTATCCGACTTTTACTGGGCTTTTTTTAACTCAGCAATCTGCTGGCTGTGCAGCTTGACGATGGATTTCAAGAAATCGACCTCTTCTTCCAGCTCTTCCACACGGCTTTTCGGGGCAAGCGTTTCGAGAAGCGTCTGCTGGCCTTCAGCGAGCAGATTGAGCTTCGGGGTGATGGCGGATTCCATAACCACATTGAGGCGGTGTGCGAAGATCTCATCGATCATTTTCAGATCTTTTTCATCCAGCATGTTGCGTTCCTCCTGTATGAGATAAGAACAGTATAGCGCGAGAGAATGGGAAACGTCAAGTGCTGTGTGGGCAAATGGGAAAAAACATGCGTACCGGCGCGGAGAGACCGCAAAAACTGCCCCGCCTTTTCAGACAGGGCAGTTGGTATTTTCAGTTTACTTGGTGCCGAAGATGCGGTCGCCCGCGTCGCCGAGGCCTGGCACAATGTAGCCGTGCTCGTTCAGATGATCGTCCACCGCGCCGCAGTAGATGTCGACGTCGGGATGCTTCTCGCGGAGCATCCGGATGCCCTCGGGCGCAGCCACGAGAACCATCAGCTTAATGTTCGAGCAGCCGCGCTTTTTCAGCTCAGCAAGGGCTGCGTCGGCGCTACCGCCGGTGGCGAGCATCGGGTCGACGACCATGACCTCACGGTCGGCAATATCCTTGGGCAGCTTGCAGAAATAGGTGTGCGGGACGAGCGTCTCTTCGTCGCGGAACATGCCGATGTGGCCCACACGCGCCGACGGGATCATCCGCAGCACGCCGTCCACGAGGCCGAGGCCCGCGCGCAGGATGGGAACGACCGCGATCTTCTTGCCGGCCAGCGTCGGCAGCTCCGCCGTGCAGAGCGGCGTCTCGACCATCTTGGTCGTCAGCGGCAGATCCCGCGTCGCCTCGTAGGTGATGTACATGCCGATCTCCGAAACCAGCTCGCGAAAATCTTTGACGCTGGTGTTCTTGTCGCGCATGATGCTCAGCTTGTGGGCGACCAGCGGATGGTCGACAACGTGTACGTGCTCTCCAAATTCCATGTGACTCATAACTCGTTCCCTTTCTGCAATCATTTGCCCATATTCTCTTTTTCGATTCTGGTACGCTCTGCCTGACTGAGGCGCAGATAACTTGGGATCAGCTCCAGCCCGGAGCCGGGTTCGCCCGCGTCGATCTTCGCCTGGGCTGCAAGCGCCGTGCCGGACGCGTGTTGTCCGCGCAGGTGCTCCGGCAGGAGGCAGAGCGCCGGAATGCTCACTCGGAGCGTATTATAGCACAACTCTGCGCCGTCGCCAACTAGAAAAATCGCTTTTTCGAGATTTTTTAATTCCGCGCCCAATTCTTCGATGGAAATGGCTCGGTCTTCACTGAGACGCAGCAGTTTTCCGTCCTCCACGGAGAATACCGCGTTGTAGACCTGCGCGCGCCGCGCGTCCATACAGGCGCAATACACGCCGTCGCACATCGCCGCACCGCGCACCATCGCCTCCAGCGTCGACACGCCGTAACAAGGCAGCTGCCGTGCCCAGGCGAGGCCCTTTGCCGCGGCCACACCGATGCGCACACCGGTGAAGCTGCCCGGCCCGGCGGCGACGGCCACCGCATCGATGTCCGCGACGGTCAGGTCGCAGTTTGCGAGCAAGTCTTCCGCCATTTTCGCAAGCGTCCGGCTGTGCGTCTGGCCGGAGTTCTGAAAGTATTCACCGAGCAGCGCGCCGTCCTGTAAGATGGCCACGCTTGCCGCCTTCGCTGAGGATTCAAACGCCAAGATCCGCAAACCGCTCGCCTCCTTCGATTGTGATGGTGCGGACATTCTCGTCCGCCGGGTCTTTGTGGATCGTGATGCGGATCGCGCCGGAAAGCGCTTCTTCCACATTCTCGCTCCACTCCACGGCGCAGACGCCGCCGCGCGCGAGATAATCTTCCCAGCCGATGTCGAAGAGGTCGTCGGCGGAATCCAGACGGTACATGTCAAAGTGGAACAGCGGCATCCGGCCGCTGAGATATTCGTTGACGATGGTATACGTCGGGCTGGTGACCTGTTCGGTCACGCCGAGCCCCGCGGCAAGGCCGCGCGTAAACGCGGTCTTGCCCGCGCCAAGGTCGCCATAATAGGCAATGATGTCCCCCGGCAGTAACTTGGCCGCGATTTTCCGTCCGATGGCCTCTGTTTCTTCTGGCGAATGAGTCCGGATTTGCATATCATTCACTCACTTTACGAATGCTGCGAGTGCCGGCGTTGGAAACATGCCAAGCAGCATTACCAGCGCCAGCGCTAACGTCTCCAGTATTTTAGCACATTCCCTGCAAATATGCAAAACTTTTTGGCCATCGAACACTAATTCCTTTGTTTTATGAATCCTTCTTTTTCCCAAACCGATTGAGCAGGGCCACGCCCGCGATCAGGACGATGATCGTCGCAAACACGCCGAGCATCCCCTCGCCCGCCAGCGGCAAAACCTCTAAAAATGCCTGTACGTTCATACTCTGCCCTCCTTAACCGAAAAAGCCTAAAATCATGCCGCCCGCGATCACGGACGCGATCTGCCCTGACACGTTCACGCCCACGGCGTGCATCAGCAAAAAGTTCTGATTGTCCTCCGCGAGACCCATCTTATGCACCACGCGCGCCGACATTGGGAACGCCGAGATGCCCGCCGCGCCGATCATCGGGTTGATCTTGTTTTTGCAGAACAGATTGAGCAGCTTCGCAAACAGGACGCCGCCCACCGTGTCGAAGATGAACGCTACAAGGCCGAGGCCCAGGATCATCAGCGTCTGCCAGTTCAGGAACGCATCTGCCGTCATCTTCGAGGCCACCGTGATGCCGAGCAGGAGCGTGATGAGATTTGCCAGCACCTTCTGTGCCGTTTCCGACAGGGCGTCCAGCACGCCGCACTCGCGCAGCAGATTGCCGAACATCAAAAAGCCGATCAGCGCCACGGCCCGCGGCGAGACAATGCCGGTCAGGATGGTCACGAAGATCGGGAACAGGATCTTCGTCCGCTTCGAGACCTTCGTCCCCGTGTAGCCCATGCGGATACGCCGCTCATGCTTCGTCGTGAGCGCCCGGATGACCGGCGGCTGCACGATCGGCACGAGCGCCATGTACGAATACGCCGCCACGATGATTGGCCCAAGGTACTGCGAGTTCAGGAAGTTTGCCACAAAGATGCTCGTCGGCCCGTCCGCCGCGCCGATGACCGCGATGGACGCCGCGTCGCGGATGTCGAAGCCGAGCAGCGCCGCCATCGCGAATGTGAAGAAAATGCCGAACTGCGCCGCCGCGCCGAACAGCATCAGCTTCGGATTTTGCAGCAGCGGTTCAAAATCGATCATCGCGCCGATGCCGATGAACAGCAGCAGCGGGAACAGCTCGTTGGCGATGCCAGCGCCGAACAGAATGTCAAGCGCACCGGCCTCCGCCACGCCCTCATACACCTGCGTCACCGCGCCGGACATTGGCAGATTCACCAGAATCGCGCCGAAGCCCATCGGCAGCAGCAGCGCCGGCTCCATCTCTTTTTTGATAGCCAGATAGATAAGCAGCGCACCGATCGCCCACATCACCACCTGCTGCCATTGCAGATTCGCCAGATTCGCAAAAATCGTCATACCGTTTCCTCCCAACAAGGTTTTCATGGATTCGCGCATTGGACGCAGCGGTTCCGCGATGGTTCCAAAATTTCAATTCATCTTAACGGAATCTTAATACCAGTCTGCGGAACTTGTGAATTTTTTGCGCTGCGGGCCGTCGGGGTTTACAAAATGACATTTTTTTAGTATAATAAGCAGGATTTTGAACGCGCGATCCCGTGCGAAGGAGGCGAGGCCATGCGGGAAATTTTCCGGACGATCCGGGACTTTTGTAAAAAAGCGGACATGATTTTGCTCGCGCTCTGCGTGGCTGCGTCGGTCTTTGGCATTGTCGCCATCTCCAGCGCGACGAACTTCCTCGGCGGCGGACGCTATGTCCGCACGCAGATCATTGCACTGGTGCTCGGTGTGATCTGCTACATTCTGCTCACGCTGATCGACGTTGACATCATCGCCGAGCGGCGCGAGCTGCTGCTCCTGTTCTGCACGGTCTTCATTGCCCTCCTCTTCAAATGGGGCGACACGCAGCAGGGCAACCGCAGCTGGCTGAATTTCAGCTTTCTCCCCTTCAGCATCCAGCCCGCCGAGCTTTGCAAGATCCCGTTCATCCTCATTCTTGCCAAGATCATGAGCGTCAAGCAGAACAAGATCTCCGCCCCGACAACGATCTTACAGATCGGCGGCGTCACAATCTTCCTGTTCGTGCTCATCATTGCCGCGTCGGAAGACCTCGGCGTCGCACTGCAATACATCTTCATTTTCGTCATCATGGCCTTCGTCGGCGGCGTGAACTTTGTCTGGTTCCTCGGCGCGCTCGGCGCGCTGGCCGCCGCCGCGCCCACGATCTGGACGCACCTCAGCGACGACCGACGGAACCGCATCCTCGTCCTCTTCGACGCCTCGATTGACCCCGACGCGCAGAACGAACGCTATCAGGTCAACCGCAGCATCCGCGCCCTCCAGAACGGCGGCATCCGCGGCCAGGGTCTCTACAACGGTACCATGGTGCAGAGCAGCTCCCTTCCGATGCAGCGAAACGACTTCATCTTCTCCGCCATCGGCGAAGAGCTTGGGATGCTCGGCTGCCTCGCGGTGCTGCTCCTGCTCTCCGCGGTCATCATCCGCATCATCCACGTCGGCATTAAATCCGGCAACTATATGAACCGCCTCATCTGCGTCGGCATCGCGGGCATGATGGCCTCGCAGATCCTGATCAACGTCGGCGTCTGCCTCGGCCTTGTGCCGGTCATCGGCCTGACGCTCCCGTTCTTCTCCTACGGCGGCAGCTCGCTCATCACGACGTTCCTTGCCATGGGCATCGTCTCCGGCATCAACATGCGTCCCGCGCCGGACGTCCACGCCCGGTATATCCGGCCAAAATCATAGCAGCTGCCCGCGTTCACGAATTGTGAGCGCGGGCGTCTGCGTGTCCAGTTTTCTGAACTTGAAACGTTCAGAAAACTGCATATATAATTAGAATCCCCGGAACAGTGCTGTTCCGGGGATTCGTTCGAGGGAAAGAATGAGGAAAGGAAGCCTTCCGCCCGCGCGTCATTTCGGCCGGAAGGCCAGATGTCAGTTGGTGACGGTTCTGCGGCGGATCAGTTCGTCCATGATCTCCTTGTGCTTCTTCTGGCTGATCGGATAGAAGCGGTACAGGATGGCGTTGACCACGCAGATCGCGCACGGGATGACCGAGATGGTCAGGTTGATGGCATTGAGCACCTGCGGGGGTCTGCTGCGTGTTGGCCACGTAGTTCAGCGCCGCGAGGAGCGCACCGCCGGTCGCCGGGCCGTCGCCGAGAGAGGTGATGAGGGGAACCGCAATGATGAGCGTCAGCATCGATGCGACGTTGGCGAACATCATGCGCAGACCACCGGTCTTTGCGTGGTCGGTTGCGTCCGGGGTAATACAGGCCTTCATCGCGCCATAGGGCATGTTCGAGCAGGTGGATGCGACCGTGAGCAGCGTGATTGACTTCCCGCGCTTTGACCTGCAATACTTCGGCACGGAGTACCACTCCGCGCTGGCGCTGCGGCTGGCCATCGTCGCCAAGCCGCAGATCATCGTGCTCGACAGCGACGCGCCGTTCATCAGCGTCTCCAAATTTGTCAGCATACTGCGGGAAAACGACGTCAACTGTGTGCTTATTCTGCTCGAAGGCTCCGGCGCCCGGCACGAGCCGTGTCCCGGCATCGCCGCCATCCGGCTTGGCCGGAACGATCTCTCCCCGCAGCGCGTGCAGGACGCATTCCGCCACGCGATTGCCATGGCGGACTCCCGCTCGGCCATCCGGCTGACCGTATCCAGCCCGCACCAGATGCCGGACGATCTGCTGGCCTATCTGCAAAGCGGCGGCCCGCTCACGCCCGCGCGCCTCGCGCTGCTGTTCCCCCGGACGCAGTGGGTCAACTATAAGCACACGCAGGCCACCGCTGCGCGTTCCGTCGGCGTCTCGGCATCCTATCTCTGCGCCGTGCTGAAAAAGTCGCTCGGCATGACGTACATCGATCTGCTCACCAACGTGCGCATCTATCACGCCAAGCGCCTGCTCGCCGAAGATCCCACGCAGCGCATCCATCAGGTCGCCGCCATGGCCGGCTTCGACGACCAGCGGTATTTCTCCAAGGTTTTCCGCCGCGCTGCCGGCTGCACGCCGCAGCAATACGCCGCATCCATTCCCAGAAAGGAGGTCCCCAGTCCGTGAAAGCCGCCTATTACCCTTCCCCCGGTCAGGTTGCGCTGCACGACGTGCCGGAGCCGGAGCTGCGCCACCGGGACGAGGTCAAGCCGCATCCGCTATGTCGGCGTCTGTGACGACGATATCTCGCTCTACAAGGGCGACAACCGCTCCTGGCCGCTGCCAAAATCGATCGTCGGGCATGAATTTTCCGGTGAGATCGAAGATCTGGGCGAACTGGCCTATCACGCGGGCTTCCGCATTGGCGACGCCGTCAGCGGCTACGCATGGAATTTCTGCGGCGCATGCCGCTATTGCAAATCCGGGCTGGAGGACCATTGCCGCAACGCAGCCTGTATCTCCGTTCTGGCAGAGCACGTTGTGCTGAACATGCGCCAGATCCAGAAGCTGCGCCCCGGCGTGCCGCTCGAGCACGGTATTTTTACCGACGCCATCGGCTACTGCCTCTACAACGGCCTCAAGGATCGCGGCATCGCGGTCGATGCGCATGTGATGATCTTCGGCTGCAACACGTTCTCGCTCATTCTGCTCCAGCTCATCAAGCTCTTCTCCGGGGCCACGGTCTCCATCGCCGAGAAGGATGAGCGCAAGCTTGAGCTGGCCCGCACCCTCGGCGCGGATCACGCCTTTTCCTCCGAAGTGACCACCGTCCTGCGCAACACCGCCGGGATCACGAAGGATCACGGCTATGACCATATTTTCGAAATGTCGCGCGACCCGAAAATGCTCGGACTCACCGGAACCATTGCCGCCGTGCGCGGCGATATCCGCTATTCCTATCTCTACGGCTACACGACCTCCAACGATGTCAACCTCATGGAGCTTTACATGAAGGAGGTCACGCTCAGCCCCTTCTTCCTCGTGCCGTACAGTCTGCCGCGCGCCGTCAGCGTCATGCCGCGGCTCGCGCTTCAGCCGCTCATCACGGACATCTACCCGCTCAGCGAGGTCTCCCGCGCCTATCACGCGCAGGAATCCGGTGCAAGCATCCGCAACATCATCCGCCTGTAACCCGCTTCTTCCGGTGTACGCGCTGCGTCCACCGGAATTTTTTGCTTTCTCTGAGAATATTTCCTCCTCTGCGGCAAACACTAGAGCTATACTTCACTTGAGGAGGTCATCTCTTGAAACATTCCCTTCATCCGCAGCGGCTGATTCTGGCCGTGCTGCTGCTTGCCGCGCTCGTTTCCTCGGTCTGCGCCGCGGAGGTGCGCATCGGCAAGGATTCCATCTACTGCTTCTCCGCCGGCGACTTTGCCGATCCCGCGCGCGGGATCTATGTCGACGCCGTGCCCTCTGCGTCCACGGGGACACTCTGCTATGGGGATCGCGTCCTGTGCGCAGGCGACGTGCTGCCCGTGGCCGCGCTGGGCGAGATCGAGTTCCGCCCGGCCTGTGCTGAAGAGACCGACTGTGCCCTCACCTACCGCGCCATCACGGACTCCGGACTCGGCGCAGTGGAGACGCTGAAGCTCCAGCTCGTGAGCAAAAAGGACACCACGCCGGTCTGCACGGACGTGCAGATGGAAACGTACAAGAACATCGCCAACACCGGCGCGCTCGCGGCCTCGGACGAGGACGGCGATGCGCTGACCTATCAGATCGTCCGCGCGCCGAAGCGCGGCAGCGTCGAACTCGCGGACGATGGCAGCTTCACCTACACGCCAGCGCACAACAAGGTCGGCCGCGACAGCTTTGTCTACACGGCGACCGACCCGGCGGGCAACGTCTCCAACGAGGCGCGCGTGAAAATCAAGATCGTCAAGCCCACCGACGCCGCCACCTTTGCCGACCTGGCCGGCGATCCCCTCGAATACCGCGCGATGGCACTGAAGGACATGGGCGTCTACGGCGGGCGGCAGATCGCCGGGCAGCTCTGCTTCGCCCCGGATGAGACGGTCTCGCGCGGCGAATTTCTCGTCATGGCCATGCGCGTGCTCGGCATGGAGCCGGACGCCGCCGTGCTGACCTCCGGTTTTGCCGATGAAGCGGCCACCGCCGCGTGGATGCGCCCCTATATCACGGCCGCCTATCGCAGCGGCGTCATCTCCGGCGTCAGCGCGGAGACGGGCATGGAGTTCCGACCCAATGCCGCGCTCACCAAGGCAGAATGCGCCGTCATGCTGCAAAATATGCTGGATCTTCCGCAGCCAGACACACAGCCCGTCTTCTCCGTAGAGGAGGGCGAGTGCATCGCGAGCTGGGCCGTGCCCTCTGCCTCCGCGCTGCAAAGTGCCGGGCTGGAGCTGACGCCGCTGGCGGACGGCACGCTCACGCGGCGTGAATGTGCCGAGCTGCTCTACCAGCTCTCCACGCTCTGCCAACAGGACGTCCTGGAAAACTTCCGCTGGGACAGCTAAGTCCTGTCTGAAGCAATACAAAACGGCTCCCCGCGTGGGGAGCCGTTTTGATGTGCTTTTATGGTTACCGCGCCTCGAGCCAGCGGAGGATGTCCGCGTAGACGACCTCGTGGTTGCTCTCGTTGAGCATCTCGTGGCGGCCTTCCGGGTAGATGTGGATGGTTACGTTCTTCATGCCGCTGCGCTTGAAGGCATCGATGCAGGTCAGAACGCCGCGGCTCATGCCGCCGACCGGATCCTTGCCGCCGGAGACGAACAGGACAGGGAGCTGTTTGTTCATCTTCGCAAGATTTTCCGGCTTTTCGTTGCGCTCCACGCCCGAGAGCAGGTCACGCGCGAGGCCGACCGTCGCGTCGAAGCCGCACCACGGGTCCGCCGTATAGGCATCGACGACCTCGTCCACGCTGCAAATCCAGTCATTCTTCGTGCGCACCGGGGCAAACGGCTTATTGTAGCTGCCGAACATGAGGTTCGTCACGAGCTTGCTCGTGTTCGTCTCGCCGACGCGCTTTTCCTCGAGCTTGCAGACGAGCTGCCCGGCCTTGACCTTCGCCATCGGCTCCCAGCCCGTACCGGAGATGACCGCCGCGTCGAGCGCGTCCGGATACGTGTAGAGATACGTCCGCAGGAGGAAGGAACCCATGCTGTGGCCGAGGATATAGTACGGAAGGCCAGGATAGTCCGCCGCCATCTTGTCGTGCAGCGTCTTCTCGTCGGCGACCGCGCTCATCCAGCCGCCGCGGAAGTAGCCGTAGAGGCCGTCTGTGACTGAGCCGCCGTGACCCATGTGGTCGTCTGCGGCGACAACGTAGCCGCGCGCGGCCAGAAAGCTTGCAAAATCGTCGTAGCGCCCGATATGCTCCGCGATGCCGTGGATGATCTGTACGACGGCCTTCGCCTCGCCCTCTGGCGTCCAGAGTCCGCAGCGGAGCTGTCCGCCGCCGTTCGATGCAATGTAGAATTCCTGCATACTTACCGATCTCCTTTCCTGGTTGGGGACACCACCGGTAAAAAAGTTGCGGCGGCGCCTATTAAGTACGAATTATTGGACATAGTATCTGCTATACTGTTCCCAGAAAACAAAGGAGGGAACCGCCATGAAATACAACAGAACGAACAATGTGATCCAGCTTTATCCGTCCGCGCCCGCCGTCCGTGAGGGGCTGGACTTCGCTGCAGTGAACCGCCGGGCCACGCTGCGCTTCCGCGCGGCGGAGCGCCGCCGGAACGTGATGAACGCCATAGAGTCGGCGGTGACGGCGCTCATCGGCGTGGGCTTTGCAGTCTGCGTGGCGCTGACGCTCACCATGCTGTAACGCGGAAGGGTGGCTCGTCCGTCAGGCGGAAGAGTTCGCCGCCGCTCCACAGAAATTCCGGGAGGACAGGGTTTGGCGCATGGACGCCCACGTCCAGCAGGGCGATAAGGTCGCCCGCCTTTACGGACGGAAGAATTTGACGGTCGGAAATGCGGTCGCGCAGCGACGGGCCGCAACCGACGACATCGTACATATGGAGCTGGCGCACGTCGTCCATGCTCCCGCCCACGAGACACATTTCCTGCCGCAGGATACTCCCCGGCCAGAGCTGCACAGGGCTTGGGAGGTCCAGGACGATCATGGGCCGCTCCCGTTCCTTCACGGCGAGCACCCGCGTGATCAGCATACCCCGACCGGCTGCGAGGCGTGCGCCCGGTGCGGCGGAAAAGCGGATCCGGCTCGTTCCGGCGACCTCCCGCACCTTGGCGGCGATCTGTGCAAGCTCTGCGTCCGGCGCGCCGGTCTGCCGGGAACTGCCCGGGCCTGCGCCGAGGTCGCAATGTGTCATGCGTCCGCCGCCTCGGTCGCGAAATTCGCGCATCCAGTCCAACAGGAGCTGCGTCTCCGCCGGATAAAGCTCGGCCTCACAGGTGTTTTCCGCGAGCCAGAGTCCGAGGCCGACTTCCGCGCCCTGAGAAGCATAATAGTCCGCGAGAAAGAACGACTCGCGCTTCGTCATGCCGAATTTGCTTTTTGCGGACTGCACGACCGTCTTTCCGCGCCAGTGCAGCCGCACGCCAGGCCAGACGCGCAGGAGCACGCGCTCTGGCAGGAAGCCGGGTCGGAGCGCCGGATCGTCCAGCACAAGCTCCGCACCGAGCTGCGCGGCAAGCCGTTCGCCCGCTTCGTCCGGCAGCTGCGGCGCGTAACGAATCTGTTCTCCCGAAAAGCCGCAGCGCTCCGCGTGTGCCAGCTCTGCCGCCGATGTACATTCGACGCCGCAGCCGCTCTCGCGCAAAATCGAGAGGACGGCGGGATTCGGATTCCACCGCAGCGGGAACCAGAGCGCGAAGCCCGCGTTCCACGAAAAAGCCGCGCGGGCCACTGCCGCGTTCTGCCGCAGGCCCGCTTCGTCATACACGTAAAACGGCGTCGCAATGCGTTTTGCCGCCTGCCGGAGCGTCCGCGCCGGCAGGAACACCTCGCCGCTCATCGGTTGTCGCGCCGGTTGTTCTCGTAGAGAATGACAAGGCCCTTGAGCAGCAGATTGCGGTCGTAGATGATCTTGCGGCGGCACATCGGGAGGATGAACCGCGCGATGCCGCCCGTGGCGACGACGGTGGCCTTCTGGCCAAGCTCTTCTTCGATGCGCTCGATCATGCCGTCGATCATGCAGGCATTGCCCAGCATGATGCCGCTGCGCATCGCGTCGATCGTATTGCGGCCGATGGCCTTTTTCGGCATATCGAGGCTGATGCCCGGCAGCTGCGCGGCGCGGCCGGCAAGCGCTTCGGTCGCGACCTTAACGCCTGTGCAGATGCTGCCGCCGATATAGGCGCCGTTTTTGTCCACGACGGCGATGGTCGTCGCCGTGCCCATGTCGATCATGATGAGCGGCGGCTTGTATTCATGCAGCGCCGCCACGGCACCGACCACAAGGTCGCTGCCGACGGAGGCGGGATTGTCCAATAGAATATTCAGCCCGGTCTTGATGCCGGGGCCGACGACGAGCGGCTTTTTGCCCGTCAGCTTCATGACCGCCGTGCGCACCGAGTTTAAGACCGGCGGCACGACCGACGAGATGATCACGCCCGTCACCGAGGCGCGCTCGATCTCATAGAGCGAGAGCAGGTTTTTCAGATCCATACAATACTGGTCGGATGTCTTGAGCGCGTCCGTCGCAAGTCGCGCCTCCTGTGTGATTTTTTCGTTTTCATAGCAGCCCACGACGATATTCGTGTTGCCGATGTCAATCAAGAGCAGCATCGTGTTCCTCCATCTCCTCCGCGTTCCGCAGGCGGCAGGTAAAGCCGCCGTGTTCGTCTGTGATGATCTCGCCAAAATCTGACCGGCCCGCGCCGCACGCGCCGGGGTTCATCAGCCAGAGCCCGTCCTGCTGCTCGAGCAGAGCGCGGTGCGTATGGCCGAAGAGCGCAAGCTGCGCGCCGACGCGCCGCGCCTCCAGCGTCAGCCGCGTCAGCCCGGACTTCACGCCGAACAGGTGCCCATGCGTCAGGAAGATGCGCACGCCGTCCAGCGAGATCGTCAGGCTCGGCGGAGCGCTCGTAAAAAAGTCGCAGTTGCCCGGCACATGGTAAAAATCCACGCCGGAAAATACGGACTCCATGCTCTCGGCGTCCTCTAAGTGGTCGCCGAGGTGGATCACCGCGTCGGGCCGGAGGCGCTCGATCGCGTCATACATCGTGCCGAGGGCGCGGTGCGAGTCCGAAAACACAAGAATTTTCAAGTTCGTTCACCTTTTCCGTTCCTCCCGCATAGGATGAAGGAGACATCCGTCTTGACCGTCTGAAGGAGGAACCATTATGGACTATCATCCCGGCGCATCCGCGCCTTTCCCGCTGGACGAGGGGCAGCTGCGCAGCATCCTCGCGACCGAAAACGGGCGAAAGCTACTCCTGCTCCTGCAAAAGACCGATCCTGCCGCGCTCCGCGACGCGGCAAAAGCCGCAAAAGCGGGCGATTATGTCGCCGTGCAGCGCATTCTGGGGCCGTTTTTACAGTCGCCGGAAGCGAACGCCCTCTTCGGGGGCAGGCCGTAAGCCATGGACGATCTGCAATCTGCGCTCCAGCAGCTGCTCGCCGATCCGCAGCAGCTCGCGGAGCTGGCCTCGATGGCGTCAGCGCTCGGGCTGCATCCGCCCGAGGGCGGCCCGCCGCCCCAGCCGCCGCCGAAACCGCCGGAACCGGAAGATCAAAAGCGGCCAGATGCGCCGCCGCGGCCGGAAGGGCCAAGGCCGCCCATGCCCCCGGGCGACCGGCGGGAAAAGCTGCTGACGGCGCTGGCTTCGCACAACTGTTGCAG
>ERZ773242.2614-NODE-2614-length-14364-cov-3.271438_pt1 | contig 14364 bp, 17 predicted proteins | sample MGYA00511077_ERZ773242 | MGnify/ENA primary metagenome ERZ773242 (study PRJEB29015, sample SAMEA2737754) | human gut metagenome | biome: human gut; feature: human-associated habitat; material: faeces | place: China | collected 2012 ... | reverse complement strand
GGTCATCTTTTTGTGAAACCTCCGAAATTTTCTTGTGCAACTGAAGAGTTTTCTGTGGTATAATTGTTACATAATATGTTTTGATCTTGGAACGAACGGCACATTTGTTTCAAGATTTTTTTATTTTGTCGAATCCTACCTCCTTTATTAAAATTTTTTAAATCGACTACTAGTTACATACGCTTTTACCTCCTTTTATGCTATAATATTCTCAATGGAATATTCAATCTCAAAATAAATATTCCTTATGGAATAATTCCATTTTATACCGTTTAGAATATTTTGTCAAGTCAAAATATACCAAATCGAATATTTAAGAGGATACAATGTTTAATAATGATTCTTTTGGAGATCGTCTTAAGGAACTGAGAAAGAGTAAGAAATTAACTCAGGTACAAGTTTCCGAGATGATCGATGTACAACAAGGTACTTATTCTCGTTGGGAAAATGGAACTTTAGAGCCTAGTTTAGAAGCCGTTGTCAAATTAGCGAAGTTGTTTGATACAACGACAGATTATTTATTAGGAAAAACAATTTACAGTACTCTAGATGTTATTCCTCATCCAATTACTAGAATTGATATGAAGAAGTTAAAAGAGTTTAATAAAACGGAACTAAATGATCTGAAATTTGCGATTGTTATGAATGGAATAAAAAATCATTTCACTGTATCACAAGCATTTATCGAAGGCAAAATGACTTCCTACACGCATCTTTATGACCTTTATTAACTTTAACAGCCCGATCTCCGTCACCAAACAATATTATTTGTACCTTTGTGCGCTATTTTAGAACTTAAATATGATAGAGAACAGAAATTACCTGCAAAAATATGCCATGCATTTCGGCACATATATGGGAGCGTACTGGATATTCAAATTTATTTTATTTCCACTTGGATTTACTATCCCGTTCCTCTCTTTTCTTTATTTGAGCCTGACGCTTGGTGTACCATTTTTAGGATACCACTATGCCAAGACATACCGTAATAAAGTATGCGGAGGAGTAATCAGCTTTGCACATGCCTGCCTTTTTACCCTGTTTATGTACATGTTCGCCTCCCTGCTTGTAGCAGTTGCTCATTACATATACTTCCAATTTATTGATCACGGTTTTGTACTGAATGAATATTCAAAGTTGGTGGATGAAGCATCCAAAATACTCCAGAGGACAGATGAGGAAAAGGAATTCATAAGAAACGTAATCGATACAGCACGTACGCTTACACCGGTTGATTTTACCATGCAATTCTTATCATGGGATGTAATTGTCGGTAGTTTATTGGCAATTCCTACTGGCTTGTTCGTTATGAAACGTGGGAACCGGGCTGAAACCCCGAATATTACCCCACAACCGTAATTTGTAATTCGTAATTTGAAGAAAATGGATATATCTGTCGTTATTCCCTTGTACAATGAAGAAGAATCAATCCCGGAACTATATGCCTGGATTGAAAGAGTTATGAAAGCTAACGGTTATTCATACGAAGTCATCTTTGTCAACGATGGCAGCACAGACCGTTCATGGGAGATTATCGAACAGCTCAAAGCTAATTCGAAAGCTGTGAAAGGAATTAAATTCCGTCGTAACTATGGCAAATCTCCGGCATTGTTCTGTGGATTCGAACAAGCAGAAGGAGAAGTTGTCATTACAATGGATGCCGACTTGCAAGATAGTCCCGATGAAATACCGAAACTTTACGACATGATTACAAAGGAAGGTTACGACCTTGTATCCGGTTGGAAACAAAAAAGATACGATCCACTTTCCAAAACTATACCGACCAAACTGTTCAATGCCACGGCAAGAAGGGTTTCAGGCATCAAAAATCTGCACGATTTCAACTGCGGACTGAAAGCTTATCGCAAAGCAGTAGTGAAAAACATTGAGGTTTATGGCGAGATGCACCGTTATATCCCCTATTTGGCAAAAAACGCAGGTTTCAAGAAAATAGGAGAAAAGGTGGTACAGCATCAGGCACGGAAGTTTGGTAAAACTAAATTCGGAGGCATGAATCGTTTCTTCAATGGTTATCTGGATTTGATCACACTTTGGTTCCTCTCTACCTTCGGAATAAAGCCCATGCACTTCTTCGGGCTTCTAGGTTCACTGATGTTTATTCTAGGATTTATTTCGGTCATCATTGTGGGTGTTACCAAATTATATAGCATGTACAATGGTTTGCCCTACCGTTTGGTGACAGATTCCCCCTATTTCTATTTATCACTTACGGCTATGATCATCGGCACGCAGTTGTTCTTGGCGGGATTTATTGGTGAACTGATTTCGCGTAATTCTCCGGAGCGTAACAATTACCAGATAGAGAAAATAATCTAAACCACATAAAAAAAACAACCCATTATGAAGAATTTAATTCGACTATTCCTGATTTTCCTCATTGCCGGTACTACCATCGGTACTTATTCATCGTGTTCCGATGATAGCGACTGTTCGATAACCGGCCGGCCCATGATAAATTGTACGCTCTTTACTACAAATCCAGACACTAAAGAACAATTGAAAGATACGCTTGATTCGCTAACGGTAACAGCGCTTGGAACGGATTCTATCATCATCAACAATCAAAAAGATGTTCACACCCTGATGCTTCCACTACGTTTTACATCCGATTCAACGGTCTTCATTCTTTATTATGCCTATGGAGCCGACCGTACTTTGTGCGATACGGTATATATCAAACAAAGTAACACCCCTTACTTTGAATCAATGGATTGTGGTTACAGCATGAAGCAAAGCATCCTCGACGTTCGTTCGAGCAGGCAAGAATTAGATACAATCTTAATAGTCAACAAACAAGCCAATACGGATGGTACGGAAAATCTTAAATTACTCTACCGCTTCAGCGATTAGCTTTATTCTGATCCTGTTAGTAGTAGGAACTTCGGTATGTGCCCAGCAACGGCCGTATGTCAATCCTACCCCTAAAAGAGATCAGAAAAAGAACGTGAAAGAGGAACCTAAAGAAATAGTTCCCCTCTACAACGGCACATACGTTGGCGTAGATATTTTTGGCATCGGAAGTAAACTTTTCGGTGGAGATTTCCTGAGTTCGGAAGTAAATGTTACGGTGAACCTGAAAAACAAGTTCCTACCTACAGCTGAAGTAGGTTTTGGCACCACCGATACTTGGAACGATACGGGTATTCACTATAAAGGTAGTTCTCCCTTTTTCCGCATCGGAATGGATTACAACACCATGTCCAAAAAGAAAGAGAAGAACAGTTATTTGTACGTGGGTCTCCGTTATGCTTTCTGCCCGATGAAATACGACATTAGCAGTTTACCTATACCTGATACAGAATTCGGTGGCTCAATGGAAAACCCAAGCCTCATGGACCCTATCTGGGGAGGAAGTGTACCTTACGACTATGCCGGACTCAAAGCTACCATGCAATGGTTCGAAATAGTGGCGGGAGTAAGAGTAAAGATTTACAAAAACTTCTATATGGGATGGGCATTACGCATGAAATACAGACTATCTGCTTCCGTCAGTGAACATGGCAATCCCTGGATGGTACCGGGATTTGGGAAATACAGTTCCAAAAATATGGGAATCACTTACACTCTTACGTATAAACTACCTTATTAATTACAATGACAGGATTAGAGATTTGGCTGCTTGCAATTGGTTTGGCGATGGACTGTTTCGCTGTCTCTATTGCAAGCGGTATTATTTTAAAACGTATCCAATGGAAACCGATGCTGACGATGGCACTCGCTTTTGGCTTTTTCCAAGCTCTTATGCCTCTATTGGGGTGGATAGGTGCCAGCACGTTCAGCCATCTCATCGAAAGTGTCGACCACTGGATCGCCTTTGGCATCCTCGCTTTTCTGGGTGGACGAATGATTATTGAATCTTTCAAGGACGAAGATTGCCGTCAAGACATCAACCCGGCAAGCTTGAAAGTGGTGTTCACAATGGCCGTAGCAACCAGCATAGATGCACTGGCAGTAGGTGTATCATTCGCATTTCTGGGAATACGAGATTACTCAGCCATCCTCTATCCTATCGGCATTATCGGATTAGTCTCTTTCGTGATGTCACTCATCGGACTTTTTTTCGGTATCAAATGTCGTTGCGGAATTGCCCGCAAACTACGGGCCGAACTCTGGGGAGGCATTATACTGATACTTATTGGGGTCAAAATATTAATTGAACATCTGTTTTTCAACTAACTAAACCGGAATTTATTATGAAGTCAAAAAAAAGTCTTATCTGGCTCGCCATACTCCTACTTGCCACTGTTTGGATACTGATCCGCAATAACAACGCTCCGTACCAAAGCATCAATGGATTAGTATTCGGTACTGTTTACAACATCACTTACCAATATGACGGTGATCTAAAAAACGAAATTGAGGCCGAACTAAAACGTTTCGATAATTCACTCTCACCTTTCAATGATTCTTCCGTCATTTCACAAGTCAACAGAAATGAAGAGATCGTTACCGACAGTTTCTTCCAAACTTGCTTCAACCGATCGATAGAAATCTCAAAAGAAACGAAAGGTGCATTCGACATCACTGTGGCTCCACTAGCTAACGCCTGGGGATTCGGATTCAAACAAGGCGCATTTCCCAATTCACTGATGATAGATAGCCTGCTGCAGATCACAGGATACGACAAAGTGAAACTTATTGATGGAAAAGTGGTGAAAACCGATCCCCGCATCATGCTTAGCTGCAGTGCGGTCGCAAAAGGATATTCGGTCGACGTCGTAGCTCGGTTACTCGATAGCAAAGGCATCAAGAATTACATGATAGACATCGGAGGAGAAATAGTGGCTCGCGGTAAGAACTTACGGGGAGGTTTGTGGCGGATTGGCATCAATAAGCCGATAGACGATTCATTATCTGTCAATCAAGAGATACAAACAATCCTAGAACTAACCGATGTAGGATTGGCTACCTCGGGCAACTATCGCAATTATTATTACAAGGATGGGAAAAAGTACGCTCACACCATCGACCCAAGAACAGGATACCCAGTTCAACATAACATTCTTTCATCCACCGTCATTGCAGAGGACTGCATGACTGCCGATGCACTGGCTACCGCTTTCATGGTTATGGGACTGGAAGATGCCGAAGCCTATGCCAATGCTCACCCGTCCATCGATGCTTGCTTCATTTACAGTGATGAAAATGGGGATTTCAAGATGTTCTTCACCGAAGGAATGAAGAAGTACATGACAAAGCAATAGATCATAAAAAGAATAATTTTATAAATCCCCTTGATTAAGAGAAAATACATTACACGGCTCACACCTTTAAATGCCGCCATTTTCCCGGCTCCGAGGAACACATTGAAGGCCACCGATGAACGCCCTCTTCCTCACCGATGAACACCCTCCTCATCACCGAGGAACACCTCCTTCATCACCGAGGTAAAACAGGCTTTTATTTCACCTGATAATCAACCATTTAAATTATCATCTTTTCAACGATAGGTTATTTGCATCATGCACTTATGAGCAGGAACAATCGATAAATGATATTTACATTCAATAATAAAAGACAAATATCTTATGTAAATCCGCGAATAAAATATCGGCCCACTTAAATACCAATATTTTATAAACAACTTCCTTCTACTTATTTGGGCAAATAGAAACAGCTCATAGAAGAGCTAGTATCAATATTGAAAAAATTTAAGTTGCTATTTCAAGGCATTGTCATAAACAATGTTAATACAATATAGGATTACAGTTTTTACGGCTATTTATTTTGGTTTCTTTAAAATAAATATGTAAATTGCAAGCAATGATTGATTTCATTACTCTCTAAAGTTCGAAAGTTAAAGATATGTTTAAAATTGAGATGCTATTATTTTGAATAAACATCATTAATTCTAAAACAGATCTATATCGCAAATATTGTTTAATGTATTTTAATTTCAGGCATTATGTTATATTTTATTTCACATATGGCTAAGAAATTAAATCTAATTGGAAAAAATAATTTCAATTAGTTTATCCCCTCTAATAACATTTCTTGCAAATATATTAGTGGGGATTGTAGTATTCACTCACTACAAAATTTGAATTATTTCAAATAGATGACAATATTCCATATATTATTTACAACATCTTAATATTTGCAAATATGAAAAAAATATTATTCAGTAAATCACAGGTATTTGTTTTTTATCTTTCTTTGTTAGTGTGTTTTGGGGCTTGTAAAGGCAGTGACGATGAATTAAAAACATCAAAAGAAAACTTATTTAATAATACAATAAATATTTCAACTTATTCTGATAACGATATAGAGATTCTGTCCGATAGATATGCTACTTTATTTGAAGGAATATACAACGCCATATTGGAAGAAAAAAAACGAATTTCAAATTTAGGATCAAATATTTCCTCTGAAGATTATCTTATACAATATGCGACAAATTATATAAACAGCTTAACATCTGAAGAACAAGCTTTTATTTCGCATATGTTTTCTGAACCATCAGAATTTAGTCGAAAAGAACGCTATGTGTTTATGGGATTTATAAAGTCAATAGAGCCATTAATCTTTGAAAAAGATGAGGATAAATTAGCAGACGAGATTGATGCTTTTTATAATCGTACAATCTATAAATCATTCGATTTGTCTTCTAGGCAAGAAATGAAATTAAGACTTGAATCCTTAAAAAAGGTAAGGTATGTTATTATAAATGGTATAAATGAATTTGTACGAGATAATAATCATATTTCAAGAATATCACCGGGTGACAGAATGATCTGGAGCCAGTCGGTGTCTATGTTAACCAAAGATCAGGTACATCTATTAATAGATGTGACTTTTGTGGGTGTGGGTTTTATGGCAACGGGATATACTAATACTATGATTTCAATAGCAACAACGATTCATGCAATTTGGTTGTGTTTTAGTTAAAACGAATAAATGTTTTAATAAAATGATTTATTACTAAAGTTTCTCACTCCTGTAATAATAATAGGCAGGAAGCAACAAGGGATTCTGAACACTATTAGTATGCGATGTCGTACTTTCTTTGGGTTTAAATAGCTTCCGTAACGGCATTGATAGCGTACGTAAACGTTAATATATTTAACGGACAAACATGTGAGTTTCAACCCTTGCAATATATATTGAACAGAGTGGAAAGCGATAGACACTAAAGTTTTTCACCCCTAAATAAATGATTGAAATATAACAGCTTATTTTATACTTTCCCAAATCAAATGAAAATCCCAGATTTTGAGCATCACCAAATAACTGATATACAATAACAAATTATTAGCGAACTCTTATTTCTTCACATCCATTCAGGGGTGGAAAATTTTAGTGAATCAGTCTATTATTTAATATTTTAATTATGTTCTATATGGCATGGAAGAAAATAAATATAAGATTCATTCATTATACCGCTGTGGCAGTTTATTTTGGAGCTTTTATCTTGGCGGCAATGGGAGAAAATCCCGAAATGTATGATTATGCGATTTTGGCGATTTTGGCGGGTTGTACATTATCAATGATTTACAATATCCTTGATTGGCTGAAGAAGAGAAGAAATTGATCAACTTCTGTCCTACGGTTTCATAAATACAAAATAGACCGCTGCAACCAGGCAAAGAAAAGCTGCGAAATGATTCCAATGCAAAGATTCGCCTTTGAACAGCAGAGTTGAGAATACCGTGAATATGATCAAGGTAATCACTTCCTGAATCACCTTGAGCTGCATCAGTGAAAACGGGCCACCGTTCCCGCTGAAGCCCAACCGATTGGCAGGAACCTGGCAAGAATACTCGGCCAAAGCGATCAGCCATGAAAACAAAACCACTAAGTAGAGCGGCCAATTACTAATCATCTTAGTCTCCTGGAGTTTCAAGTGACCGTACCAAGCAAATGTCATGAATATATTCGACACAATCAACAACGAAATAGCAAAAACACCTTTCATAATCAATCTTTATTTCTTTAATAATAATCCTAAAGCTACAAACTCCCCTCTCATTCTCAACCTGTTTATATCCCCTTTCATCGGGTATCCACAATCCGCTTCTTGAACGTCCTAGAGCGGCAAATTCATTCTATTTTATCAGGAAGCAATTCTTCCTGTATATTCGTCATACTCCCCCACAAGCTGTAACGAGCTTCCGGATTCATACCTTCAAGTTGATGTAAAACCCCTTTCATGTCACTTCGGCTCGATTGTGATTCATAAGGACAATTCTTCATTTGCTTCTGATACTGATGTAACTCGGCCAATTCCAACAGATCAGACTCATGCACCAAACACATAGGACGAATAATCGTCATATCAAATTTTTTCATCACCAACCGCGGAGGCATTGTACTGAAAGCACCCTGATAAGTAATGTTCATCAGCAAAGTCTCAAGAATATCATCCATATGATGCCCCAACGCAATCTTATTGCAACCCAGTTCCTTGGCTACTGTAAACAGAGCTTTTCGACGATTCCAGGAACAAAGGAAACAAGGTGATTTGCGCGTATCGGTAGAAGGGTCGAAAGAGGTTTCATAAACCACCAAAGGAATACCGAAAGCTTCCGCATGGCTACGCAAATACATCAAATCGCTTTGATAAGGAATATTCTTCATCACTACATGAACAGCCACAACAGAGAATCTAGGTTTGAATATACGTGCCCGTCTCCCCAATAGTTCGACCAAAGCAAGCGAATCTTTCCCACCAGATAGACCAATCAAGATTTTATCTCCTTCTTCAATCAGTCCATACTGCACTACTCCCTTGCTAAATCTCCGATCAATACGACGCAATACCTGCTCTTCTATTGTAAACTTTGTCATAGTTTCAAAAATCGGCTGCAAAAGTAAGCGAAAAGATTGATTTAAAGAAGAATTAACATAATAGAATAACATAAAAATAGAATATTCCCGATTAATTCGTATTTTTGAACTCGTGAAATAGTTACAGGCTATAACGGTACGTATAAACGATCGAAAGATAAACGTACTCAATTGAAGAAACAGATTAAAATTTTTAAAGAGATAAATCAAACTGCTTCTAAAATACTGTCTGCAAACTGAAAGCTAAAAACTTAGAAACATGAAGAAAAAACATATTTTATTCCTTTTATCTTGCTTTATATTAACGACCCTATCTGCCCAAACATTGGAACAAGCAAAAGCAATGTACAATAAGGGGGAATATGAACAAGCCAAACCGGTATTTAAGAAATTTGTAAAATCTCAACCGGCAAATGGCAACTATAACCTGTGGTACGGGGTAAGTTGCTTGAAAACAGGGGAACCGCAAGAAGCCTTGAAGTATATCGAAACAGCTGTAAAGAAGCGTATCCCGACCGGACAACTCTATTTGGCAGAGACTTACAACGATTTATATCGCTTTGACGATGCGATCAAGAATTACGAAGAATATATAGCCGAACTTACCAAAAGAAAAAAACCGGTGGAAGATGCTGAAAAGCTACTTGAAAAAACTAAATCTAATCTGCGAATGCTGAAAGGAGTAGAAGAAGTATGCGTGATAGACAGCTTTGTGGTAGATAAGACGGATTTCTTGAATACATATAAAATCAGTGAGGAATCTGGCAAGTTATTCACATACAATGACTATTTCAAAACGGAAGGTAAGCATCTTGGGACGGTTTATGAAACCGAATTGGGCAATAAAATTTATTACGGAGAAGCTGACAAGAACGGATTGATGAACATCTTGTCTAAAAACAAACTACAAAACGAATGGAGCAAAGGATATCCTCTACCCGATAAAATCAATGCCACAGGCAATACTAACTATCCCTATGTACTGACTGACGGTGTAACCATCTACTACGCTTCGGATGGTGACAATTCTATCGGTGGCTACGACATCTTCGTAACCCGCTATAATACTAACACTGATACATATCTTTCACCAGAAAACGTCGGAATGCCCTTCAACTCACCCTACAATGACTACATGTATGTGATCGATGAGTACAACAATCTGGGCTGGTTTGCTTCAGACCGTTTTCAACCGGAAGATAAAGTTTGTATTTATGTATTTATTCCAAACGAATCGAAGCGAGTATACAATTACGAGGCAATGGATACTAAGCAGATCGTTGCATTGGCACAACTTAAATCACTAAAAGCTACCTGGAAAGATCAAAAGGAAGTTGCAGCTGCCCAAAAAAGACTGGATGCGGCCATTCATCATAAACCGCAAGAGCAGTTTATTGCCGATTTTGAATTTGTCATTGACGATCATACAATTTACTATCACCTTAGCGATTTCAAAACTCCGAAAGGAAAAGAGTTTTTTAAAAAATATCAGCAAAAGGAGAAAGACTACCGCCAACAGATGGAAAAGCTCGACGACCAACGCCAGTGGTATGCCCGCGCGGGTAAAGACGAGAAAGCAAAAATAGCTCCAGCCATTCTCGATCTGGAAAAACAGATACAACAAATATCACAAGAATTGGAAAGCCTCGCTATCCAAGTGCGTAATGCAGAAAAACAACTTATAAAATAACAAGACTATGGATGTACTAATAATTATTGTACTCATTATTGCCGCTGTCATACTGTTCCTTGTAGAACTGTTTGTCATTCCTGGAATCAGTGTTGCCGGGTTCGCAGCACTGGGATGCATCATTTATGCGAATTATTATGCATTTGCCAATTTGGGTACAGGTGCCGGATTCATCACTCTGGTTGTCTCAGGAGTGGCATGCATCGGATCACTTGTCTGGTTCATGCGGTCTAAAACCTTGGATAAGATTGCCCTAAAGAAAGATATCACATCCAAAATAGACAAAAGTGCTGCCGAAAAAGTAAAAGTGGGCGATACAGGGATAACTATCACCCGTCTGGCACAAATCGGCAACGCGGAGATCAACGGAAACATTATTGAAGTAAAAACGCTAGAGGGACTACTCAATGAAAAAACTCCGGTCATTGTCACTCGGATTACCGATGGTATAATATATGTAGAGAAACAAAAACCCTAATATTCACTTAATTCAAAACTCATTATGCTTGAACCGATGTATCTGACTATCATTCTGATAGCGGGAGGAATTGTCTTCCTGGTTCTTTTCTTCCATTATGTACCTTTCTTCCTTTGGCTATCAGCCAAGGTATCTGGAGTCAACATCTCTTTGGTACAGCTTTTCCTAATGCGTATTCGTAATGTCCCGCCATACATTATTGTACCGGGTATGATTGAAGCCCATAAAGCTGGTTTGAGTAACATTACTCGCGATGAATTGGAAGCACATTACCTGGCAGGTGGACACGTGGAAAGAGTTGTACATGCACTGGTGTCTGCTTCAAAAGCCCGTATCGAATTACCATTCCAAATGGCTACAGCCATCGATTTGGCAGGACGTGACGTATTCGAAGCCGTACAAATGTCGGTAAACCCGAAAGTAATCGATACTCCCCCTGTAACAGCCGTAGCAAAAGACGGTATTCAGTTAATTGCCAAAGCACGTGTTACAGTTCGTGCCAATATCCGCCAGTTAGTGGGTGGTGCTGGCGAAGATACGATTCTCGCCCGTGTAGGTGAAGGTATCGTTTCATCTATCGGTTCATCAGAAAATCATAAGTCGGTGCTTGAAAATCCGGACTCTATTTCAAAACTAGTACTCCGCAAAGGGTTGGACGCAGGAACAGCTTTTGAAATCCTATCTATCGACATAGCAGATATCGATATAGGTAAGAATATTGGCGCAGCTTTACAAATAGACCAAGCGAATGCAGATAAAAACATCGCTCAAGCGAAAGCCGAAGAACGCCGCGCAATGGCTGTAGCCCGGGAACAAGAAATGAAAGCAAAAGCCGAAGAGGCACGTGCAAACGTGATTCAAGCAGAAGCTGAAGTTCCGAAAGCCATGGCAGAAGCTTTCCGTAACGGTAATCTGGGAATTATGGATTATTATAAAATGAAAAATATCCAAGCCGATACGTCTATGCGCGAAAATATAGCAAAGCCGGTCGGTAGCAATACGGACAAACCTCTCAGCGAATAATTGACAACTATTCGAGAATACCGGAGTTCCATTGAGTTTTCCTAATTTAATAAACACTTTATGGAACTCTGCGTTATTTATTAAAAGAACTTGTTTATTAGTAACCTCCTATTGACATGAAAAAGTATTTTCCTTCCTCAGAGTTGATTATCAACGAAGACGGTTCAATATTCCATCTGCATGTAAAGCCGGAACAACTGGCCGACAAAGTGATTCTGGTCGGTGATCCCGGACGCGTGGCATTAGTGGCTTCCCATTTCGACAAAAAAGAATTTGAAGTGGAGAGCCGCGAGTTTAAAACCATTACCGGAACCTATAAAGGTAAACGCATCACCGTGGTTTCAACGGGCATAGGCTGTGATAATATCGACATTGTGATGAACGAATTGGATGCACTGGCAAATATAGATTTCCAGACTCGCGAAGAAAAAGAACATCTCCGGTCATTGGAATTAGTACGTATCGGCACTTGTGGCGGACTCCAACCGAATACTCCGGTAGGTACTTTCGTCTGTTCAGAGAAGTCAATCGGATTTGATGGTTTGTTGAATTTTTACGAGGGACGTAATGCTGTCTGCGACCTTCCTTTTGAACGTTCATTCCTCAATCACATGGGCTGGTCGGGTAATATGTGCGCTCCGGCTCCGTATGTGATAGCTGCCGATGCTGACCTAATCGACCGTATAGCTAAAGAGGACATGGTTCGTGGAGTGACAATTGCCGCTGGTGGATTCTTCGGTCCCCAAGGTCGTGAACTGCGTGTACCATTGGCAGACCCACATCAAAATGATAAGATAGAGAAGTTTGAATACAACGGACATAAAATTACAAACTTCGAAATGGAAAGCTCCGCACTGGCTGGGCTTGCCAAACTAATGGGACATAAAGCCATGACCGTTTGTATGGTAATAGCCAACCGATTGATAAAAGAGGCAAATACTGGCTATAAGAATACAATAGACACGTTGATCAAAACAGTTCTCGACAGAATTTAATGAATTTATCATTTACCGCCATCGACTTTGAAACGGCTACAGGCTATATGGAAAGTGCTTGTGCCGTTGGCATTGTAACAGTTACAGACGGTGTAATATCCGATGAATATTACAGCCTCATCCAACCTCCCGAAAACGAATATTGGCGTTCGAATATTTTAATACATGGCATCACCCCGGACATGACTGAATCATTGCCCGGGTTTCATGCCATCTATCCCGAAGTAAGAAAACGGTTACAGGGGAAAAACAATTGTTGCCCATAATGAACAATTCGACCGCACCGTCCTACAACATACCATGCACATGTACGGTCTTGATTACGATGAACTGCTACTTAGTGAAAAATGGGAATGCACCTGTCGTATCTACCGTTCTTTAGGATATAAACCTGCCAATTTGAGTGCTTGCTGCGAAAGGCAGGGTATTGCACTAAAACATCACGAGGCTTTATCGGATGCACGGGGCTGCGCAATGCTTTATCTCAATTTTCTTGAGAGTTACTATCCGGTCAATACCCTATGGTAAATCGTTCTTGATGATGAACCGGCTTTTCCAATTCATCAATCATGGCAGCGGCATAATCCTGAACAGAAATATGGCTGTTACCTACTTTATCGACTATCATATCATCTTTTCCCAATCTGTATCTGCCGGTACGTACTCCCGACCTCATATCTGCTGCGGGTGAAAAGAATACCCAATCAATCTCTTTTTCTTTTTTCAGGAAATCCAGATAGAAACTTCCTAAAGCCCGGACTCCCGGTAGAATCTTTTCGGGTACCTCACCTGAATCCATCAACCGAAGCCCGGGAGCAATGAATAATGAACCTGCTCCACCTACCATAAGAAAACGATTCACACCGGCTTTCTTCACTCCATCGATAATATTGAGATACACTTTAATCGTTTCATTATAGATATTCGGGTTATCCCAGCCGGGATTATAAGCACTGATAACAGCATCTGCCCCTTTACAAACATTATATACTTCCTCAAGTGAAGAGACATCCGCTTTCTTCACTTGAAGGTTTTCATTCTCAATCTTAATCTTTTCCGGATTACGAACAACCGCCGTAACATGAAATCCTCGGTTCAGAGCTTCGTTCAAAATAGCCGAACCTACAAAGCCACTGGCTCCGATCAATACGATATTCTTCATACTGTAATTTATTTAGCATCCGGATAAATAACACTCACAAAAACAAATTGTTGAATACCTCAAAGAAAGGAAAAAACAACCTTGTCCAATTTAAAATTACAGAATAGTAATACTCCATACGCCATAGTAAAAGAAAAGTCCTTCTACAAATAAGCTTCAATAACTTCCTTCAATTTCTCCAAAGGATAAGGTTTAGCTATTACTTCAT
>ERZ773242.2607-NODE-2607-length-14391-cov-4.080636_pt1 | contig 14391 bp, 9 predicted proteins | sample MGYA00511077_ERZ773242 | MGnify/ENA primary metagenome ERZ773242 (study PRJEB29015, sample SAMEA2737754) | human gut metagenome | biome: human gut; feature: human-associated habitat; material: faeces | place: China | collected 2012 ... | reverse complement strand
CGACTCGTGCGTGAGCGGCGACAGGTCGACCTTCGCCGGGATGACCTTCTCGGCCAGCTCGTCCATCGAGATCTCGCCGTTCGCAGCGGCCTCGGCAAGCTGCGCGTCGGCGGCCTTGCGCAGGATGGAGCAGATGCGGGCGTGCGCGTACTGCACGTAGTACACCGGGTTCGACGCGTCCTTCTTCTTCGCCACCTCGATGTCGAAGTCGATGGGCTGGTCGGAGGACTTCGCCAGCATGAGGTAGCGGGTGGCGTCCACGCCCACCTCGTCGATGAGCTCCTCGAACGTGATCATCTCGCCCGTGCGCTTCGACATGCGCACGGCCTCGCCGTCGCGGAACAGGTTCACCAGCTGGCCGAGCATGATCTCGAGCGCGCCGGGCCAGCCCCACGCGGCCAGCATGGCCTCGCAGCGGGCGATGTAGCCGTGGTGGTCGGCGCCCCAGATGTTGATGAGGTGGTCGAAGCCGCGCTCCATCTTGTTGTAGTGGTACGCCACGTCGCTCATGAAGTACGTCATCTCGCCGTTGGCCTTGATGAGCACGCGATCCTTCTCGTCGTCGAACGCGCTGGACCTGAACCAGGTGGCGCCGTCCTCGACGTAGATGTAGCCCTTCTCGTCCATGGCCTTGAGGCTGCGGTCCACCGCGCTCAAGCCGTCCTCATCGGGCACGTACAGCGAGCGCTCGGAGAACCAGCATCCGAAGGTGGTGCCGAAGCGCTCGGTGACGCGGTGCTGCTCGGCCAGCTCGTAGGCGTAGGCGCGCTCGCGGAAGTTCTCCATGCGCTCCTTCGGGTCGGCGTCGAGCCACTTGTCGCCGTCCTCATCGATGATGGTCTGCGCGATATCCTTCACGTAAGAGCCTGCGTAGCACGCCTCGGGCATCTCCACGTCGCGGCCGAGCAGCTGCTGGTAGCGCACCGCCACCGACTCGCCGAAGTTGTCCATCTGCGTGCCGGCGTCGTTGATGTAGAACTCTTCGAACACGTCGTAGCCCGCATGGCGCATGACGCGCGCCGTGGCATCGCCCAGAGCGGCCCAGCGGCCATGACCCACGTGCAAGGGACCGGTGGGGTTCGCCGAGATGTACTCGAGGTTGATCTTGCGCTCGCCCTCGGGGATCTCGCCTTTGCCGAAGTCGTCCATGGAGAACATGAAGCCCTCCTCCTGCAGCTCCTCCATCGCCTGTTTGATGAGTTTTGGGTCGATATCCCCGCCGTATTCCGTCAATTCCAGCCACAGCATATGGTGCGGGATTTCGTGCTCGTCCATCAGATAGCAGATTTTTTGTGCCAGCCTGTGAGTGACGAAGGATGCCGGAGAAAGGTTGACGTTCACGCGTTTGATGCCGCGTTTTCTGAATTCCTGCATATAGGCGCAGGTCTGGTCGATGACCCAGAGGTCTAAGGCATAGGAACGTCCCTCTGCCTCGATATCGCGTACCACCTCCTCCGGATTCAGATAGCCGCCTTGCCCGTCGCATGCACGAAAGAGCGCTTCCAGCGCGGTGATGCGTTTGTCTGCGATGTTGTAGATCGGCTGGAAATGGACTTCGATGCCCTGCTTGCGTATTTCGAGCCATGTATATTTTTTGGTTTCGTTTTGTTCTGTCATGTGTTGTTTTACCTCCGGAAAGTCGCGAGGACTTTGCCCTTGATTTGTGCTTTATCGGCACATCCGTTCTGTCTGCTGTCTTTCGATACCGGGCGGTTGTCCCCTAAGTAGAAGTATGCGTTCTCCGGTACTGTGTAGGTCTGCCATGTGCCGCTTGCTGCCGCGCTGTAGATGATATCCTGTTCCTGCACTGCAATCTGATTGCGTACAATCTGCCCGTTATCGTATAGGGTGATGGTATCTCCCGGCAGTCCGATGATGCGTTTGATGACTTCTTTGCCCTCCGCGTCCTCTAAGATGACTACGTTGTCGTAGGTCACGCCCTTTGGCAGAACGCGGATCATAAAGACCAGATCGCCGTCCCGGTAGCTTGGGCGCATGGAATCTCCCTGCACGATAAAGATGCCAAATACAAAGCTGAGCAGCCATGCGATAAAAAGCACGAGCAGCGCGCGTCCTGCCCACAGCCTGAGCCTGCGCTTTTTTTCGCGCAGGCGCATCGTTTGCACTGCGAGTGCAAAGCTGTCTTTTTCACGCATTAGCCCTGCTCCGTTTCTGTCGGCTTGGAGATTTGCTCTGCATCTGTTTCTGGCTGCACTGTCTGCTGCGGTACCTCTTGCGTTTTCGTGTGTTTCGATGCAGTTTGCTGCTCGGTTTCGTCTAAATATGCCTCCAGATGCTCACAGTAGTTTCGCAGGCATTGTCTATAGTAGGCGTAGGAGGCTTTTTCTTTGTCTGCTCTTTCCTTGGCTTCCTTCAAAATCGCTTCGATACGGGTTTGGGTGCGGTGCAGCATCTGCTGCCCCTCTTCCCTTGCCTTTATGCGGCAGTGTTCTGCCGCGCGCGCTGCTTCTTGCTTTATCTGCGCGGCTTCTTCTGCTGCCAGCTTGCGCTGTGCTTCTGCTTCTTGCTTTATCTGTGCGGCTTCTTCTGCTGCTCTTTGCAGCAGCTGCTTGCGCTGGTCTTCTGCTTCGCGTTCCTTGGTCAGGATTTCCTGCTCGCGTCTGCGGTAGGCTTCTAAGGCGTCTGCGCTTTCTCTTGCGTAGCTGCCCATTTTGTCCATGGATGCGTCCATGGACAGATTGAGCTGATCGACACGCTTGACCAGTTCCTCGTAAACCAGCTTTCGCGTTTGCAGCTCGCTTTGCAGCGCTGCGTTCTCCGCAGCCAGCGCAAGGTTTTGTTTGGAGATTTCTCTGACTGCCTGCTGCTGTTCTTCCTCCAAAGTATCCAAGAGGATCTGGATATAGGTCAGTACTGCTTCTTTGTCATAACCTATGAATGCGGTTTTCAGGTTTTCCAGTTCCTCGACATAGTTTCGTTTTTCTTTTTCCATCGGTCTTGTCTTTCTAGTCTTTCTTTGCGAGGTAAAGCGCCAGCTTCACTTCGTATACGATGCTTGCAATCAGTGCGATGGTCGCGATGACTGCACCGATGATATAAAGCGGCAGGTCTACCCTGCAGTGACTGTTTGTCACTGCAAGGAGAATGCCTGCTGCAAGGTAGGCGGCATACAGCACGATTAAAATGGTGAGTCTGATCTTCTGTTCTTTTTTCATAGTCTGTTTCCTCCTACTGGTTTTTTCTTTTTAAGATGCTGCTGATCTCTAGGATACGCAGGACTGCGTATCCTGCCAGTACCAGCATCAAGATGATTGGGCTCCAGTGGTAGCTGCACTGCCAGAAGCCGACTTCACTGCCGTCTGCACTTCCGTCAGCATCCATGTTTCCGTTGGTATTGTCGCTTACGTTGTCGCTTCCTGCAGGTACGATGCCATTATCCTGTGAAGCATCGTCGCCGTTGATGTGATCGCTGCCGTTTCCGTCATTGTTTCCATCTGCGATGCCGTTCGCGCCGCTTCCGTCTGATGTACCGCCATTCTGGTTTGCACCGTTTCCGCTGCCGTTTCCTTGGCTGCCGTTGCCACCGGTGTTAGTTCCGTTATGATTTCCGGAATTGTTGCCGTTATTATCATTACTGCCGAAGTTTCCACCTTGGTTATCGTTTCCACCCGGTTTGGTATTGCCGCCTTGGTTGTTATTGCCGCCCGGCTTCGTGGTCGTACCACCCGGTTTGGTAGTTGTGTCCCCCGGCTTCGTGGTCGTGCCACCCGGTTTTGTAGTCGAACCGCCTGTGCTTCCGCCGCTAGTGCTGCCGCCCGGTTTGGTGGTTGTGCCGCCGCCTGTGCTGCCGCTTCCGCTGCCGCTTCCACCTGTGTTTCCACTTCCGCTGCCGCCCGGTTTGCCGGCGTTTCCATTGTTATTACCACTGCTATCTGTGCCGCCGTCACCGCCTGCGCCCGGTTTCTGTCCTTGCCCGCCGTCGCCGCCATTGCCACCGTTTTCTGTGCCGCCTGTGCCGCCGGTTATGCCGGTGTTCCCGCCTGCGCCGCCTGTGCCGCCGTCGCCCTTCTCGGAGCTGCCGCCATCGCCGCCTGCGCCGCCGCTGACGTTGCCGCCGTTGTTGTTATTATCGCCGCCGCCTTCGGTTGCGTTACCACCGCCTCCGCCTGCGCCACCCGGTTTTTTGTTTTCGCCAAGGGATTTACCGCCCTTGCCGCCCTTGCCGCCGCTGACAGAACCACTGTTGATGGTGATATTCTTGCTGGTGCTGATGCCTGCACCGCCCTTGCCGCCGTTACCCGGATTTCCGTCTTCTGTATCTGCATCTGCACCGTCTCCGGCATCACCGCCCTTGACGGTTCCGCCGTTTACATAGGTTTCAATGCTTCCTGCGATACCGCTGCCGCCATCGCCGCCGTCTTTACCACTGTTTTTTACAGCATTTGCACCTTGACCGCCGAGTAGCTTTGCGCCGTTTCCGACATCTATGCTTGCGTCATTTGGTGCGCCTGTCGCGTCCTCCGCTTTTGCTGTGCTGACAGCGGGTGCGCCGTTTGGATGTGCTGCACTGCCGCTGCCGCCCTGAATCGTGCCATTGATAACAGTCAGATTCGTACCCGGATTGCGCTTTGCAGTCTCATCTTTCTTAAAGAGCAATCCCGGTTGTGCTGCGCTATTCTCGTCAGCATCCGCACCCTTGATGGTGCGACCGTTCAGATCGATCGTAACGTCTTCCCAGATATCCGGAACCTCAACCGTATGGTCAATGTTTTTCTTTAAGGTCACCTTGTAGTTGCCGTTCTCGTCAACGCTAACCTCAACATTCTTGTTTTTAGCTGCTTCGGCTTTGCCGGTTCCGGTCAGTGTTGTGGTATCACCATCATCCGCAAACTGTCTTGCGATGTCGCTCGCATCTACAAGGCGTGTTCTGCCGGAAACACTTCCAAAATCCCCATGGAAAATTGTATACTCTGTATACTTCTCCAAGCCCTCGGCTATAGCTTTACCGGAGGTATTTGTCATTGCATTAGTAACCTTATTTTGTGTACCCTTCAGGTGCACGTTATAGGTTTTGCTTCCCGCACCGGTAAAGGTCAAGGTGTGAGCCGTCCTACCGATGATCTTCATCTCGCTGTTCACGATCTCTACATCGATGCTGACCGCCAGATTTTTATCCTTGACTTTGAAAGTTAAAGCAGCTTTATGGATACCCGTATTCTTTTGCTTTAAGGCAGTCAAACCTTCCACTTCTATGTCCGCAGAAGAAATTTCTTTTCCTTCTGGGTCATATGCTTTGACATCGGCTCTCACTTTGGCATCACCGTCTGTAAAGCCCTGCAAAACAGCCTTGCTGACAGCAATATTGTCTGCCGCGGTGATGCTGCCGTCCTCGCCGACCACCACATTGCCGCCTGTGCGGAACAGCGGCTCTAAAATCAGACTATCAAAAACCTGTGTTAACTTGGTATATACCTTCTTCGTCGTTTTGTCTACCCATGCAAAGAACTTCTTCGTGGTCGTCTCGGCCTTCTTGATGATCGCCGTTACTTGCTCATATAGCGTTTCAGAAATCGTTCCGCCCTGCAATACCGTCTCCGGTCCGCCGATTGTATCTCCATTTTCATTCACGAATGAAACGGTGCTTTCCTTTGCGAATTCTATTGTCGCCGTCCATGCGCGTGTGATGGGCTTGGATCGGTAGATGTAGTACGTTTCGTCGCCGTTTTTGTGTTCCACCACATACCCCTTGTTGATCGCCGTCGCCGCATCGATGGAAATGCCGTCAGCGGTCAAGCTTCTGATCTGGTAGCCGGTCTTTGGCTTCACTACGGCGAAGATCGTTTTACTGTACTGTGCAGTTGTCGTATAGGTATCATCCGCTCCCGCCTTCCAGTTCAGCGTCAATCTGCCGTCGTCCTTAGAGGAGTCGGTTGCAAAACCGGCGGGAAGCCCGTCCACCGCGGTACCGTTGACAACCTTAATCGTAATCGGCTGCTGCTCTTCAAACGTCGCGTTGAGAATAAAGGGCCGCGTGATCCCCGGCGTGGCATAGGTGACCGTATCAGTGCCGACCCCCGTCAGGCTACTATTCCCCTTCAGCGAGGTTCCGATGCTTTGGGTATCATTCTGGACCACCGCCCAATATGCATCGAAAAAGCCCGCGTCGGTCCCCTGTCTCCGCGTCATGGAGACCTTTAGCTCCGTACCGTTTTTGACGATGATATGGTGCGCGTCGTCGCCCGTTTCGTCATGACCCCGGTGGATCAACCCGCTCTTATCTCCGCCTGCCTTCGTGACCTCCACGTCGCCGCCGGTCAGGAACACGCGGAACACATGAGACAGCTCAAATTTCGCGTCCAGCGTATTCGTAGCTTCTGTCGCCTTGTATTTAACGGTATATGCCTTTTCGATCCAGTCAAAGGACACGCCCTCCGCAAATGTCCCATTGTCCGGGTTTTGGGAGAGATTGTATGGATTCTCCTTAGTCTGAGCCCCCTTGTCCGCCGTTAGTTCAGTTAGGAAGGGGAAGGTGCTGCCCTTCTCGCCGGTAAACGTCGAGTAGTACGGTTCTTTTACTTTGTCAGGATTCGGCTTAAAGGTGATCTTCAGTTCCTCATTCTTCGGTACTGGGAAAGTATTGGCCCCGGAGCTGATACTCTTCGGCGTATAGTCCTCACCCAGTGCTGTTACAGTAAAGAGTCCGTCGCCAGCCACGTTGATCGTCAGATCGGTCATGTCGTGCTTGATTGTGTCCGTTTCACTGACCGGACCGACATAATACCGCAGATCACCGGTGATCTGTTTACTGACGGTAACTTCTACATCGCCGTCATGCTGCTTAATAACCTTAAACTCATTGTCCTTGGTCAGCATTTGGGGTGTACCGTTTTCGTCCTCCATGGACACCCATATCTGATCTGCATTTTTGATGGTATAATTCACATTCGGCTTGATCGTTACCACGTAGTTGCCCAGCAGATAGTATGGACTGCTAGCCTTAACCAGATCGGCCGCGGACTGCTGCGTTCCGGCATCCGCCTGCGGTGTCGTGTCTGCGGCGGTACGCTTGCCCCAATCCAACTGAGTGTCAAAGGCGCCCAGATAGAAGGTCTGGTTGTCCTTCGTTGCTGTATATGTATAGGTTTCTTTTCCCTTAGTTGCGGTCAGCACTGTTCCTCTCGTCTTCAGTGTCACACTGGCAATGCTGTCTGTGGTACGGTTCTGCGGGTCTACCGCCTTTACGGTATAATCAATCGTTGCGGAGAGGGTATAGCCGTCCACTGTAATGGTACGCGACGCACTTGTGTTCGCATTGCTCACTGTAACCGCACCGCTGCGCAGTGTGATCGCGCCGTCCCCGGCCACGTCGATCCGGGTGCCGTTGATGGCGGCGAAGACCGTGTTGCCGTTCGTCTCCTGAATCGAAGAATCCTTGAACAGCAATTCATTGCTTGCAGGGGTCAGTCCCTGATTAGCCAGCAGTTTAACCGTCTCACCGGTTTTAGCTTTACCCAGTGCTGCAGCAGGGGTTAAATACTGCGTCGAACCGATCTCGGCCTGTGCCTGCGCTACAAGACTGTTCGGGTTATATCCAAGCGCTGCATAGAGGCGATTAGAACAGCTGTTATCTAAAATATTCTTTGCAAATGTAATCGCGTCCGGTGAACCGAGGTGCGGCCGAGCGTCCGTTTTCTTGCACGCCCAAAAGTTTCCGTCAGATATTGCCATGATATTGCCCCATTTCGTGCCATCCGCACGTGTACCGGCCGGCATATCTACCGCCCAAGGGTACCATTTTCCGTTTGTGGCAAGACCAGAGAACAGGGTAGTACTGGTAGTACCCGCATCAACCACGATGGGAGACGCTGCTCCCACAAGAAAAGGTTGAATTCCTTTTGTTAGTGCTGTGTTCTCAACTCTTCCTTGGGCACTTACACCAATCATAGCATATTCTCCGTTCGGCTGGTTGGTAATAATATATCCGGCACCCAGCTTTTGCGCGATTTGAGAAGCGCACGCATTCAAATTAACGAAAGCGCCGCCTGCATCTTCCGTTTGAAGGATGACACGACCGCCGTTATTGATGAACTCCTCCAATAATTTATATTCTTCATTATCCAAGTCATGTTTCAGGCCATCGCCAAAGGCGCCCTGCATATTGCGGTAAAAAGCATTCAGCATAATGACATCGTACTTCGCAAAGCTTGCCTCTATTTTGGCAGGGTTCGCATTCGTACCAGTCAGGTTAGTTACCGTTGCGCCCGCTTCTTCAAAGTCACGCGCCTGATAAATCCCCAGATCAGAGTGACCGTTTGCTAAGAACCAATTTGTCGTGTCCCAATGCAGGAACTGCGGCTTTGCATAACGGAGTAGAACGTGGTCAAGCTTTAAGACTGTTGACAGTTCTTCAGCATCATCCGCCACAATTTTTTTCAGATCGTGCTCAGTAATCGCGTAGCGTCCACCTTCCATCATCGCCACCGGTGCGGCGATCTCCCCTGCGTAGCTCACGCCGATGGGATTATACGGCCTCGCGTTCAGACGCACGATGGCGCTATCCGCGACAACTAGATTGCGCGCCTCACCAGCCGCGGTACTGTTGCTGCTAATCTGCGGGACGGTGGTAGAGGTGCTGCCGTTATCGCCCAAATCAAGTTGACCGCCCGTCTGTACGCACACCGCGCCCTGTGTCCCCACCGTGTTGCCGGTGATGTTCACGCCGTCCAGCGTCAACTGTCCGCCGTCCTCAACAACAAAAAGCGTATTCTTGCCGTCCACCAGATTCACGCCGCCGGTAACGATCAAAATCTGACCGTCGCTCACGGTGATCGTTTCTCCCACCGTGATCGGCGCCCTGCTTTCAAACTGAATCTCTACCACGTCTCCGGTCAGCTCGTTGGCCTTCGGCCAGTGGTCCAGTTTTAATACCTGCTTTTCGACAACGCGAACTACTCTTGTGAATGTTTTCCTGTTCGCATAAAGCGCAGTATTGGGCTGATTCGAGGCATTCTCGTTCTCGTTTGGTGTCTCCGGCGTTGTGCTCTCCTCCGGAGCCGCAGTACCACCGTTTGCGGTCTCACCGTCATTTTGATCACTGTCCTTGGCAGCATCGCTCTCTTCACCGCTGTTTGGTGTATCGCCTGTCTGATCCTGCTGTGTCTTGTCGATGCTGTCGCTGCCGCCCTCGGCCTGCACCGCATCCTGCGCGGCTGCGCCTGCCTCACTGTAGGAAGCGATAGCTACATCTGCATCGCTGCTGTCCGCGTCATTCCTGCTGTCCGCACCGCTATCCGCAGGATCGTCTCCGGTCGTGTCAGCGCTGTCGCTGTTTGACGTATCTCCCGTGTTGCTGTCAGATACATCGTTTCCGCTATCATCTGCGCCTGTGCTGCTGTCCGGTTTGTCCGATGTGCTATTATTCTCCTGCTTGCTGTCAGGAGTCGTCGGTATTTCGGAGGTTTCCTCCTCTTCTCCGATCACCGTTGCTGTTTTGGGCTGGAGTGAATATGTTACTGTATAGTCATCCATCTTATTGATATCAAAGCCACCGTCATTATCAATCTGAAGATCTTCGTAAAGCTCCTCGTTGTAAGTGATTCCTGCTTTGAGATCATAATCCTTTTGTCCCAGTGTAAGCGTTAACTCCGGCGCTTCAATTCCATCGTTGTTGTCCGCTGCGACCAAGTGGATCGATCCAATGATCATTACAGCGACTAACAAGCATGTGAGCGCACGATTCCATTTCGTCCTCATGTTTATCCTCCGTTGTAAAATTCTCTGCGATATGCTGTGAAATATCTTGATGTAATGTTTATTATTTCTATCATCTACCGGTAATTCTCTTACACATTGGAGGTATAAGAACAGCCGAGACCATGAAAACTAAAGAGTTTTTTACTATAGAGAAAAACCAAACAAGGCAGAGGCATACATGCCAAAGACAGCAAACTGGCTTAACATATGAGCCTGTATAAATTTACATTTTGTTTCTTCAAAATAATAAAAACGCATAATATAACTTTTAAGTTATATTGTTCAAATAACAACTCTGATTGTCTCAAAAAAGCCCGGAAATACGGGCAAATCACGGAATAAGGACACCGAATTTACTACCCATTTACTACATTCGGAGGGAGCCTTGACACGCTGTCCTTTCCCATGAAGCCCACTATCCCCAACAGCGCACATCGAAAAATCGAATACGACACCGCAGACGGCGGCGTCCTCTTTTCCCTTTGGGGAGATCAGGACGCCGCTTTTTTGCGCCCAAATAGAGGAAGGAGCGACCGCCTATGTACTTTACGTCCGGCAGCGACCGGGCCTTTGAACAGCTCATGCAGACAAGGCCGGGCGCAGACCATTTTGACAGCGGCGAGGCCGGAGCGCCGCAGGACTGCGGCACTTGCCGCTTTTACCGCCCGCACTGGAAATATCAGTTTTGCATCTACGCAGAATGCCCTTACCAGCCGGGCAAGCTCACCGCCCTTGACGGCGCGGTGAAATTTCAAGTGAAAGGAGTGGACGACGAGATGGCAGTTTTTCGTGTGGAGAAGAACCGGGACTACACGGTGATGTCCAACCACCACCTGCGGAACAAGGACTTGTCCCTGAAAGCAAAGGGCCTGCTGTCGCAAATGCTGTCCTTGCCGGAGGATTGGGATTTTACCCTAAAGGGCCTCTCCCTTATCAACCGGGAACAGATCGACGCGATCCGGGCAGCAGTTAAGGAGCTGGAACAGGCCGGGTATATCGTCCGTTCCCGTGAGAGAGACGGCCAGGGGCGGCTTCGCGGGGCGGATTACATCATTTACGAGCAGCCCCAGCCAGCGCCGGATTCACCTACGTTGGAAAATCCAACATTGGAAAAACCAACACAGGAAAAGCCTACGCAGGGAAATCCAACGCAATTAAATAAAGATAGACAAATAAAAGACCCATTCACTACGGATGGATTAAATACCGATTCCATTCCTATCCTTTCCCCTCCCTCTCCTTTGGGGGAAACAGCGGCTGCGCCGCCGGAACGGAAAGGAACGGGAGCGAAGTCGCAGAGCGACGTAGCGGTTTATCGGGAAATCATCAAGGATAACATCGAGTATGGACACCTTTGCCAGCACACCAAGGGGATTGACCGGGAACTGCTGGACGAAATCGTGGATTTGCTGGTGGAAACCGTATGCAGCGCCCGAACGACCATCCGCATTGCCGGAGATGATTATCCGGCGGATCTGGTGAAGTCCAAACTGATGAAGCTAAACAGCTCTCACATGGAGTTTGTCTTTGACTGTATCAGCAAAAACACCACGGAAATCCGAAATATCAAGAAATATCTGCTGGCGGTTCTGTTCAACGCCCCAAGCACCATTAACGGCTATTACACGGCACTGGTGGCCCACGATATGAACACCGGCAAAATCTGAAAAAGGAGGACAGCCCTATGAAACAGGGGACTTTGATTTTTGACGAGCAGGCAGACCACTATGACATCCGTTTTGACCTGGCGGACTACTACGGCGGCCTGCACTGCGGAGAAACCTTTGATGTACTGGTAGGCGGCAGATGGAGGCCCACCCGCATAGAAATGGCTGATAACTGGTATCTGGTGGGTATCCGCACCGACGACCTCTCCGGCCTGCGGGTGCGGATCTAAGCTGTGCCGCCTGCCTGCTTTGACTTTCCAAAGGAGGGATAGCAGTTGCAGGAAGAAGTAGACCAGAAAACCATAGCGTTAGCGGTTAAGACGGGCAAGCTCACCGCCCAAGTGCTGCAAGCGGCCATCCGAAAATATCTGGCCGCCCGGCAGAAAGGGACGGGCAAGGCCCATCACGGCCAGCAGAGCTTACGGCAGCTCAAAAAGGACGGTTCCGCCCTGTCCAACATTGAGATCACCGACGCCAACATCGGCCTGTTTAAGCCCTGCGCCAAGAAATACGACATTGATTTTACTCTGCGGAAAGACCGCACTACCCATCCGCCCCGGTATATCGTGATTTTCAAATCCAAGCAGGCGGACAATCTGGAACAGGCGTTTAAGGAGTTTACGGCCAAGAAGCTCAAACAGCAGGAACGCCCCTCCATCCGAAAGGCCCTCTCGGCTATGAAGCAAAAGACGGCGGCCAGAAACCGCCAGCAGGCCAAGGAGAAAATCAAGGAAAGGGGGCTGTCACGATGAAGCCGGAAATGAAAAAGCTGATAATCGCAAACCTGCCCTACCTGCTGTTTGTTTACCTGTTCGGCAAGCTGGGACAGACCTACCGGCTGGCGGCTGGGGCGGACTTGTCGGAAAAGCTCTTGCACCTTGCAGACGGCTTCTCCCTTGCCTTTGCAAGCGCCGCCCCCAGCTTCCACCTGTTCGATCTGGCGGTGGGCGTGGCCGGTGCCCTGCTGCTGCGGCTGATGGTGTACTGCAAGAGCAAGAACGCCAAGAAATACCGCCGGGGCGTCGAGTACGGCAGCGCCCGTTGGGGCAGCCCCAAAGATATAGCCCCGTACATCGACCCGGTGTTTGACAACAACATTCTCCTGACCCAGACGGAACGCCTCACCATGAACAACCGGCCCAAAGACCCCAAGACCGCCCGGAACAAAAACGTGCTGGTCATCGGCGGCTCCGGCAGCGGCAAGACGAGATGTTTTGTGAAGCCCAACCTTATGCAGTGCGTGTCCAAGGACTACCCGACCTCATTCGTGATTACTGATCCCAAGGGCAGCCTGATCGGTGAGGTGGGCCAGCTTCTTGTGCGGTGCGGATATCGGGTAAAGGTGCTGAATACCATCAACTTTTCCAAGAGCATGCGCTATAACCCGTTTTGCTACATCCACAGCGAAAAGGACATCTTAAAGCTGGTAAACACGCTGATCAGCAACACCAAGGGAGAGGGCGAAAAAAGCGCCGAGGATTTTTGGGTGAAGTCGGAACGCCTGCTGTATTCGGCCCTCATTGGCTATATCTGGTACGAAGCGCCGGACGATGAAATGAATTTCACTACGCTGCTTGAAATGATAAATGCCAGTGAAGCCCGCGAGGACGACCCGGAATTTCAATCCCCGGTAGACCAGATGTTTGAACGGCTGGAAGAAAAAGACCCGGAACACTTTGCGGTACGCCAGTACAAGAAGTTTCTTCTATCCGCTGGTAAGACCCGCAGCTCCATTTTGATTAGCTGCGGAGCCAGATTAGCGCCCTTTGACATCCGGGAGGTGCGGGAGCTGATGGAGGACGACGAGCTGGAGCTTGACACCATCGGGGACGAAAAAACGGCCCTGTTCCTCATTATGAGTGATACGGACACGACCTTTAACTTCATCCTAGCTATGGTGCAGAGCCAGTTAATCAACCTCTTATGCGACCGGGCGGATGACAAATACGGCGGGCGGCTGCCCGTCCATGTGCGGATGATTCTGGACGAGTTCGCCAACATCGGCCAGATTCCAAACTTTGACAAGCTGATCGCCACCATCCGAAGCCGGGAAATCTCGGCTTCTATTATTTTGCAGAGCCAGTCGCAGCTAAAGGCCATTTACAAGGACGCGTCGGAAATCATTTCCGACAACTGCGACTGTACGCTGTTCCTTAGTGGCAGGGGCAAGAACGCCAAGGAGATCGCGGAGGTGCTGGGCAAGGAAACCATTGACAGCTATAACCAGAGCGAGAACCGGGGCGCGCAGACCTCCCACGGACTGAACTACCAAAAACTCGGAAAGGAGCTGATGAGCCAAGACGAAATTGCAACGATGGACGGAGGCAAGTGTATTTTGCAGGTGCGCGGCGTGAGGTCGTTTTTCAGTGAGAAATACGACATCACTCGCCACCCACGCTATAAATACCTCTCGGATGCCGACAAACAGAACACCTTTGATGTGGACAGGTACCTGTCGTCCCTGCGCCGGAAAAAGCGGCGCGTGATAACGGAGGACGAACCCTTTGACCTCTACGACATTGAGCTGTCGGATGAAGATTTTGCCGCAGAATAAAGCGGCCATAGAGAAAGGAGCGTGACCGATGGGACACTCGGACGAATGGACATTTGCGGATTATTTCAGGTATGAGAAAGAAATCTACCGGGCGATCATTTCCGCTGCGGTTCTGTGCCAGTGGATTGCGGAACATGATACCCCGCCCACGGACGGGGAAGCCGAAGAACTTGTAAGGGAAATAGACCGCAGACTGTGTGAAGCATGGGGCGAGATTTTTTCGCTGGCTGTGCTGAAATGGCGGGACGGCCAGTAACTCCGGGCCGTCTGCGGATTGTGAGGCTGCCGCTATGTATGGCGGCTTTTTTGTACCCAAACACCATCACGATCTGAATTTATGGAGGTAAATTTATGGAATTTTTCAATAGTGCGGTTACTACTTTGCAGACTATCGTTGTGGGCCTCGGCGGTGCGCTGTGTGTTTGGGGCGGCATCAACCTTCTGGAAGGTTACGGT
>ERZ773242.2601-NODE-2601-length-14417-cov-4.214524_pt1 | contig 14417 bp, 6 predicted proteins | sample MGYA00511077_ERZ773242 | MGnify/ENA primary metagenome ERZ773242 (study PRJEB29015, sample SAMEA2737754) | human gut metagenome | biome: human gut; feature: human-associated habitat; material: faeces | place: China | collected 2012 ... | reverse complement strand
TGACCGAGCAGGATGGCCGCTGGCGCATCGACGATGCGCTGCTGTTGGCTGAATGAAGAACGTCCCAAGTTCACCACAATGGAAAAGCGCCCCCTCTGTAAGAGGGGGCGCTGCGGATTTTAGCCGAAGCGACGCTCGAGGAGGCGATTGAAAAGCGCGCCATAGAAGATGATCGAGATGCAGATATAGAGCCAGAGAAGGCTGAAGAGCAGGAGCGTGAGGCTGCCATAGAGGCTGGAGGCACGCGGGAAATGGTTGACATAAAACGAAAGCGCCGAAGAGAAGACGTTCCACGCGATGGCCGCGCCGAGCGCGCCGGGCAGCGCCCGCGTCAGTCTCCGCCGCCGGTTCGGCAGGACGAGATAGAACAGTGTGAAGACGATCATGAGGAAGACCGTGGAATAGAGATGCAGCTCCTGCATCGTGAACTCCAGCAGCCGCGCGGCAAAGCCGCCGCCCGCGCTGAGCAGGCGGAGCAGCGATTTTCCGTAGACGTTGAGCAGGAGCGTGACGACGAGGGCCAGCAGCATCCCGAGCGTGCAGAGGATACCAAGCAGGCGCAGGCGCAGATAGCCGCGCGTCTCGGTGACGCCGTCGACAGCGTTCAGCCCCAGCAGGAGGCTGTACATCCCCTTCGAGCTGGACCAGACGACGGTGACGGCGCTGATGGAGATGAGCGAGACGGGCTGCACATCGTAGAGTCCGTCGAGCAGGTCTTCAAACAGGGGCATGAGCGCCGCCGGGGACACCTGCGCGAGAAGGCGGAGCACGTCCGCCTCCTGCAAGCTGGTGCGCTGCAAGATCGCGAGCAGGATGCTCATGAGCGGAAACAGGCTCAGCAGCAGGAAGAACGCGGAATTACCCGCATAGAGCGGGATGCGCAGCGCGGCGACGCGCTCCGCCCATTTTTTGACCCAGCGATAAAAACGCATGCCAAGCCCTCCTTTCTCCCCACAGCATAGCAAACTTCTGCCCGAAAGGCAACCGGAATTTGGCGTAGACAAGGGACAGAAAATTTGTTACAATAAGGAAAAGAAAACATTCGTCTGGGAGGGTCATGGTTATGAAGTGTCCGTATTGCGGGTATCAGGAGAGCAAGGTTGTTGATTCGCGCCATTCGGAGGATGGGCTGAGCATCCGGCGGCGGCGCGAGTGTTTGTCCTGCCAGAAGCGATTCACGACGTATGAGACGGTGGAGTGCCTGCCGATCGTGGTCATCAAGCGCGGCGGCATCCGTCAGGCGTTTGACCGGAACAAGATTTTGAACGGGATGCTCCGCGCGTGCGAGAAACGGCCCGTGCCGATGCAGATGCTGGAAAATGCGACGGATGAGATCGAGCAGAGCATCCAGAACTCGCTCGACCGCGAGGTCTCGACCGAGAAGATCGGCGAGCTGGTCATGGAAAAGCTGAAGCCGATGGACGAGGTGGCGTATGTGCGCTTCGCGTCGGTCTACCGGCAGTTCAAGGACATCGACAGCTTCAAGCGCGAGCTGGATAAAATTCTGGAAGAACGATAAACAAAGCCCCCTCCACAGGAGGGGGCTTTTTGCGCCGCATCGGGGTTCGATTTTCACATGGTTATCGGGGATAACCGCGTAAAAAGTAGTAAAAAATGCGCGGAATTAGGGTTGAAATTTTTGCCTGATATGGTATTCTTGACACAAGAAGATCTGAAAATCGCCGGGGGTACTGCGCCCAATCGCAGCCGGCACGAAACAAGAGGAGGAACAAGAATGGAAAGAACGAAGTACACGCCCAAACGGCTGTTGAGTCTGCTGTTGGCGCTCATCATGCTGCTTGGCATGTTCCCGACGGCGGTGTTTGCTGCCGAAGAGACTACAGGAGAGACTACAAGACTAATTGGCTCGGTAAGAGGGGATGGCCTAATTTGTGAGCTATTTGCGTCCTTTTCGAATGGACCACATTTTGTGGGCGATCAGCTACCAATCAAAATTTCTTATAAATTTACGACTCAGACTAATCCGGCTGAATATGTTAAACAAATCAACTCTTATTCAGTGGGTATTTATCCGGAAATGAGTGGTGCTCCGTACTATAAGGAGAAAGTGAATACACCGATTTCGGCTGAGAGTGAGACTGATTCTGGTAAAACTGAATCAATCACGACAACAGGGTCAACGCCAATCACAGTATATAAGCAGGACACAGTCATTAAAGAAGGCAGCTTTAACATTACAGGAACGATTGGCGAGAATGGAGCGGTTGCGCTTAATTGGGAGGTGCTGCCGAACTTTGACGTTGTTAAGAATGAAACGGTAGACACAGGTAAACAATGGGCGCCCGGGAAAGTCCGCGGAGAATGTATGGTCCCGCTGACTTATAAGGTTGAGTATAAGAGCGACCTGACAGGTGTTGCGGGCCTGGACACGACGACCCACTACACTACGACAGAGGACAACAATCAGGTCTTTACGATCGAGGCCAATGATCCGACACTTGACAATTATAAGTTCAAGGGCTGGGCGCTCAATGGCGATACGAGCAAGCTCTATAAGAAGGGCGACAAGCTGACCATTACGGCCAACGCGACCCTGGCGGCTCAGTGGGAAGCGGGCACAAAGCATGCGGTGAAGTATTATTATAACTTCCCGGACGGCTCCAATAATTCCCTTTTCACGACTGTCCCCGTCGCGGACGGCGAGGGCGCCGAGAACCCCGGCGCCCCCTATAAGCATCCTGAAGGATACATCTTTAAGGATTGGTGTGTGAAGGCCGAGGCTGGCGGCAAAGTGACTTTGACGCCGTATGACTTCGCAGCGCCGGTCACCAAAGATATTGAACTGTATGCGGATTGGACGCAGGTGACCGAGGAAACGACCTACACGGTGACCTTTGATGTCGGCGTGGCGAACGCCGGCCCGGTTCCCGGCACGCAGGTCATCACGAGCGGCCAGCCGGTACCTGCACCGACCGTGGAGCCGACACGCGACGGTTATGCCTTCGCGGGCTGGTATCTGGTGCAGGCCGACGGATCGCTGGCCAACTCGGCATACGATTTCGGTACCGCAGTCACGAAGGATATCACCCTCCGCGCCAAGTGGACGCGCAATCAGGTCAAGATTACGTGGCCGGCGGGCACGTCCGACGGCGAGCTTTTGACGCATCCCGGCTATATGGAGGATGCCAACCATTCGACGATGGTCGATGTGGGCAGCACCGTGACGTTCCGGGTTCAGTGGTATACGGAATATGATCCCGCGACGGTTCTGGCGAACGATTTGCCGTTGGGCGGCAGAGTCGGCACCGAGAACGAGTTCGGCGTGACCTATACATATCAGTTCACGGCGAACGAGAATACGACGATCACGGTCAATCCGGCCACGCGAAAGACGTTCACCATCACCCTCCCGAGTGCGAACGGCTGCGATGTGACATTCGCGGATTGCCAGAGCTGGAGACGCGGAAGAGATATCTCCGCCGCGAATGGCTCGACGTCCTATACATTTGAATATGGCGACAAGTTCAAGGTCAAGCTGGACGTGTTCGCTGACACGAGAGCGACGCTGCGCGTGGACGGCACGACGGAGCTGTTGAATGTCGACGGCAACAGCGACAACCCCACGCAGACCACTCGTGAGTTTACGGTTGACCACGCCTATGTGGTTACGGTCAGCGCCAGAGCGGTCGTGACGCGTATGGTCACGTTCTCGCTGGAACCCTACGGCAGCATCTATTCGATTCAGTACGTGGAAAACGGCTCCGCGCTGACGAAACCGGCCAACCCGCAGATCCCGGGCTACGAGTTCGTTGACAAGTGGACGACCAAGCCGAACGGCGGCGGCAGAGAGTGGAAATTTGCGGATGACAAAGTCACCTCCAACATGGTGCTCTATGGCCAGCTGACGCCAAAGACCTACGCCGTGAACTACGAGGCGAACGCGGGCGGCGATACGACGGTCAGGGGCATTCCCGACGCGCAGACCAAGATACACGGCGAGCCGCTGACGCTTACGATGACGAACCCGACCCGCGTCGGCCACACTTTCAAGGGCTGGGCGACAAGCGCGGATGGCCCCGTGGCCTATCAGCCGGGCGGCCAGTATCTGAACGACGCGCCGGTCACGCTCTACGCCGTCTGGGAAAAGCTCACCTACACGGTGACGATCTCCTCCGGCGCGGGCTATAGCACTGTCCCCGCTGGCGTGGCGACGGTTGAGCACGGCAAGAGCCTCACTATCACCATCAATGTTGACCGCCAGTATGCGGCCAATCCAATCACGGTGAAAGATTCGGTGGCTGATAATAAGTTGCAATGGAAGTCGGGCGAGCCGAGCAGCAACAGCGCGACAACCTATGTCTATGAGCTTTCGAATGTTACGGAAGCCCACGACATCGCCATCTCCGTGACGCAGAACAACATCTATGCGGTTTCGTTCTACGCCGTGACGGATAAGAAGGAAGATACCCCGTTCCTGATTCAGAGTGTCGAGCATGGCTATTATGCCTCCATGCCTGCGGCTCCGGAGCGCGAGGGCTATAAGTTCGATCATTGGGAGCGCGACAATGTTGCCAACACCGAGGTGTTCTCCACGCAGATCACGGCGGATACCGAGATTCGCGCCGTCTATACGGCCATCCAGCCGAAGATCACCGTTGTCAAGGTGAATGACACCGGCTGGAAGTTGACGAAATGGTGGCATGGACAAGGTAGCAGCAGCACGTACTTCAGCCCGGACGCTAACACACCGTATACGATCAAATACGGCGACGATGTGACGTTTGACCTGGTCATTCAGCCGGGCTACGATTACAGCAAGCTGTCCGTCTCGGCGAACGGCTATGAGCTGGGCCGCGAGAGCATCAAGACGGAGAACGGCATCACCACGATCTCGTTCCGCCTCGTCTATGTGACCGCGAACACGCGCATCACCGTCTCCGGCATCGAGCGCAAGACCATCACGGTCACCTATAACGAAAACGCGCTCGACCACGTGTCCAACCTGCCCGCCCCGCAGACCGCGAACTACTATATTGATGGTAACGGGAACAACACCGATTTCACCAATCAGGTTCCCGTCCGCAACGGCTATACCTTCCTCGGCTGGGCGCTGAGCGGTACGGCCACAACGCCGGATTATAAGATCGAGGATATCAAGAATCCCGGCGTTGAGATCCCGTTCACTGCGGATACCACTGTCTATGCCATCTGGGCGGCCAAGGATCTGAGCGCCGAACTGCTGATCAGCGATGAATTCATCAACAGCAGTTCTTCGGCACACCAGTTGCTGGACTATGCTTACGAAGGCGAGAGAATCTACCTGACCGGCAAGCTGTCCGCACCGGCGCAGGGCACGATGACCTTCTACAAGCGCCTGACGAAGCCCAATACGATTTGGGTCGAGGCCGAGGACTGGACGCTGATTGGTACAGCCACGGTCAACGGCAGCCAGTACGGCACAATCGAAACCACGGCGGAACCCTATCGTTGGGATAATCTCAGCGAGGTGCATGCCAAGAACTATCGTTGGGATTACAAGGTCGTGTTCACGCCCGCCAACGAAGAGGGCTATAAGGAATGCAACGGCCATGACGATCTGCGCGTCTACTCCAAGGCCATTTCCTGGGTCATCACCAAGCCGGATGAGAATCCGTTTGAATGGGTCAATGCACAGCGCAGCCTGAGCATTTTCACCGATGCGAACCGGACGCACTCGACCACAACGATGACCGCCAACAACACCTATTGGCTCCAGATCCCGAAGGTCATTGAGCTGGACGGCGGCCTGAATACGGAGTTGAAGGTCGGCGAGCACTACGAGATCATCTGGGAGTATCAGGATTCTGAGAACCACTGGACGACCTATACCACCACCACTGACACCGATTGGGTCAAGGTCACGCCCGAGTTCTCCGGCTATACGTTCCGCGCGAAGGTGAAGCCGTCGGCAAGCAGCATCTACACCAAGGCCGCGACCTATACCGACGCGAACGCACTGGTTCCGGATGTCTACTGGGATTACCTGATCACGGCGCCGACCAATGCGACGGAGGTCGAGGAAACCAAGACCACGCTGACCATCGACACGGACGATGAGCTGAACAGCATCGTCATCAAGAATGAGAAGCCGTTTGAGACGCTGGGTGCTGGCAGCCACAAGGCGCAGTTCGAGGGCCAGACCATCACGCTGACCGCAAAGGTCACAAAGACGGATGAAATAACGGCTGTCAACATGGGCACCGTGGAGTTCTACCGTCAGGTCACGGACGAGAACGGCAAAATCAGCTGGGTTTCGATCGGCACGGCCAAGCTCGAAGACGAGGGCACTGTCACCGGCGGGGCCAGCATCGAGTTCCGGATGCCGAAGTATGTCACCGGCAAGACCCCAATCCAGAACAAGGAAGTCTTTAAGGCGGTCTACGTGCAGAACGTGACCTATAAGACCTCCGAGTCTGCGAACAGCGAAGCCTATATCAAGTCCGCAAAGCTGCAGACGCCGGTCATTGCCGACGTCGATACCCCCACCGCCCATACGGGCAAGTGGATTGATGCGCAGGGTCAGGAAGTTACGAACGGCGACAACAAGACTGCGACTTCGTATGACTACCATCTCGGCGGCCTGACCGCTGGCATCAAGCATACGTTCCAGCTGAAGCAGACCGGCGCAAATAAGGATGACAAGGCGGATTGGTCGGTCGTGGCGCGCGACGGTCGTACCGTCGCGGGCGACATGTACACCATGAAGTGGGAGACGCTGACCGATGCGAACTGGAAGACCACCACGACGACCGGCGACACCTACACCGCGGAGACGACTAAGGTCGGCGACCGCTATCACATCCTGCTGACCGGCGCGAAGAACAGCCCGTTCGAGGGCATCGAAGCAGTCTCGAAGGACATCGCCATCGGCGACCCGCAGGGCGTGACGGTGACGGTCGAGGCCATCGATGCCATCAGGGCGACCGAGGTCGACCGTAACAATCGCAAATATCCGGACGTCTATCAGCTGAATGAGATCACCCTGACCGCCACTGTGGAAGCGGCGGAAGCCGGGGCAGACCGCAAGCCGACGGGAACCGTTGCGTTCTACTATGTCGATGAGGACGGCAAGTTCCAGCCGCTTGGCGAAGCGGAGCTGAAGCCGGATACGTCTGGCAAGATGGTCGCCCAGATCACGACTGACGAACTGCCGGTCGAGACGAAGACAAAGGCGAACACCAAGCTGGATTCCGTGATCACCGCTGTCTACTACGGCGACGAAACCTTCAAGCCCAGCGAGAACTGGGACGAGGCTAACAAAAAGGTCACGAATGCTGAAGTGAAGGATGCGGCCGACAAGTACCTCGTCAAGTCGGACACTGTCACGGTCTATTCCTCCGTGGTTTATAACTGCAAGGATGAGAACAAGAAGCAGGAAGCTTGCAGCGAGAAGGGTATCCACATCAAGGTCGAAGACGGCGTGTTCAAGGCCAACGAGCAGAATGTGGTGCTGAAGCTGAGCGACATCTACACGCTCGACCGCGAACTTGGCGAAAATCTGCTCGACATCATTGCGAAGCTGACGCCGGGTATGGATTACACCATCCAGTGGCAGAAGCTGAACAATGCGAATGCGTTCAGCGATAAGGACGGTGCAGACTTTACAGACTCCAAGCATTGGCAGGACATCGCGGACGCCACGGGCGTGACCGTCGTTCTGGGGACGGTTGAGCAGAACACCGCGTATCGCGCGGTCATCACCGTCAAGGATCAGCCGATCACCAAGGGCTCTTATACCAAGGTCAAGCAGGCGGTCGAGGGCCGTCAGGTCTACTATTCCAACATCCTGATGCCGACGGACGCCAGCATCACGATGTCCGTCATGGTCAACACCGACAAGAACGGCGAGAACCTTGAGGGCATCACTGAGGGCGAGACCGTCACCGCGAACGTCTTCCTGTCCGGCGTGACCGGCAGCGTGCCGAACGCGGAGATCGAGGTCCGCATCGAGGCGGATGCCGCGAAGGGCAACGACAAGAACTATGCGAAGTCGTTCACGAAGGCGACCGTCAATGGCTGGAACTCCATTGATTGGGACACCAAGGATGTGGAGCCGGGCTTCTACACGATGAAGATCACGGCGAAGACCAACACCGGTTATGCGACGAAGATCTTCGAGCGCAGCATCATCGTGCGCGAGAGCAGCTACGACTTCAACATCGGCAACCAGACGACGACCTATAACGGCCAGACGCAGGGCGTCACCGTGACGCTGAACGGCTTCGACTTCAAGGGCAGCGACATCAATGAGGCAGCCAAGAAGTCCTGGACCGTCAAGTACTACAAGGGCGAAGTCAAGCCCGAGAACCTTGTCGAGCCGTCGCAGGCTGGTACGTATAAGGCGGTCGTGACGCTGCCGGGTTCTGCCTACTGGACGGAGCATAGCGAGACAGTTGACTTCACGATCAGCAAACGTTCGGTCAGCATTGCGGACGCCGTTGCACAGGCGAAGGTCTATGACAACAGCACGGACGTCAACATCGTTGAGGTCATCCTGAACGACGCGACGACTGCACAGGATTCGACCGGTCTGCCGACGAACAACATCGGCATCATCAACGGCGACAGCATCTACGCGGTCGTCACCGGCGCGAAGCTGAGTCAGGCTGACGCGGGCGAGCGTTACTTCGAGATCAACAAGGATTTCAGTAAGGTCGATCTGCTTGGCGACGACGCAAAGAACTACAAGTGGGATGAAGCGACCTACACCGAGAACATCTACGTCAGCCGCAGCCAGGTATACGGCGAAACCGGCACGCTGAAGCTGAAGAAGGGCGAAGACTTCCCGGCGGATCAGGTCATCAAGATGATCGACCAGGCCGGCAATAAGCTGGAAGCGAATAAGGGTTACACGCTGACGTTCTACTATCACAGCGACACGGAGATCAAGCAGACCAACGATCTCAGCAAGACTGGCCTCTACACCGTGGTTGCCCGCCCGAATCAGGCGAACTATAAGAGCGGCGTCACGATGAAGTTCGAGGTCGTCAACGACGCGACTACGTACACCCCGGCGGCAGAGCCGAAGCCCAGCACGCTGATCACCATCAGCAACACGGCGGAACTGTACGGTAATACCGGGAACACGGGTGTTCAGACCAGCTTCACCAACAGTGCGACGCTGTTCAAGATCGAGTATCAGAATGGTGCGAACTGGACTAAGACTCGCCCGACCGATGCCGGACGGTATCTGCTGAAGGTCACGGCCACCACGGGCGACGTCGCCTACGGCATCTACACCATCACCAAGGCGCATCCGAGCATCAGCATCACTGCGGCAGAGGCAACCTACAACTCCATGCCGTACACCGGTGCAGCAACGGATTTGACAAAGGCAACGGAGAATCCGGAACATTATCTCACCTACGCGGGCGACGTGGCCATCGGCTACTATGCAACTGAGGCAGATCAGAAGAACGGCAATGTGGCCGAGCAGGCGCCGGTCTACGCGGGCGATTATGTCGTCACGCTGCATGTGAACGAGACGCAGAACTACACCGCGCATGAGGTGTCCGCGCCGTTTGTCATCAACAAGGCTCCGCTGACCATCCAGGCGGATTCCCGCAAGACGACGCAGTACGATGCGTTCCCGACCATGACGGCGACCTATGACGGTCTTGCCGCTGAGACGAACGACGGCACGCCGGACACCTCGCTCCGCGATGTGCAGATCGCGCCGGAGTTCATCTACAACCCGACGAACGACAAGCCCAACTATAGCAATGCCACTCTTGATCAGGTCGGCAAGGTCGCGGTGCAGCCGATCGACGCGCTGGCGAAGAACTACAAGCTCAGCTATGGGGACGGCGAGTATGTCAAGTCCGAGACCGAATCTAACCCGGATCTTGAAATACTCGGCCTGCCGCAGAGCGGCGAAAAGGATAGCACTGGCAACAAGTATGTCGCGAAGGTCTACTACGGCGATGAGATCCAGCTGTATCCGTATGGCAATTACACGAAGTGGGCCAACGGCTCGAGCGAGCTGACGTGGAGCATCGAAAATGCTCAGGTCACGGATGGACATGGCAGCTTCTCGATCGGCGAGAAGACGGGTATCCTGAAGGTTGATGCGATCGGTACCTTCACGGTCAAACTGACGCGCGGCGAGGGCGAGCAGAAGATCGAGACTTCGGTCACGGTCACGGCCATCCGGAAGGAAGCCAAGATCGCGCTGAAGGAAGTCGACAAGGTCTACAATGGCAATGCTCAGACGTATGACTTTGCGAACATCACGGTGCATGACGATCTGTACAGAGAGATCACGCCGTTCGGTGAGGGCAAGCTCAACAGAACGAAGCTGAGCCGTAAGGACATTGGTACGCAGATCCCGACCGCGACGGTCAACACGAGCACGACGGGGTCCTGGTATTATCAGTCTGAGACATACGGCGGCCAGTTCACCATCAACGACAAGGAAGCCACCGTTGCGCCGGGCGCACAGACCACTGTCTATGGTACGACTGAGCAGTATGAAGCTACGAAGTGGACTGTGGATGGCAAAGTTGGCTCAGTCGAGCCTGTGAGCGACCTCAACGTCGCGTCCCAGACCGATGTCTATGACCGACTCGATGTCTATGACGGCTATGAGATCCTCGTCGCCGGCACGGAGGACATGAACTACAACGTCAAGTACAAGACCGACCACAATGATTCTGCAAAGGATGCAGAGGATTCCAAGGTCACGGAGTACACGAATGTTGTGTTCAAGTCCATGACGCGCATCGAACTCAACGACGCAACGGTCTACGGCGAGACGCCGAACGTCCTCGATTGGACGCTGGAGTATACGATCGAATCGACCCGCGGCGGCAAGCCCTACGCCGATAATCTGGCCGACTTCGATCTGGAAAGCATCTTCGTCGAGCAGGACTATGACAACTGCGTGGGCAACGCGGATTGCGGCAAGTTCGATTACAAGGCGGCCAACCGTACCACGGAGCCAAAGGCGGACTATAACAAGGCCGTTCTGGACGTGGTCAGAACCGCAACAGACACCGCCAAGGACGAGAACTACACCTTGAAGTTCAAGACCGTCATCAACTCCGGCGCGGAGAACTACAAGCTGACGAACGATGAAACCGGTAACGCAACTGGCACGACGAAAGCACTCAAGGATGGATCGCTTGGCTTCGTTCCGGCGGCGGGTGAAAGCGGCAAGGAAGGCGGCGAAAACTTCGTCGAAGGCTCCGCCAACATCGCGCAGCGTCCGGTCAAGGTCAAAAAGGCCAGCACGATCGGCAACGTTCGCCTGTACTGGAGACTTCCGCAGAGCAAGCTCTACACCGCCCTGCTGAACATCCTCGAGGCAGAGGAAAACACGACGAACCGCGGCCTCGCCAAGGGCCACACCATCAAGGATCTGGATCTCAAGATCTACGTTCAGGATAAGCTGATCGATCCGAACAACGATGACGCACGTAGCGATCTGATCGCAGGACCTGCGCAGGTTCGGATCGAGGTCGGCGATACGAACTACGTGCTGGACGGCAACGGTAAGATCGACGATGTCGAGCTGAAAGCCATCCAAATCGAAGCGACCTACACCACGAAGACCGCCACGAACTTCGTTGTTCTGATCAAGATCCGTAATCAGGATAAGTCCACGACACCGCTCGAGAGCGCCGCCGGCCTGACCTATGAGATCCTCCGCAAGGTCAACGGCAGCTTCGACGGCAAGGTCTATGCCACCGGCAGCCTGACCTACACGGGCAGAACGGCAACCGACAAGTTCGGCGATGAGTGCGGCGTCTTTACCGCGAGCTATGGCCCGCTGTCCAACATCGGTGGCACCTACTTCATCCAGATGTACGAATACGGCGTTGCGCTGAAGACCGAAAACAGCTGATCGCCTCGCGATGGAAGGAGAGTACAGTATGAAACATCATTTTAGAGCATTCTTGGCTCTGATCCTTGTCGTTTGCCTGTTCGCGGGTATCGGCGGCGCAGTTTGCGCCGTCGATGCCGGGGACGGCAGCGGTACGCAGTATGATCCCGAATTCACGCTGGACGATGGCGGCGGTTATTCCGAGCCGGTCTATCGCGTCATTGTGGAAGAGGGGCAGAAGGATCAGCTTAAGCCCGACCGTTCCACCGCCGCCGCCGGCTCGACCGTGACCATCAAGGTCGCGGACGGCGTCACCGCGGACGACATCAAGGTCGTGGACAAGAACGGCAAGCAGATCGAGATCAAGAAGATCGACGACAACACCTACACGTTCGTCATGCCTGCGAGCGACGTCAATGTCAGCGGCCTGGTCGAGGATCTGCGGCTCAACGACACCGACCACTTCGCGTACATCACGGGCTATCCCGACGGCACGTTCAAGCCGAACGGCAACCTCACCCGCGCCGAGGCCGCGACGATCTTCTATCGTCTCCTCCTCGATCAGACGATGACGAAGAACGTCCAGTTCTCCGACGTCCCGGCGGGCAAGTGGTATGAGACTGCGGTCAAGACGCTGGCGTCCAAGGGCGTCATCACCGGCTACACCGACGGCACGTTCAAGCCGACCAAGTCCGTCACCCGCGCGGAATTCTGCGCGATGGCCTCCCGTTTCTTCTCCCTGAAAGAGGGCAGCGTGAAGTTCACCGATGTCCCGACCACGTTCTGGGGCTATAAGTACATCGCCTCCGTCGTCGCCAGAGGCTATCTGGACGATGTCGAGGGTGCGTATGAGCCGAACGGCGCGATCACCCGTGCCGAGGTCGTCAGCATCGTCAACCGCATGCTCTCCCGCAGCGCGGACAGCGCATATCTCGCGAAGGGCGACGAGGGCCTCAAGACCTTCACCGATGTCGCGGAGACAGATGCGTGCTATCTCGACGTGATGGAGGCCGCGAACGGCCACGATTACACCAAGTCCGGCAAGACCGAGACGTGGAAGAATCTGAAGTAAATTCACAAAAAACGGCTGCACCGACGGTGCAGCCGTTTTTTTGCGCGCGTCGGCGGGTGGCTTGTAATTCTCTGATTTCTATGATATAATGACCAAAAATCTGTAAAACCGAGGAATTTACCATGAGAATGAGACGAAGAAACAATCTCGAGCCGCGCATGAACGCCTGTGAATCCGTCTGGATCCACGAGCCGGAGGCGCTGCGCGGCAACTGGCGGAGCCTGATGCCGGGCTGCCGCGAGCTGCGCGTCGAGGTCGGCTGCGGCAAGGGCAAATTCACCGTCGAGACGGCTGCGGCGGAGCCGGACGTGCTGCTCATCGCGATCGAGCGCGTGCCCGATGCACTGGTGCTCGCGATGGAGTCCGCGATCCGCATGGGCCTGAAAAACGTCTTTTTCGTCTCGCTCGACGCCGCGAACATCGACGCGTTCTTCGCCGACGACGAGATCGACCTGCTCTACATCAACTTCTGCGATCCGTGGCCCCGCAAAAAGAACGCAAAGCGGCGGCTGACGTACCACACGTTCCTCGAAAAATATAAAAAGGTGCTGAAGCTCGGCGGCCAGATCCACTTCAAGACCGACAACGCCAAGCTCTTCGACTGGTCGCTGCCCGAGATGGAGAGCTGCTTCCTCGAACTGCATAACGTCACGCACGATCTGCACGCCAACGGCCCTGTTGGGATCATGACAGGCTATGAGGAGAAGTTCTACGGCCTCGGCACGCCGATCAACCGGGTGGAGGCCGTGGTCGTGACGAAGCAGCCGCGCCCCGAAGATCCGAAGGACGAGGCCGAAGACAGCACAGAAGCCGGGGAGGACGCAGAATGAGCAGTATCGGCGTCATCGGCGGCGCAGACGGGCCGACGAGGGTGTTTGTCTCCGGGCCGGTCTGGCCGTGGGCGGTCTTCGGCGCGGCGGCGGTGGCGCTGGTCGTATTCCTGATCGTCCGGAAAAAGAAATGAATCGCGCAGTCCACCTCTGCGGCCGGTGCAGAGCCATGGAGGCGGTCATTTCGGAAGCGGATGAAAATTCTGCGAAGTGACGAAAATTGCAGGTCAGATTCTTGCAAAATTACTAAAAAATATTTCAAATCCCTCTTGACAGCAAGAGGGATTTATTGTAGTATATAAAGGCGCGCGTAGGGAGCGGAAACAACGTGACCGTGCGTGTCAATGCGATGATGCAGGAGATTGCGTCCTGGACGGTAACTTCTGCGGAGTATGTCCGGTCATCGGGCGGCTGAGGATCACGATACGGCGTATATCGCCGCAGTGAACAGGCCGACAACGTCGGTCTTTTTTCATGGTGCGGAGTGATACGCACGGCATAGCGTATACAAGATCTTCGACCGTACTCAGGGCATCAATACCACTGAATACGTTTCATCAAGGAGGAAACACACATGGCAAACCAGGAAATGATCAGAATCCGTCTGAAGGCGTATGATCATCAGCTCATCGACGCGAGCGCAGAGAAGATCGTCGAGACTGCCAAGCGCTCCGGCGCAACCGTCTCCGGC
>ERZ773242.2594-NODE-2594-length-14478-cov-5.902655_pt1 | contig 14478 bp, 14 predicted proteins | sample MGYA00511077_ERZ773242 | MGnify/ENA primary metagenome ERZ773242 (study PRJEB29015, sample SAMEA2737754) | human gut metagenome | biome: human gut; feature: human-associated habitat; material: faeces | place: China | collected 2012 ... | reverse complement strand
CGCAACAGCAGACCCCGTGCGCGCTGCGCACGGGGTCTGCTGTTAGAAGTCTCACAGCGTTCGCGGCGCCGCAGCGAATCCCCTTTATGCAAAAGGGCTATGCCTTTTTGCATATACTCACAGGTCTACCTTCTCATACAGCGCGGCGGCACGGCGGAAGGTGAGCGGCCAGCTGGCGACGTAGATGACCGCGCCCACGGTCAGCACGGGCAGCTGCCGCGCGGTATCGTATCCGTCGAGCCACGCGAGCGCCGGGATGTGGACGGAGATCTCCATCGCGAGCATGAGTAGCGACGTGGGAATGATCGCCTTGAGGAAGGCCGTCCCGACCTGATAGGCCGTCTTATAAAACGAGCAAAGCAGAATCGCGTTGAACAGCGCATAGAGCATCAGCGCGAAGCCGAAGAGCGTGACGTTCGCATCCACGCCAACGAGGTTGCCGCCGATGGACGTGTGCGCGCGCCACACGGCGAACGGCACCGCGATCACGAGCGAGGCAATCTCGATCAGCGCCGTGAACAGGCACGCCGCCTTCACGGTGTCGCGCTTGCGGATGGGGAGGATGGCGGAATAGTAGATGTCCTTCTGCTCGCGCATGTTCAGGAACGTGAAGAACAGCCCCAGCATCACATAGAACCACACGACCGTGAGCGGGTAGTTCGGGATCATCAGCATCACCCCGAACATGCAGAAGACCGGCGTCATCGGGTGGCACACCAGCCGCAGCTGCTTATATAATAGCGTCCGCATCATAGGGCCTCCTCTCTGCGGCGACAATGATCTCCTCGAGCGTTGAGCCAAGGTCGGCGTAGTGCGCCATGAAGCCCGCGAGCGTGTCGCTGCGCTGCAGGCGGCCCTCCTGAATGAAGGTGATGTGGCTCGCGCACTTCTCCAGATCCGAGGTGATGTGCGTGGAGAAGAGGACGCTGCGCGTCCCGTCCGCCGCGATGCGCCGCAGCAGCTCCGCCAGCTCGTCGCGGCTCACGGGGTCGAGCCCGCTCGTCGGCTCGTCGAGGATGAGCAGCCGCGCGTTGTGGCTCAGCGCCAGCGCCAGCAGGTATTTCACGCGCATGCCGCTCGAGAGCTGGTCGACGCGCTTATTCTCGTCGATGGCGAACAGGTCGAGGTAGTGGCGGTATTTCTCCTCCTGCCAGTTGCTGTAGAACCGGCGGGTGACGTCCGTGATGGTCCTGACCTTCTTCTTCGGGTAGAAGTCGATACCGCCGAGCACGACGCCGATGTTCTCCTTGATATAGCGCTCATTTTCCGAAAATTCCCGGCCGAACATCTCCACGCGCCCCGCGTCGGGGTGCACTAAGCCGAGGATGGACTTGAGCGTCGTGGACTTGCCCGCACCGTTGCGCCCGATCAGCCCCATCACCGCGCCCTCCGGCACGGAGAAGGACACATCCTCGAGCCGGAAGGCCGGGTACGTCTTGCGCAGTCCCTGTACCTCCAGCAGATTCATGCCTCGTCCTCCTCTTCGCTCTCCATCCCGTCAAAGACGCTGCGCAGCAGCGGACTGAGCTTTTCCGTCGTCTGCAGCGCGATGCCGCGCTTCTTGTCCGCGAGCAGGACGAGCGTGTCGCCCGGCTCCAGGCCGAACATCGCACGCACCTCCTTCGGAATCACGATCTGCCCCTTCGGGCCGAGCTTCACCGAGGCCATATAGTGCCGGTCGTCTTTTCTGTGTCCCATGCCGATCCCTCCTGAGAGTTTTAAAAGTATAACTTTTCTTACTTTTGCTACATCGTAACATAACCGGAAACCGCTGTCAACCCCTTTACCGCAGGGAGAAAATGTGGTATATTGAACCAAACGCATACCAAAAGGAGTATTTTTACCATGGATCTCTGTAACCGCAGCGATATTCAGGCGCTTTTGGCGCGGCACGGCTTCCATTTTTCCAAGTCCATGGGGCAGAACTTTCTCATCGAGAGCTGGGTGCCCGCGCAGATTGCCGACGCCTCCGGCGCGGACGCGGGGATGGGCGTGCTGGAGATCGGCCCCGGCATCGGCCCGCTGACGCAGCAGCTCGCGCAGCGTTCGGGGCGGGTCGTCTCGGTCGAGCTCGACCGGCGGCTGCTGCCGGTGCTGGCGGAGACGATGGCGGGCTTCGACAACTTCACGCTCGTTGAGGGCGACGCGATGAAGATGAACCTGCGCGCGCTCACGGCAGAGCATTTCGCGGGGCTGCGGCCGATTCTCTGCGCGAACCTGCCCTATAATATCACGACGCCGTTTCTCACCGCGTGCGTGCAGGCGGGCTGCTTCGAGAGCCTGACGGTGCTCATCCAGAAGGAGGTCGCCGAGCGGATCTGCGCCGCGCCGGGGACGGCAGCATTCGGGGCGTTTTCGCTCCTGATGCAGTACTACACAGAGCCGGAGCTGCTCTTCACCGTGCCGAACACCTGCTTCATCCCTGCGCCGAAGGTGACCTCCGCCGTCATCCGCTGCCGGACGCGCAAGACGCCGCCCGTCGCCGTCCGGTCGGAGACGATGCTCTGGTGCACGGTGCGTGCGGGCTTTGCCCTGCGGCGCAAGACGCTGGTGAACAGCCTGCAGACGGCCTTCCCACTGCCGAAGGCGCAGCTAACTGAGATCGTGGAGCGCTGCGGACTCGAGCCGACGGTGCGCGGCGAGCGGCTGGGGCTGGCGGACTATGCGCGTCTGGCGGACGCGCTGGGCGAAGCGGTCAGCGAGAACTGAAGAAAGGCACAGGCCCGCGGGCCTGTGCCTTTCTTTGTGGGATAGGGGCCTCCGGCGGGTTATTTTTCTCAGCAGTGAGAAAAGTAACCCCGCCGGAGGCAGAATACGCCGATTCCCCCACCAACCCGCCAACAAAAGCAAACAGGGCAGGGGAGACCCCCGCCCTGCAAAGCCGTCAGACGCTCAATACAGCCGCTGCTTCTTGGCGATCACCTCGCCGTCGACCTCGATCGTCTGGCGGCCGGTGGGATAGAACACCGTCGCGACGTCGTGGCCGTCGATGCGGGCGGAAATGGTGTGCTCCCGCTCGATGATGCCCTCCGTGCGGCCGTAGACCCGCCCGTCCACGACCAGCTCCGTCAGGCCGCGGCTGCGGCGCACCTCGATGTGGCGGCCGTTCCAGTCGGCGGTGACGAGAATGCGGTATTTCCACTCCTCCTGCGGCGCGCCGAGGGAGGGGGTGTTGGGCTGACCGCCGAGGGACGCGTCATAGAACGTGGACTCCACGAGCGGCTGGGTGGCGGGCGTCTCCTCCGGCTGCGGAGCGAGCGCCTGCTGCGCATGCTTCACGCCGAGCACCAGATAGACGAGTACCCAGATGTGAAACAGCAGGTCGGGCAGATTATAGAGAACGTCGTCCGATCCGAGCGTATCGACCACGAGCGCGCCGGTATCCACCGCGAACAGCACGAGCGCCGCGATCATCCAGCCGCGCCGCTTCTTCGAGAAGATCCAGCACAGCAGATACGGCACCAGCACGAGCACCGCAGAGGCGAGTCCCACGGCGAGATAGAGCCCCTCGTCGGTGTACTCGAGGAAAACGCGCCCCGTCAGCGCCAGCATATAGGCCAGATAGTCGGAAAAGAGAAAATAAATATCGACGCCGAACGCGGCAAACGCGACGTTGACCGCGGAGAAAATGAGCATGAGCAGGAGATTGCCGCGCGCGGCCTGATAGAGCTGCTGGGGCGATTTGTTTTTCTTTCTTTTCATGGAAGCCTTCCTCTCTGCGCTCACAGCGCACGCATGGACTCGGGGCGCAGGCCGTGGCCGCGCAGCCCCTCCTGTACGCGCGCAAGCAGCGCCGCGCGGTCGTCGTTGAGCGTCCCCTTGAGCGTCAGGTAGTTCGACGCGTGGTTCATGCGGAAGACGCTGCCGGGACTGTCGATGTGCTGGAGAAACAGCTCCGTCTCGCGGAGAATATCCACCGGGCCGAGCACCTCAAAGCTGCCCTCGCGTACCCACTTGGCAAGCGGCGTACCCGGCTCGACCATCAGCGTCAGCAGGCCGACATACTCCGGGTTCATCGCGCTGAGCGCCTGCGCCGTGCCGATGGCGTGCTCGCGCAGCAGCTCGCGGCTGCCGAGTCCGGAGATCGCCGTGACCGACAGCGCCAGACCGCAGCGGCGGGCCTTCTGCCCGGCGGCGACGATGGCCGCGGCATCGTGTCCCTTGTTCATCCGCGTGAGCACGGCGTCGCATCCGGACTCAAGCCCCATGTAGACCATCCGCAGCCCCCGCGCCCGCAGCAGGCGCAGGTCGTCCTCGCTCTTGATCTGCAGGCTCGTGGGCGAGGCATAGCACGTCACGCGCTCGCACTCGGGGAAGAGCCCGTAGATCAGGCCGAGAATCTCGATGAGCTCGTCCGTTTTGCGCATGAGCGCGTCGCCGTCGGCGAGAAACACGCGCTCTACCCGGTGGTAGACGCGCCGTGCCAGCTCAAAATCCTCGCGGATCTCCTGCATGGGGCGCATGGAAAAATGCTTGTCGTCGTACATGTCGCAGAAGGCGCAGCTGTTGTGGCTACAGCCGTAGGTCACCTGCACGATCAGGCTGTAGGCCTCACTCGGCGGGCGGTAAACTTTCCCCTTGTATCGCATGTAAAATGTCTCCTTCTTCTTTATAAGATCATTATACCGGATGTTTGCCGATTTGAAAAGCACATATTTCTCCCGCCGGGCGCATATGCTGGCCTATCTCAACGAACGAGGTGGACAACATGGACTGTAACTTCAACCGCGTCCGGCTCTGCGGACGGATTTCCTCCGACCCCGCGCTCTCGCACGTCAACCACGGCGAGACGTTCTACCGCTTTGTGCTCTCGGTGCAGCGGCTCTCCGGCCAGTGCGACGACCTGCCCGTCATCGTGCCGCGCCAGCTGCTGCGCGCTTGCCCGCTCGGGCGCGGCGACGCGGCCGCAGTCACGGGGCAGCTGCGCTCGTTCAACAACCGCAGCGGACAGGGGCGGCGTCTGATTATCTCCGTATTTGCCCAGACGCTCGAGCGCGGCAGCGGCGTACCCTGCAACCGCATCCAGCTCGGGGGCTCGCTGTGCAAGCCCCCGAACTACCGCCGTACGCCGCTCGGGCGCGAGATCTGCGACCTGATCCTCGCGGTGAACCGGCGCTATGGACGGGCGGACTATCTGCCGTGCATCGCGTGGGGCGCTGTGGCGCAGCAGACGCGCTCGCTCACCGTCGGCGCGCCGCTGTGCCTCGAGGGGCGGGTGCAAAGCCGCGTCTATACGAAAAATCTCGGTACATACGCCGAGGAGCGCACGGCCTATGAGGTGTCGATCATGCGCCCGGCGGAGCCGGAGGAATTCTTGCCGGAACCGCCGCCGGAGCCAAGCGCGGATTTTGTGCGAAGTGCAAAAAGTGAAAATTTCCTGTTGACAAACGGCGGCGCGGATGGTATAGTTCCATCAAACCGTTGAAGAAGAGTGAGTAAGCGCTGTCTCTTCTCTTTCAGAGAGCCGCCGGTGGTGGGAACGCGGCAGAGAACGCAGAGCTGAATGGGCTTCCAAGGGCAATCGGAAACAGAGCGGACGCTCTGGAGTATGTGCGACGGAGTTTGACCCCTCCGTGAACAAAGGGCGGCGTATGACAGTACGCGCTGAGCGGGCGGACGCTATGTTCCGCCAAGTCGGGTGGCACCGCAGATTGTTTTATCTGTCCCGACAGATCGATGAGATCTGTCGGGACTTTTTATTTTGTCCGGAGAGGAGAGCAGACACCATGCAGGAAACGAGACGATGGCGGCGATTCACAGAGAAGAGAGAAACCGTCAGCGAAACATTCTATAAATTCTATTATTTGAGATTGAAAGAAAGAGGGAACACGCCATGAAAAAGATTATGACTCTGATCCTTGCCGCCGCCCTGTGCCTGACCGCTCTTGTCGGCTGCGGCGATAACGCCGGCACCGATAGCAATAACTACGACAGCAAGACCTTCAAGGTTGCCGTCGTGCAGCAGCTCGACCACTCCTCGCTCAATGAGATCCGCGACGCCATTGAGGCCGAGCTTGACGCCGCGCCCGAGGGCGTGACCGTCACCTATGAGAACTTCAACGGACAGAACGATAGCACCGTCCTCAACCAGATCGGCTCGCAGATCGTGAGCGGCGGGTATGACGCGATCATCCCCATCGGTACGCTGGCAGCCCAGTGCATGGCGAACGCTGCCGACGGCAGCATCCCCGTCATCTATGCCGCGATCTCCGACCCTGAGACGGCCGGTCTGACCGGGCTTGACAACGTCACCGGCACGAGCGACGCGCTCAACACCGACTCCATCATGAACATGATCTTCGCCGCGAACCCCAACGTCCAGACCGTCGGCCTGCTGTACTCCAACTCCGAGCCGAACTCCACCACCCCCATCGCCAACGCCAAGGCCTATCTCGACAGCAAGGGCATCAAGTATGTGGAAAAGACCGGCAACACCGCCGACGAGGTGCTCTCCGCCGCGAACGCCCTCGCTGCCGCCAAGGTCGATGCCGTCTTTACCCCGACCGACAACACCATCATGAACTCTGCCGCTGCCGTGGGCGAGATCTTCGCCGAGGCTGGCATCCCCCACTACACCGGCGCCGACTCCTTCGTGACGGCCGGGTGCTTCGCGACCTGCGGCGTGAACTACACCGACCTCGGTACCTACACCGCCGATATGGCGCTGGAGATCCTCCAGGGCGGCGCGGTGCCCACCTTCCACGTCATGGACGGCGGCATCATCACCGTCAACAAGGAGACGGCCCAGAAGCTGAGCATCGACCCGTCGGTCTTCTCCAGCCTCGCCGGTCAGGTCGTTGAGGTCGACACTGCCGCGTAACCAAAACAACACGAGCCGCACCGCCCGCGGGGAGCCGTTCCCTGCGGGCGGCGCGTGGATAGAATGGGATAGAAGGAGAATTGTACATGCTGAGTATGAATGTCGTCACCGGCGCGCTGGAGCTGGGCTTTATCTATGCTCTTGTCGCGATGGCGCTGTTTTTGAGCTTCCGCGTCCTGAATATCGCGGATATGACCACGGACGGATCGTTCACGCTGGGCTGCGCGGTGTCCGCCGTGCTGGCCGTGGCGGGGCACCCGATCCTTGGGATCCCGCTGGCCATGCTGGCCGGTGCCGCGGCGGGCTTCATCACCGCTCTGCTGCAGACGCGGCTGGGCGTGCCGTCCATCCTCGCGGGCATCATCACGAACACCGGACTTTACACGGTGAACCTCGCGGTGATGGGTTTTTCGGCCAACGTGAACATGCTCAAGACCGACACGATTTTCTCCATGTTCAGGAATCTCCTCGGCGGCGCGGCGGCGTATAAGCTCATCCTCGCCGCGGCCATCGCGGCGGTGGTGTGCGTGCTGCTGATCCTGTTTCTGCGCACGCGGCTGGGGCTCTCCATCCGCGCCACGGGCGATAACCCCGACATGGTGCGCGCGAGCTCCATCAACACGCGCGTGACCGTCACGATCGGCCTGTGCGCCGCGAACGCCGTCACGGCGCTCTCCGGCGCGATCCTCGCGCAGTATCAGAAGACCGCCGACATCAACCTCGGCACCGGCATGGTCATCATCGGCCTCGCTTCGCTCATCATCGGCGAGACGATCTTCGGCCGCGGCGGCATCCCGCTCAAGGTCGTCGGCGCGGTGGCGGGCAGCGTAATCTACCGCTTCATCATCGCCGTCGCCCTGCGGCTGAACCTCCCGGCGGAGTGTCTCAAGCTCATCTCTGCCGTCATCGTGGCGCTGGCTATCGCCCTGCCGTACCTGCGCCAGCAGCATAAGTCCCGCCCGCGCGCGGACCGGACGGAAAGGAGCGTGTAACCATGCTGGAACTGAGGCATATCTCCAAGACGTTTTACCCCGGCACCGTCCACGAAAAGACGGCACTGCAGGATCTGTCGCTGACGCTGCAGACCGGCGACTTCGTGACCATCCTCGGCAGCAACGGCGCCGGCAAGAGCACGCTCTTCAACGCCGTTGCCGGGGGCTTTGCCGTTGACAGCGGACGCATCGTGCTCGACGGACAGGAGCTGACGGGCATGCCCGACTATAAGCGCAGCAAGTTCATCGGCCGCATGTTTCAGGATCCGATGCGCGGCACCGCACCGAATATGACGATCGAGGAAAACCTCGCGCTGGCCTTCCTGCGCACGAACGGCAAGAGCTCGCCCTTCTCCGTCATCACCCGTGCCGACCGCGCCGCCTTCCGCGAAAAGCTCGCCCAGCTCGGGCTGGGGCTCGAGGACCGGATGCAGCAGCCCGTTGGCCTGCTCTCCGGCGGCCAGCGTCAGGCGCTGACACTCCTCATGGCGACGGTTGTCACACCGAAGCTCCTCCTGCTAGACGAACACACCGCCGCACTCGACCCGGCCACGGCGGAAAAGGTGCTCGCCCTCACGGACGAGATCGTGCAGAGCGCGCACATCACCTGCATGATGATTACCCACAACATGCACTCCGCGCTCGCCCACGGCAACCGCACTATCATGATGGATCACGGAAAAATCGTCCTCGATGTAGCGGGCGAGGAGCGCGCGAAGCTGACGGTGGAGGATCTGCTCGACCGGTTCCGCAGGCTTTCCGGGGATGAGCTCGACAACGACCGGATGCTGCTGTCCTGAGCTTGGTCAAAAAGGGCAATGCCTTTTTTGACCAAACGGGATTCACTCCGATCCACGCCTTGCCCCACTATAGGCGGCGCTGCGACACTGCGCTGCGCGCAAAGTGTTTTTTGCGGCGTACGCGCCGCCGCAAAAAAACGGATTGGATTTTTTCGAGGCTCCAGAGCCGCGAACTCTGTGAGACTTTTTGACAGATTAAGACACGGCGGGAATTCCGCCGTGTCTGTTTTTTTACCGTGCGAAGGGAGATTAGCGGGTAAATCGGGCTTGTCCATGCCTCCGGCGGGGTACTTTTCCCGCACGGGAAAAGTACCGAAAAGCGCGCCAGAAATCGGCTGACACGACGGTGTATCTTCCTTTTCGGTCGACAAGCGGGATTTTCGGTAGGATGGTGCCTAAGTTTAGTATCGTCTCTACGCTGGCGCCGCTGCCGCTTACGCTCTGAAATGTAGGAGCTTGTATGTTGCTCGTTCGGGGTGTAGGGGCCGGCGGCCCCTACAGAGGTCAGAAGAGGTTTTGTGGTCGAATGGCGGGGCGATGTGGGCATCGCCCCCGCCGGAGGCACAAAAAACCGCCCCGCATGACGCAAATCATACGGAGCGGTTCTGCATTCGGTTTATATTCCCAGCAGCCACGAAGCAAAGCGGAAATAGATCAGCAGCGACGTCGCGTCGACGATCGTGGAGATAAAGGGGCTCGCCATCACGGCGGGGTCAAGCCCGATCTTCTCCGCCAGCAGCGGCAGCGAGCAGCCCACGCACTTGGCGAACACCACCACGAAGAAGATCGTCAGGCACACCACAAGGCACACCAGCGGCGTGACCGCGCTGTTGCCGAGGAGCAGCCGGTCGACAAGCAGCATCTTCCCAAAGTTCGCGCACGCAAGGCACACGCCGCACAGCGCCGACACGCGCAGCTCCTTCCACAGCACGCGCAGCACGTCGGAAAAGTCCACCTCGTCCAGACTCAGCGCGCGGATCACCGCGGTGGAGGCCTGCGTGCCGGAGTTGCCGCCCGTGCCGGAGAGCATCGGAATATACGCGTTGAGCACGATGCACGCGGCCAGCGCGTTTTCATAGTGGTTGAGGATCATCCCCGTGAACGTCGCCGAGAGCATCAGGATCATCAGCCACGGCAGGCGGGCCTTCCATGTGTCGAAGACGCCGGCCTTGAGATAGGGCTTGTCCGAGGGGAGCATAGCGGCCATCTTCTCGAAGTCCTCCGTCGTCTCCTCCTCGATGACGTCCATTGCGTCGTCGACGGTGACGATGCCGACCAGCCGCTGCTCCATGTCGACGATGGGCAGGGCGAGGAAGCCGTACTTGTTCAGCGCCTGCGCCACGTCCTCCTTATCGTCCATCGTCTTGGCCCAGACGACGTCCGGATCCATGATCTCCTCGATCAGGTCGTCCTCCTCCGCGAGGAGCAGGTCACGCACCGACAGCACGCCGAGCAGGTGGCGCGTCGGGTCGGTGACGTACAGGATGTTGATCGTCTCCATGTCGCCGCCGATACGGCGGATACGCTTGAAGGCGTCCTCGACGGTCATGTCCTTTTTCAGGGAGAGAAACTCCATGTTCATGATGGAACCGGCAGAGTCCTCGGGGTATTTGAGAATTTCGTTGATGGATTTGCGCATCTCGGGCGTGGCCCTGTCGAGGATGCGGATCACGACGCTTGCGGGCATCTCCTCGACGATATCGACGGCGTCGTCGAGGTACAGCTCGTCGAGCACCTCCTGCAGCTCGGTGTTGGAAAAGCCGTTGATGAGCATCTCCTGGCTGTCACTCTCCAGCTCGACGAACACCTCGGCCGCCGTCTCCTTCGGGAGCAGCCGGTACAGCAGCGGCATAAGCTTTTCACCGGATTTTTCCAGCAACAGCGCGATGTCCGCCGGCTCCATGGGCAGAAACAGCTCACGCAGCTCGGTATACTGTTTACTTCGGGCCAGCTCCTCGATTTCTTCCAGATACTGGTCCATTTCCTCCTGATAGTCAAACATATACCCGGCTCCTCCTCTCTGAGAAAATAAAAAAACCCGCTGCACACCGGCTATGTGGTATGCTGCGGGTCTGCCTGCATGTCAGACACATTCTGCGCGCGCACGCGCAGCCACCGTAACAAGCTTTAGCATCGCGGGGCGGTGAAACTGCGTTAGATGATACCTTGGTTTCGATATCGCCTGTTCAAACCCTCTCGTGGTGTCTCCACCATTTTGCGGCAGCAGCCCATATCCCTCGCGGTAGCCTTACCTACCGGAATCTATATTATATGTATTTGATATTTTTATAGTACGGCAAATAGCGGACCGTGTCAACCCCTTTTGCCCGCGCCATTACAGATAAATTTGCACGTCCTTAACGCCCCGGATGCTCTCACCCAGCTCCTGCAGGAAAATCTTTCCATATTCGGACAATTCCTCTCCCGCGCGCGTGACGAGAATGCTCACGCGGTCGGGCGGCGGCTGGACGAAATTGCAGATGCGCAGCCCCTCGCGCTTGAGCTGCTCGGCGGCGATGGCGGGCACGGCGGCCCAGAGCTGCTTATTCTCGCGCGGGAAGAAGTGCAGCGGCTGGAGCGTGTCGGCATAGACATACGGCCGCGCGCCGGAGCCGTAGACACGGTCGTGCCAGTGCAGATACTCCGGGTGCCAGGTGATGAGAATCTCGTCGTTGGGATTCAGATCCTCGGCGCGCACGACGTCGGGGAAATCGCTCCCCGGAAAGCAGCCCATCAGGAACTTCTCGCGGAAGATCGGCGTGCATTCGAGCTGTTCGTTGACAATGACGTTGCTGTCGATTAGCGCGAGATCCAGCTCGTGGTTGAGCAGGCCCGCGGCGGAGTCCTCCGCGCGCATGGTGTGGATCCAGAGAAGCGCGGGGTAGCCCTGCGAGAGAAAGCGGCGGTAGACGGCGGGGAGGATGTACTGGTTCGTCGTGTATGTCGCGGCGATGCGCAGATACTCGCGCCGCCCGAGCTCGGCGAGCGAGTCCGTCTCGGCGAGCAGACTCTGCCAGCGGCGGGCGAGCGTGAGGAATTTCTGCCCCGCCTCCGTCAGCTGGATGCGGCGCTGCCCCTTTCCGCGCAGGAACAGCGGCGTCCCCACGCGCTCCTCAAGCGCACGGATGCGCATGGAGAGCGTGGGCTGGGTGATATAGAGCGCTTCGGCCGCGGCGGTCATCGTCCCGTGCTGCACCACGGCCCAGAATGTCTCGATGTCGAGGTTTGTCATGCGGCTGTACCTCCAAAAATATATCAAGATGTATTTATATTTTACTCTAATACAATCAATTTTACAAGTCAATATTTTTGTGTTACAGTAACGCATACAAAAGGAACAGGTGCTGCAGCCGCCTTCCCGCGCAGTGCGAGTGAAGGCTTGATTCAGAATAGAGCTGTTCTCCCCTTGTTTGGTTTGGTTATTTGTTTTCCACCGCGCGCAGGTGCTGATTCCAGCCCCGCCGGTCGGAGTCCTTTCCGCTGCCGATCCGATTGCCGGATCGAAGTTGCCCGTTTCGGGCCGCCCGGTTCCTTTTTTCATCTGCTTTTCTTTTCTTCCTTTTTTCTCTCTATAATGGAAAAGGCGTCAGACACAGTCTGGCGCCTTTTCTGCATACCCCCTTCAGGAGGACCGGTATGGAACAGTTTCAGTTGATATTTGAACTCATCGGGACGGTGGCCTTTGCCATCTCCGGCGCGATGCTCGGCATCCGCAAGGGGCTCGACCTCTTCGGCGTGAGCATGACGGGCATGCTCACGACCGTCGGCGGCGGGATCCTGCGCGACACGATCCTCGGCCGGACGCCGCCCGCGGCGCTGACCGATCCGCTGGAGGCGCTGATGGCCATCGGCGTCTCAATGCTTGTGTTTCTGATCTGCGCGCGCCTTCATCCGTGCGGCGAGCACCGTTATGCAGATCTCCTGCTCCTGGTGGCGGATTCCATCGGTCTGGGCGTGTTCACGGCGAACGGCGCGGCCATCTGCATAGCATTCGGCTGCGGCGACCGGATATTCCTCACGCTCGTCTGCGCCGTGCTCACGGGAGTCGGCGGCGGAATTCTGCGCGACCTCTGCTGCATGGAGCGGCCCTATGTCTTTACAAAGCACATTTACGCCTGCGCTTCGCTCGGCGGGGCGGCGGTGTGTCTGCTGCTTTGGCCGCTTGGACAGAATGCGGCCATGCTCGCGTGCCTGCTCGTCACGATTGTCCTGCGATTGTGCGCGGCGCACTTCCGCTGGAGCCTGCCGCGCCTGCGGGAGGGAGATCAGGCTTGACAGAGGACGCGGGTGTGGTATATAGAAAAAGGGCGCTGCGACAAGCGGTCAGCCCAGTCAGTTAAGGAAACTCAAAATGAGAAACCGTCACTTGGCCGAGTGGCGGTTTCTGCTTTTTACGATGATCGTAACCGTGAAAGACCCGATATGCAGGATGGTTTATTTCGGCGGGGGATTGGCATTTGAATCGGCTGGTTCTGCCGCCGGCGGGTTGCTTTTCCCGCGCAGGAAAAGCAACCAAAAGCGCGCAAGAAACCAAGGTTTCTTGACTTCCTCACCTGCCGACAAGTAAGATTTTCGGCAGGACGGTGCCTAAGTTTTGAATCGTCTCTGCTGCTGCGCCGCTGCCGCTGACGCTCTGAAATACAGGAGCGTGCAGCTTTTATGGATTGGTTCATTTCTTACAAACAGAAACAAAAAGCGACAGTCCGGTGCAGGGGCTTGCCAAAGGGGGAGGTCTGTGGTATGCTACAGGCCACACAAAAAAACAACGTACCGAAAAGGAATTTGCATGATGGAACAACAGACCAATACCCCGCGCAGACGGCGTCTGCGCATCCGCTTTCCGCTCCGCCTTGCCATCTGGGTGGTGCTTCTGGCCACTGTGGCCGCGCTGGTCGGCGCGGGGCTGCACGCTTCAGGCGTCATCGGCTCGCACAGCAGCAAGACGACACGTCTCGGCTTCGAGGATATCGGCGAGATGGCGACGCAGGCGGCCTACACCACGCAGGTCAACGTCACGGAGGGCTCGCGCGTGCTGTGGGGCGTGACGATCCCGTTCACCCAGAGCAAGTACATCTACAGCTACGATGTCACCATCAAGGCCGGGATTGACTTTGGCGGCATTGACTGGGATCTGGATGAAGAACAGAAAACAATCCGAGTGACGATGCCGGAGACGCGGGTACTCAGCAGCGAAATTAACCTCGACTCCTTTAAGGTCTACCACGAGTCCGAGAGCATCTTCCACCACATCACGCTCGAGGAGAACAACGCTGCGCTGCAGGAGCTGCAGCACAACGCGGAGGAGACGGCCATTGCCAACGGTCTGCTCGAAAACGCGCGCAGCAACGCAGAGACGATTCTGAAGGGCTTTTTCACCAAGGCGTATGATCTGGACAAGTATACATTGACCTTCGAGTAAGCAAAAAGACCGGGTGCTTCCACAGGAAGCACCCGGTCTTTTTCTACTTATTACGACAATGAATTGTATATCTCAAGCCAAATTATACGTTCTGTTTACTCTTTCGCCGACAGTTCGACGGCGTGGCGGACGAAGCTCATCGGCGGGACGGGGCGCGGGAACTGCATGCGGAAGACCATCTGCGGCGTCCGCGGCTCCGTCAGCGGAAGGCCGTCTGCGCCCTCCATGAGCGGGACGGTCATGGTGAACGGGCGCGTATCCGGACCGACCAGCTCGACCTCGTCACCCATGGCGAACTTGTTGCGCAGGCTGAGCGTGGCGTGGCCGTCCGCGTCGCAGTCCGTCACGACGGCGCAGATCTGCCAGTCGCGGATGTAGCGTGAGTTCTGATAATACTGCCCCGGCTGGCCGAAGAAGAAGCCCGTGCTGTAGCGCCGGTGCGAGACA
>ERZ773242.2589-NODE-2589-length-14509-cov-3.418777_pt1 | contig 14509 bp, 12 predicted proteins | sample MGYA00511077_ERZ773242 | MGnify/ENA primary metagenome ERZ773242 (study PRJEB29015, sample SAMEA2737754) | human gut metagenome | biome: human gut; feature: human-associated habitat; material: faeces | place: China | collected 2012 ... | reverse complement strand
CATGTTCTGTATCAAAACATCCGGATGTTTTGCTACAGAACATGGGGATGTTTTTATGTTTCATCTTTAATGAAGAAGATGCTTTGATATAACAATCCTTTTCTCTACATTTGTTATCATGTTTGATTGGAATCTATTATTTAGCCAAATAGCAACTATAGCTTTCGACATTATCTATTTCGGAGCTATCATCGGTACGATTATCATTGTTGTCCTTGATAACCGCAATCCGGTGAAGACGATGGCTTGGATATTGATACTGATGTTTCTGCCCATTGTCGGACTGGTGCTTTATTTCTTTTTCGGACGCAGCCAGCGGCGTGAGCGTATCATCGGGAAGAAGAGTTATAGCCGTTTGTTGAAGAAACCTATGGCTGAATATCTGGCACAAGGCCCCGCATTGGTGCAGAAAGAATATAGCCGGCTGATCCAACTTTATCAGAACACCAACCAGGCATTGCCTTTTGAAGGCAATCAGATAGACGCCTATACTACTGGTTATTCTATGCTACAATCGCTTATCAGGGAATTGCAAAAGGCGAAAAAAAGTATCCACATGGAGTTTTACATCTTTGAGGATGATGCCATAGGACGTTTGGTAAGGGATGTTTTGGTGGAAAAAGCCCGTGAGGGAGTTGAAATTCGTGTTATATATGATGATGTAGGATGCTGGCACGTTCCTCATCAGTTTTTTGAAGAGATGCGGGGAGCCGGCATTGAAGTCCGCAGCTTCCTGAAAGTTCGTTTTCCGCTATTTACAAGCAAAGTGAATTACCGCAACCATCGTAAGATCGTAGTGATTGACGGCATTGTGGGATTTGTAGGGGGGATGAATCTGGCAGAACGTTATATGCGTGGCTTTTCCTGGGGTGTCTGGCGCGACACTCACATCATGATTCGTGGTAAAGCTGTGCATGGTTTGCAGAGTGCTTTCCTTGTTGATTGGTACTTTGTCGACCGCACGCTGATTACCTCCTCCCAGTATTTTCCTAAGATAGATTCTTTCGGCAGTACGTTGGTGCAGATCGTGACGAGTGAGCCTATCGGCCCTTGGAAGGAGATCATGCAGGGACTTACCATGGCTATTTCATGCGCAAAGAAGTATTTTTATATGCAAACACCCTATTTTCTCCCTACCGAACAGATTCTGGCAGCCATGCAGACTGCCGCACTGGCTGGGGTGGATGTACGGCTCATGATCCCTAAGCATGCCGACAACCGGATCACGCACTTAGGCTCACGCTCTTATTTGGCCGACGTGCTTCGTGCAGGTGTGAAGGTGTACTTTTACAAGAAAGGTTTTCTACATTCCAAACTGATGGTGTCCGATGACATGCTCTCTACGGTTGGTTCTACCAATGTGGACTTCCGTAGCTTTGAACATAATTTTGAGGTAAATGCCTTTATGTATGACATGGAAACCGCCTTGCAGATGAAAGAGATTTTTATGCTCGACCAACGAGACAGCACGCAAGTCTTCTTGAAAAAATGGGTGAAACGTCCTTGGTGGCAGAAGGCTTTGGAATCGGTAGTCAGACTGCTGGCTCCCTTGTTATAACCGATTGTCTGCCGGTTTATTTGAAAAACGAGAAGTTCACGCTTCCATATACTCTTCTCTCCACAAAGTGCGGATGGTCTTCAAAGTTGTTTTGCTTACCATGCTCGAGGACAAACATTCCGCCCTCTTTCAATAGTTCTTTTTGGAAAATAAGGTCGGGGATGGTTTCCAGTTCTTTCAGCTCATAGGGAGGATCAGCGAAGATAAAATCAAACTGTTCCCGTCCGCTGTTGATGAATTTGAATACATCTCCACGCAGGGGAATACATTTGTCTGTTTGCAACTCTTTCATTATTTTGCAGATGAAAGCATGGTGATCCCGGTCTTTTTCCACACTGATCACCCGGTCGCAACCGCGGGACACCAATTCTATACTGATACTGCCCGTTCCGGCAAACAAATCGAGTGCCGATATTCCTTCTTCAAAATCAATATAGTTGCCCAGCACATTGAACAGGTTTTCCTTGGCGAAATCCGTTGTAGGACGTGCTTTGAATGTACGGGGTACTTCAAATCTTCTTCTTTTGTATATTCCGCTGATTACTCGCATGTTAATAGAGCTTGCATGTCAATATTAGTTTCCGGATTCATGATGAATACCTGCAAAACGTATTTTCTTAATTCACTGACGAATGTTTCTTTTTCTGCCATTACACCGCTGAGATGTAATTCGTCTCGCTCTTGGTCGAAACCAAGTTGTTTCCAGGCATATAACAGATAATAAACGCGGTCGGAAGTTTGCTCACAATCAAATGAATTAGCCAACAGCAGATGTCCGCGTTCATAACAAAACAAATCCATGGCACTTTTTCTTAGGGAAACATACATTTTTTTGCTGTTTCCTAACCGGCTTTTGTTAGAGAAATATTCACTTAGCGGACTTGCCTGTGAATAGAAGCGGGCATCGGGGTATTGATCTTTCAGGAATTGGTAGGCGCTTTTGTCCATTCCGAAGATGACGGCAATGTTGTTCCTGGACAGGACATTGTAGAGAACTGTTTCATTTTCCTTTCCGGAATGGTTGTGATAGAACAAAGGTTCCGCCAGTTCGTCTTCAAACAGTTCAAAAGGAACGTGTGTATAACGGCTTCCCGACATCATGATGTTGACCCGTTTATAACTGAAGGTGAGAAATTCCATCTCCCGGAAAGCCTCTTTCAGGTTGGCTGTGAGAGATAATGAAGGGTTAACCTCTTTCTCAAAAAAAGAGATTGAACTTTCATGAATCGGATTGTAGACAGAAAAAGAAAATCCATCCGTACTAAGACGGATGGATAATGTATATTGTTCCGATTTACTGAAATCGATTTTATTATTCCCAGTTTCCAGCACCGTTGTTAGGACTTTCGATAGAACCTACCATCAAACCGTTATATTTGCCCAATTTAGTCTGAAGATCTTTCAGGTTAGCAATTTCTTGTTTGTCAAGGCCGTTCAGGTATATGTCATAAGGAGCTTTCACTTCGAACATAAAGATAGGGGCACCTGATTTTGCAGTATCATTCTTGATAGCCATTTCAAATTGCGCACCGTTTCCAAAAGGAATATATCTCATGGAATCAGGATTAAAACCTTTCGGATAGATTGTATCCAATACAGCTACCCACATTGTATCACGTCTGAAGTTTTTAAGTCCCATTTTCTCTACTTCGCTGTAGTTACCGGTCTTTTTAGCTTTATTAATGATAGTCATTGCTTTCTTTTCGGTCAAACCGTCTTCCAACTGTTTATCTGTCAATTCGCCTACTTTGAATAGGTAAGGAAGCTTTTGGTTTTTAACGAAATCGATCAAAGTATCAAAGCTTGCAGTATACTGTCCCTTGTTCAGGTTACGATATTCCATCTGTGCTTTACGGATGTCGATCAAACGAGCAATGACTGCATCGTCTCTGTGCTTTTTAGCGTTCTCAAAATTGATAGGTCCCATAACGCTGGCATAACAAATGTAGACCAAGGCACACGCGCACAGAACTAATACGATATTAAATACTGTTTTCATGATAAATATGTTTTTTTAGTTGTTATATTCGTTATATTCGCATCGCAAAATTAAAATAAATAAATCTAAATACGATAGTTCCGGGAACTTTTTTCTCGTACAAAAATGATAAATAACTATTTAGAAAGGCAAATTAAGGAAAATTTTCCTTATCAACCAACTAATGAACAGGAAAAAGCTGTTAAATATCTTTCAGAGTTCCTGTTGTCACAGGCTAAAGAGGCGGTTTTTGTGCTTCGTGGGTATGCTGGAACAGGTAAGACCTCGCTGGTAGGAGCGCTTGTGAAGACAATGGATAAGTTGCAGCAAAAGTCTGTTTTGCTGGCTCCTACGGGAAGGGCAGCAAAGGTCTTTTCTGCCTATTCGGGACATCCGGCTTTTACAATTCATAAGAAAATATACAGACAACAATCTTTTTCGAATGAGGTTAGTAATTTTTCCATAAATGATAATCTTGCGACACATACCTTATTTATAGTCGATGAGGCTTCCATGATCTCTAACGAGGGATTGTCAGGGAGTGTGTTCGGTACGGGACGTTTGTTGGACGACCTGATACAGTTTGTTTATTCGGGAACAGGTTGCCGCCTTTTGCTAATGGGTGATACGGCACAGCTTCCTCCGGTGGGAGAAGAGTTAAGCCCGGCGCTTTCTACGGAAGCTTTGAAAGGCTATGGCTTGGATGTGGGTGAGGTGAATCTGACGCAAGTGGTGCGACAGGTTCATGATTCCGGTATTTTGTGGAATGCAACCAGACTACGTGAATTGATTGCTGTGGATGAATACGGTAAACTGCCAAAAATAAAGGTTTCAGGTTTTCCCGATATCCGCGTTATTTCCGGAAATGAACTGATAGATGCTTTGAATACATGCTATGAACGTGACGGAATGGACGAAACCATTGTGGTCTGTCGTTCGAATAAACGGGCGAATATATATAATAAAGGTATAAGAGCCCAAATACTTTATCGAGAAGATGAATTGAACACAGGAGATATGCTGATGGTGGCTAAAAATAATTATTACTGGACAGAGAAGTCGAAAGAAATGGATTTCATAGCCAATGGGGAGATTGCAGTAGTACGTCGCGTCCGGCGAACACGGGAACTATACGGCTTTCGGTTTGCCGAAGCCACATTGTCTTTTCCTGATCATGAGGATTTTGAACTGGAAGCAAATTTGCTCTTGGATACGCTCCATTCGGATGCACCTGCATTGCCAAAAGCGGACAATGACCGTTTATTTTACAGTGTGCTTGAGGACTATGCGGATATTACTTCCAAACGTGAACGCATGAAGAAGATGAAAGCTGATCCGTATTACAATGCTCTTCAAGTAAAATATGCATATGCCGTTACTTGCCATAAAGCACAGGGAGGACAGTGGCAGAATGTCTTTTTAGATCAGGGATACATGACGGACGAATATCTGACCTCTGACTATTTTCGTTGGTTATATACCGCTTTTACACGGGCGGCAAAAACGTTGTATTTAGTTAATTACCCAAAAGAACAAGTTATTTAATTATATGATTTTCAGATTAAACGATTACTTTTGTTTTGTAAATAACTAAAGCTGTTTCGATAATGACGACAAAACTCTTATTCTTTTTCTGTTGCCTTTTATTTATTTCCTGTCAGGATGATGAAAAGTTTCAGGTTCTCCAGCCTTTGGGAGGACAAGTGATAACCGGTTACATACCTTGTACAAGTCTGGAGTTGGGAATTCTCGGTTCAGAAGCGTTGGAGGTAAAAGGTGGTGGTGATTGGACGGTGGTTTCCAATGATGAATCTGTTGTGAAGGCGGAAAAGGTAATTCCGGAAAGTGCTTCTTATTCCTATTTGTCAATATCTCCTATGCAACAAGGAAAGGCGGTAGTAACTGTTACTGGTGATGCGGGGGATAAAATAAATATTCCGGTATCTGTGGGAGTTTCCGTGCGAACGTTGACTGTGCTGGGTGAGTTGAATCATATCGAAGGTGTTAGTAAAGAGGATAGTACGCTTATTGTTGAACATCTGTATGATGATGTGTTTATAAGGGAGAGAGGCTGGTACCGTCTTACTTATTCCGAAAAGAGAAATGGCAAGCTCATAGTCGAATCCTTTGAGGGAAAAAAGGAGGAAGGGACCTTTTCGTCTGGAGATGGCTGTTATGATTTTACTTTCGGTGGGAAATGTGTACATTATATGATAATGTATAATACACAAGGAACACAAATGGAAACTCGTATGGAACAAAGGTTGCCATTCTATCTGGTGGAAGATGTTACAGATCGGTATCAGACAAATTATCCTACTATTAAATTAGTCCAGCGTGCCCAAAAAGTACGTATATCCGATAATAATTAGCTTAAGCTTTATATATGAGATGAATAGCTAAAAAGGGGAATACTTGCATTTCAAATTACATATTATTATAATACATATTGCATAAGTAAGACTGCCTCATGATTCATTTTGAGACAGTCTTATTTGTTTTAATAGTTTACCGTAATATGGATTTTATGGCACATTACCTGACAGGGCTTATTGTAAAGGCATAAATGTGATTGCCTGTCCACCTCCTTTAGCCATGATTATTTCCAAGTCATCATCGGCTGTTACCATCTTTTCAATGATTTCATAAGAAGTTGGGTTTGTTTCCCAATCTGCCTCTTTTCCGTCAGCATAGATGGTTGCTTTATAACTTTTGCCTTTTTCTAGGAAGTCCAGTTTGACGTTTACAGTACGAGCCTCTTCATTAGTTGTTGCACCTAGGAAGTAGTTCTCTTTTGCTTTACGTACGATAACTACGAATTCACCCGGTTCACCGTCTAATGCTTCTGACCAGTCACAGTCGGCATCGAAATCACGGAAAAACTGGAATGCAGGATGGCCTTCATAATTTTCTATCATATCCGAAGCCATTTGCAGCGGTGAATAGATAATTACCCAGTTGGCAATCTGTTTAGCCAACGTAGTGTTAACGCGGCAGTCTTTGCTATCCATCATGTTCCATTTCTTGCGAAGTGGTGATTTCTTTGCCCTTTCATATAAGATGTCAAAAGTTCCGGGCGTATAATCCATCGGTCCACTTAACAATCTTGTAAACGGCAGAAGTTCATGGTGTTCGGGAGGATTTCCGGCACTCCATGCGTTCCACTCCATACCTCGTGCGCCTTCACGTGTCATCATGTTGGGATAGGTGCGGCGGATACCGGTGTCTTTGATCGGTTCATGCACATCCAAGGTGGTGTGGTATTTGGCAGCGGTTTTTACAACATTTCTATAATGGCGTACATTGTACTGTCCATGATGGTTGTGTCCGTCCGGAAGGCCACCGGCATAACCGGTTTTCACCGAGTGAATGCCTAGATCGGCATACCACTTGTAGGCTTTATCCAGTTGTTGTTCGTAGTTCGGAATATTTCCTCCGGTTTCATGATGGCCGATGATCTCTATTCCTTTCTCTTTGGCATACCGGGCAATCTCTACGATATCGAAGTCCGCATAGGGCTTCGTGTAATCGAATGCCTGTGTACCTCCCCAGTTTTCCCAACCTTCATTCCAACCTTCATACATTACAGCTTCGATGTTGTTTGCAGCCGCAAAGTCGATATACCGTTTGGCATTCTCCGTAGTAGCACCGTGGCGGTCGTTGATTACCCAACTTTCTACTCCCAAGTGCATTCCCCACCAAACACCTACATATTTCATCGGACGTATCCAATCGGTTGTTTCCAGTGCGCAAGGTTCATTCAGGTTCAATATCAGTCCGGAGTTGATCAGTCCCACAGCTTTCGGAGCAATCTGTATGGTTCTCCACGGAGTCTTGAATGCTCCACCTGCCATACGAGCTTTCACGCCATCGGGCCACGGAGCTAACTCTGATTTGAAACGGCATTCCCCTTCATTCTTTAATGTCATTTCAGGGAAATCGGTCAAAGCAGCTTCATGAATGCTGGCATAAACATTTCCGGTCTTGAAAGTCATAGGAGTGTTGGCATTGTCTATTTTGCTAATGGGTTGTGTACGGTACAGAAGTTCATAAGTGTCGTAGTTTGCCGGGATAGACCAGGAAGTGCCCTCTTTGGTAATGTTGAATGAAGTCAATTCATTCATAACGAAGATGCTGTCCGTTCCGGGAACTTCATATTCATAACGAAACCCCAGTCCGTCATCGAATACTCTGAAACGCAGTGTCAGTTTGGTGTTTTCATTATCTGCTAAAAGTATAGCCATTTCATTGTAATGGTTCCGTATGGATTTGTTTTCTCCCCATGGTTGTGACCATGTTTCATCCTTTGAGTCGAAGTTTACTCCGGTTATATGGAAATTCTCGGACAGGTTCACTCCGTCTTTTGCTTCAAAGCCCAAAACAGAAGGTGAAATAAAATCCGAATCATTTACTGTGACCTGATAGGTCATTTGGTTATTATCATTCAGGCGGAAAGTTAGTTTGATTTGACCGTCTGGAGAAGTCACTATCGATTCTGGTGATGAACAGCTTGTCAGGAACGAAAGTAAAAGCATGAAAGTGTAAAAAAGAGTTCTCATTTTTAGATTTGTTTTTGTATGCATAAAAAAAGAGAATGTCTCAGGGAGACATTAAATAGTCTTGAGACATTCTCTAAACAGTCGAAAATATAAGAATTTTATTTTTTTACTAATGTATAATTAGCTGTAATATGATATTTTACTTCTCCAGGTAATACATAATTTTCGCCCTCTTTATAACAAGGGTCAATACCATAGCGATCACCTATTCCAGATAAGGATATGTTTCCATTAACTTGATATATTCCACGAATAGAATTAATATCCTCTTTGATAGACCAACTATCACCTTTTCCATAAGTTCCCCATCTCATTTCCCAATTTATCGGATCTTCAGTGTCACCTTCGTGAATAATCTGTGGAGCTGTAATAGATAAAGTACCATTATATTCGGCAATCAGAGGATATTTATTTGTAATTTCCGGATATGATCCCCATCCATATATATAGTAAGATTTACCATTTTCTTTCGCTTCAATACGGATGTTAAATGTTTGAGAGCCACCCCAATCCCACCAAGGTCCTGGAGTATAGTAATATAAAGAGTTACTGGAAGTCACTTCCCACTCACCAAGATAACTTTCATAAGTTGTTTTCATCCCTTGGGTAGCAACAGTTTCTTCTCTATTATAGTAATTTCCACTCCATTCAACTTCATCATTAAATAAAATCTTACTTACAGCCGTAAAGTATTTATCATAACTGTAAGTTCTTGGTTTAGGATTATAAAATACTTGTAATCCATATCCTGCATCTTTTAAATCCTGAATTGTTGCTTCATCAAAATTTACCCAGCCACCATTATACTCTTCATTGATCTTCAATGAATAAGGACCGTATTTGGCTGGAGTCATTCCACTGAATTGTTGTTCACGATCTTTTACATAACGTTGATAAGTACCGTAGCACATGTAATCTACCAAATCTCCGGCTGTTTTCCCTTCGGCAGTCGTACCATTAGGGGCATCATATCCTTGATATTCGTAAATGCCGAGTAATTTGTCAGGCATAATTTTTCGGCATTCCTCGATCAAACGCAGATAATTCTCTGAAGAACGAACTTCAAAGCCTGGACTTGGATTATCGGAATAGTTCGTGTATTCATCATCGAAATCAATACCATCTAGACCATAAATGTCAACATATGCTTTCAATTCTTTGGCAAAATCCTTTGCTGCTTCTTGTGATAAGTTAGCTACTCCGGCTTCATAATGATTTCCTAGAATTGAGAGGTTAACCTTAATACCTTTTGCTTGCAAAGGACGAATGATTTTATCTGCGTTCTTTAAAACATAAGATACTTGATCATTACAGAATACACAGGCACGTCCGGTTTCGCTGTCGATATTGATGTTGGCTGCAAAGATACTTACGACATCGAAGAATGGTTTACCGCTATTTGCCATAGTATATTCACCACAGTTAAGGATGTTTTCATCATTAACTTCCACAAAACAGAGCGTTCTGACATCGCCTTTCTTAGAGTTTGGTATGGCAGGTAAGGGATTAATCAGATAAATATAACTCTCATTATTAGTAGAAAGTGTCACACCATCAGATGCAGTGGCTGATATAGCAACTGCATAAGTTTTTCCAACTGTACCCCCAGCTCCAATGTTAAGAGTAACTGATTCCGATTTCTTTTCACCCGCTTTTACTATAGTGGAACCGGCATTTTCCAATGTCAGTTTATTGGCAGGATACATTTCATAAGATGTGCCATGTTTCGCATTGTATGCGGTAAGTGCTGCCTCATCTATTTTAAACGTTACATTTATATTCTGTTCGGCACTTTTAGACAATTCAAAGAAAAGATGTCCATTACCCGTTGCATCACCAAAAATAGTAATAGGAGTTAGTTCACGTGCCCCTGCAACAGAACGGACATATCCATATGTTCCGTCTACTGTTTCAAGTTTGCTTAAATCGGTAGTGTTCATTGTGATGTCATCTTCACAGCTTGTAAATACTGATCCGACACATACAATAGTAGCTACCAGTAAGCTTGACTTTATATTATTCAAATATTTCATAATAAGCATTTGTTTATTAGTTTAAGATATAACAAATATTATTTCACAGGTAATTCTACGTCCACCCAAGTGATGGCTTTTTCTGCGGTAGCATTATTGCCATTATTAGTATGGTCAAGAATCAGATTACCTGCTTTATCATTGAATTTCCAGTAAGCTACCAAACCTTCACTTTCTGGCAATACTTCATAGAAGTGATCTTTTGAATTGATTTCTTCCTGTGTTAAAACTCTATTCCAAACACGGCATTCTGATATATCACCACTCAACCAGCGATCATAATTATATGAGTGGCCTATCCAGAAACCATTACCTTCATCTGTTTTTGTTTCACCCCAATTTACTGGACCATAGTCCAAGGTTGCTTCCAGCTTATTTTTACCATTAATGTAAATAATAGCCTTTTTGGCTTCTGAATCGTAAGTAACAGCAATATGTGTCCACTCATTGAGAGGAATAGCGAGATCAGAAGATGTGATATTTCCACTTCCGGTAGCAAGTTGTAACTGATTATCAGGAATACCACTGTCACCAACGCGGAGCAAAAATTTGCCTTCTATACCCATTATTGTACTTAACATTTTACCAAATTCGCTGACACGGATTAATGCTTCAGCGGACATTTGCTTCATGTCATTTACCACATCCGGAGTAGTCCAGTTGACATAGATTGAATTTTGGTCAATATTAGCAACTACATTGATTAAAGCTGCTCCTTTCAATACATAATACATTGTGCGGGCACTTTGAAGTATCCCGATGCTGGCTTGGTCAATGGTCACTGGTAATACATAAATCTTTTCGTCATCCAATTTATCCAAATTATTGAACTTTACGATGACATCCTCTGAGAGAATACTCCCCGGCAAAATTGTAGTTTGAGGAGAAGGGATTGAATAATAGCCTTCCGGCAATGCTTCTGCATTACTGTAATAAGCTGCATTGTATGTAGTTGTCAATGATGGATCAGCTTTCAAAGAAATAGTTACTTGTTCATTTTCAGGCTTTGCTATTGCAATCTGGAAACTACTTTCAGTATTTGGCATTGTTGCCTTTAGCAGGATATTACTCGTTTTCACTGAAGCATTTACATATACTTGGTTATCGAATGTTTCAGTATCATCATTACAACCGGCAAATAGACTGCCTGCCAGTAATGCCATTGAAATTAAATATAAGTTTTTCAGTTTCATGGTTCGATTTATTTTTGAGGAGCAGGGTTCATAATGTTAATGGCCTCTTTCACATATTTGTATGTGTGATTAGCGTTGTAATAGTCGTTCTGAACATTATAAATTGCCAGTCCGGATTTTGTAAAATCAGTTGTTGGTTCCATTACCCAGTAAGCAGCTTCAGTGATTGCTCTATCCTCACCATAAAAACCAGTTTTCTTATCAGAGGCATCCAATGAGGCTGTTGAAACTGTAACAATGAAACGATCCGAAGGTACATTGTCTGCAAGTAGAGCTTTTCTGGCTACTACGGAAAGTTGTGCATCGTCAACTACATTATCCGTATTCAGTATAACCTCGTATGCGCCCGGAGTCACCAGAAAACCATAATCGGTGAACGACTGTTTCGGATTAAAATTGAAGACGAATATCAAATCCTTACGACCATATGCCAATACCTGATCACCATCATTATGCCAGATTTCCTGAACAGGTGTTGCCTGGAAGTTTTTTACACTCTTGATTACTTTCAGCATTTCCGCATCAAAGTCTCCCATATAATGATAAGTAAGATCCTTATTATCTACCAAATTCCATTGGCGACGGGCATATTTGCAAGACCATCCATTACCTTCGCGCGGGAAGTCAATCCATTCCGGATGACCGAACTCATTACCCATAAAGTTTAAATATCCTCCATTGATTGTAGAGGCTGTCAGTAGACGGATCATTTTGTGTAAGGCAATACCCCTATTAACTACATAATTTTCATCCCCTTTCTGCATATGCCAATACATATCAGCATCAATCAAACGGAAAATAATTGTCTTATCTCCCACCAATGCCTGGTCATGACTCTCCGCATACGATATAGTTTTCTCATCCTGGCGACGATTGGTGACTTCCCAGAACATACTGGAAGGTTTCCAGTCCTCATCAATCTTTTCTTTAATCGTCTTAATCCAGTAATCCGGAATATTCATAGCCATGCGATAATCAAATCCGTAACCACCGTCCTCTACTTTCGCAGCCAATCCCGGCATACCAGAAACTTCTTCTGCAATTGTGATAGCTTTCGGATTAACCTGATGAATCACCTCGTTAGCCAACGTCAGATAACAAATGGCATTATCATCTTGATGTCCGTTGAAATAATCTCCATAATTACAGAACGCCTCTCCCAAACCATGACTATAATATAACATAGACGTTACTCCATCAAAACGGAATCCGTCAAATTTATACTCCTCCAGCCAGAACTTACAGTTAGACAATAGGAAATGAATCACTTCATTCTTACCATAATCAAAACAAAGAGAATCCCAAGCCGGATGTTCGCGACGTCCACCCGGATAGAAATACTGGTTCGGATCACCAGCAAAATTACCTAAACCTTCCACCTCATTCTTTACAGCATGAGAATGAACGATATCCATAATTACAGCAATTCCCATCTCATGTGCCGCATCAATCAAGGCTTTCAATTCGTCAGGAGTACCAAAACGGGAAGAAGCAGCAAAGAAGCTAGATACATGATAACCGAAACTCCCATAGTATGGATGTTCTTGAATAGCCATAATCTGAATGCAATTGTATCCTTCCTTTGCGACACGCGGAAGTATCTTTTCACGAAATTCATTATAGCTTCCAACTTTCTCTTCCTGTTGTGCCATGCCGATATGGCATTCGTAAATCAACAAAGGATTAGTGGTAGGCTTAAATGCCTTCTTCCTAAATTTATAGGGGTTCTCCGGAGCCCACACTTGCGCACTGAATATCTTTGTCTGTTCATCCTGAACCACCCGTGTAGCCCAAGCTGGAATACGTTCACCTTGACCACCATCCCAATATATATTCAGTTTGTACAAGTCTCCATGATGAATAGCATCTTCCGGAAGATTGATTTCCCAAATTCCATTCTTCAGCTTCTTCAACTTGTAAGCAGCTTTTTCTTCCCAATTATTGAATGTACCTACCATATAAATATGTGTAGCATTCGGCGCCCATTCACGAAAAGTCCATCCTTTGGCAGTACGGTGCAATCCGAAGTAAAGATATCCCGATGCAAAGTCCGAAAGAGTTTGCTTTCCTTTATTGGTTAATTCGGCCTCCTTGTTCAGCACATATTGATGACGACCTGTGATTGCATCAGCAAAAGGCTCCAGCCATGGGTCATTTTTGATAAGATTAAGTGTCTTTTCCATATCAGAATTGAATTTAGATTATGCTTTTACTTTTACTATTACTTTCTTCACACCCTCCGGAGTAATGCCGGGGGCATGTCCGTCTTGAGGAAAGAAAATAGCAAACATTCCCGGCTTCACAGTGATATAAGTTTCAGCTAATCCTTCAAAAAAAGTAATATCTTTTTCTGCATTATAAGGCGCATCTGCCGGAATACAGTCTTTTGCAGCAGTATATCCCATGATTTCCGTTCCTGACAATGGAATCTGAATATCAATAAAATCACGATGTGTCTCCAGCTTGGCTTCTTCCTTCGTTTTAGGCTTGGTTTGTGCTATATTTACCAACAAATCTTTTCCTTTCAACTCCGTCTTACCTATTTCCATAGTCTGAAGATCATGAGATTTTAAAAACTCAATAGCTTGTGCAAACAACGGATTCAAAGACGCATATTTCTCCAGATTTTCTAAAGTATCTACTACCATATCAAGTTCAATTTTAAAGTTTATATTTTAGGGATTATTCAAAATCATCAATAGTGTAATTAATAAAATCGGCAAACCGTTTAAATTGCCGGAACGCCTTGTCTATTTGCTCCAACACATCAGATTGAGTAAAAAAACTATCAGAGACATTATAAGAACAGATGTATTCTTTGCACTTCAAATAGTCAATATGCTTGAAATCTTTCGGAAAGCCTTTAGGAGCGGTTTTCAAGAAATCCTCACCTATCACCGGAAAATATTTCTTAAATTCCGGATCTTCTGCAATAGCAACAAATTCTTCAATATTATCATAAATAGATTGCCGGACAGCTTTTAAGACATTTGAAGGTAGACAGAGACTTCCTCCGGCAAGCATAGAACCATTCGGTTGCAAATGCACATAATATCCGCAATGATTTGATTTCTTGCCTTTCGCATTAATATATCCTCCAAAATGTATTTTATAGGGTGTTTTATCTGCAGAAAAGCGGGTATCCCGGTAAATACGATAAGTACAGTCTTTGGGCTGAATCCCCCGGA
>ERZ773242.2585-NODE-2585-length-14527-cov-4.311014_pt1 | contig 14527 bp, 14 predicted proteins | sample MGYA00511077_ERZ773242 | MGnify/ENA primary metagenome ERZ773242 (study PRJEB29015, sample SAMEA2737754) | human gut metagenome | biome: human gut; feature: human-associated habitat; material: faeces | place: China | collected 2012 ... | reverse complement strand
AACTGAAGGCATTACATCACTGTCTCGAAAAGTTGCCCGAAGAACAACGGACCAGCATTACGCGTTTCTTCCTCGAAGAGATGTCGTATGCCGACATTGTGGAACAGACCGGATTTACTCTGAACAATGTGAAAAGCTATATCCAGAACGGAAAGCGAAATTTAAAAATTTGTATCAAGAAACAAGCCCTATGAAACTATTGGACTACATACGAGGACTCCGCAAAGGAAAAGAGGCACACCGACTGGAACGAGAGTCGATGCAGGATCCTTTCCTGGCCGATGCTATGGATGGTTACAGCCAAGTGGAGGGAAATCACGAACAACGGATCGAGAAACTGCGGATGCAGGTTTCAGCTCATTCGGCGAAGAAAAAGAACACCCGTGCTATCACTTGGAGCATCGCTGCGTGTCTGGTTATCGGATTCGGTATCAGTAGTTATTTCCTGTTCCTGAAAAAGAGTATGACGGACGAAGTGTTCATTGCCAAAGAGAGTGTTTCCTCCAAGTTGGCTGAACCCGCAATTCCGCCCACTCCGGCCATTCCTGCAACTCCAACAGTTCCGGCAACTCCACAAAAGGAAATCGCATTGGCTACCGCAAAGGTAAAAACGGATTCCACGTCTGCTTCCAAATATTCCACGCCTATTTCCGAAATTACTGCGAGACAAGCGGATAAGAAAGATATGATTGCCAAAATCCAAACGACTTCGCAACCACAAGGTGCGCCTGTGGCAGCTGTGCCGATGATGGAAGAAGTCTCGGAAGAGACTGCTGCATTGCAAGAAGTAGTAGCAACGATAGATACTTTCGAATCTGAATCAGATAAGAAAATGAAGATGGCTAAGGTAGCGACTATCCTTCCTCAAAATAACATGATTAAAGGGAGAGTGACCGACGAAAAAGGAGAACCGCTTATCGGAGCCAGTGTGACATATAAAGGAACGAATATCGGAACCATCACAAATATGAATGGAGAATTTTCGTTAGTCAAAAAGGATGATAAGAAACGATTGACAGCGGAATATATCGGATATGATCCGGTAGAAATCCGAGTAGATACCAGCCGGACGATGCTCATTGCCATGAACGAAAACAAACAGACACTCAATGAAGTGGTGGTAGTGGGATATGGCGCTAAGAAAAATAAGAAGTCAACAACCCTCGGAAGTGTTGTGAAGGTTGAGGAACAGGCAGAGAAAGAGATCACTCCACAACCTGTCATCGGTAAACGTAGCTATCAGAAATACCTGAAGGAGAATCTCGTTCGTCCGGCGGATGAAAAGTGCGCACAAGTGAAAGGAAAAGTTGTATTAACTTTCCTTGTTAATAAAGAAGGGCGTCCCTTCTACATCAAAGTAAAAGAGAGCCTTTGCGAGTCTGCTGATAAGCTTTCTCAACGATACGGGCAAGGTGTTCCTTATCTATAATAATCTGTAAAGCCACCAAAGCAATGCGCAATGTTTCGCGTTCGGCTTCAGTAGTCTTGATAGACGGAAGATATTCTTTAATCAATGTGCGGATGGATTTCTCATCGGCCTGATTTCCGTTTTCCATGGCGACATAGAAATTGATGAACGATGCCAGATGCTTGCGGAAAGATTTGGCCACACCTTTTGCCATGAAGAAATCGAAAGCAGGAATTGCCTGTCCGCCATGCTGCTCATTCTGATTCGTCTGGAAAATAATAGTAGCCAACGTAGCATAACTCTGGATGCTTTGCGGGGTACGGATACTACCGTTCTTGGTGCGAAAACCACGTTCAAAGAGGTCATCCATATCATATTGGATACAGGTCGTCGTCTTTGTCGGATAATAATCCAAGTCGTGAATGTGAATATCTCCCAACTGGTGCGCTTCGGCAAAACGTTTCGGCAACAGGTATTTATACGTATAATCTTTGGTTACTTCGGAAGCGAACGTCATCATCTGTCCGGCAGGCGTGTGACTGCTCATGTTGGCATTGCTCAAGTTGACATCGTTCTTGTCGATAGCAACGATGCCGTCCATCACTTGCTTCATCTGGGTTTTCTTATCGCGCTCCGTATTCCGCCATTCGCGATAAATAATATATTTCTTCGCTACTTCCGGGCGTACTTTCATCAACGACTTTTCTACTAAATCCTGAATCTCTTCTACGGTAATAGTAGGAGTAGTAAACTGACTGATTACGTTCATAGTGATGTCAGCCACCAACTGCTGCTCATCCTGAATACCTGTTGCACTGAATGCTTTACTAATTGCATTCTTGATCTTACTGATAGAGAAATCTTCTCTCTTACCATCACGTTTGATGATACAAATTTCCGCGTAGTTCATAACTTTAACTCCCGAAAGTTTAAATTTAAAATATTGATAACTAAAAGAAAAAGTTCCGGCAGGTCTTCTGACTTATCCCTCCCTCGCAACACCTTCCCACACCGACATCGATGCAGTGGCTTATTGTGCGGATTCTTAGAGAATTACAGCAGCGGGTACTGTCGCCGATTTACACAGCGTTCCCTCATTGACTAAACCTCTTTTAGCTCCGAAACCGGATACAAAGATAGAAGATAATCTAATAGCTTGGTTAGCTTTTAACATTAAATTTCGGGAAACATTTCTTTCTCGCTGATACAGAAAGTTTTCCAAAACGGAAAACTTTTTTCTGATTTTAACGTGGATAATATTCCAATTCCGTTTATTTCACCCAAAAGACATATATAGTTTTTAGCTACTTCACTCTTAGCGAAAAAAGAATGTGTTAAAAGTCTCCACAACTATCTTTTGCTTCATAAGTTACAGACTATTTTTCACTTTCGACCAAACCTTTCTTTCCGATAAAATGAAAGAAATTATAATTTTTCGATTTCTTCTTTCGAAAGCCCGGTAGATTTTATGATAATATCGTCAGCCACTCCTAATTCTTTCAAATTACGAGCTGTTTCTTCTTTACCTTTTTGCAAGCCTTTCTGCACCCCCTTCTGTTCAGCAAAGTCCAACGTATTAAAATAATCGTTATAAACTTTCCATTCTTCTTCATACCGGGCTCTTTCCTCCTGGGTCATATTTGCTTTGGAAGCCAACTTTTCAAGTCGCTCGAAGACGGCCTTGCGAGCCTTGAAAGGCATCCGGTCAAGTGTATCCATATGCTTTAGTATATAAATCCAGCGTTCAAAATCATTTTCACATTCATCCTCCTCTTTGTTGAAGTTCGGCAGTTCGATAAAAATCTGCCGGAACTTGTTGCTGAAGAGCTTCCCCGTATCCCTGTCAGAAAGAACGATATCCGTTCTGATTTTAGAGGGCATATCCTTGTCCATCACGAAATTCATGAAGAACACTCCGTACACGGCATCCAATTGAAAGTTCCAAACTCCCCTTTTCGCCTGCTGCGTAATGGCCCTAGAAAGATAGAAGAGGGCACGATCTTTAAAGTAAGGCTGTTCCCGGTTCTGCATTTCTACGATAATACGTTCACCGGTATCGGTTACGCAATAGATGTCGTAGATAAGACCTCGTTCTGTTTTTACTTCCGGCTGCTGTTCACTGTTAAGGAACTGAATGTCGGTAATCACATGCTCTCCTACGAGCAAATCGTTCAAGAAGTCGATTAACAACTCCTTTTCTACCTCTCTGCCGAATAAAAACTTAAAGCCAAAATCGGTAAAGGGATTGATAAATCTTCCCATTATATGCTGTGTCTCAATTACAAAACAAAGATAGAGTTTTTTTGTTGAATACGGTCAAGAATAGAAAAAAATAAATGGGTACAAAAAAAGAAGCTGCCTCATTCATCGGGAGACAGCTTCTTCATTTGAACCTTGAGCCTTACTTTACTTTCACTTTATGAGTTGCTCCACGTTTGTTACCGGTTCCGTGAGCTATGTGCGGGCGGCACGTTTCGTTTTTTTTCAGGATCATTTTTTTACACGTACACTAATCTTTTTCCGTCTTACTGCTTCTCCGATGACGGAACCGCAGAACAGCCTCAAGAATGTCTAACAACTTTTCCAGTAATAATTTCATTCGCTTTTCTATTAAGGTTGATAATCTATTTTATATCGGTCGAAGTGCAACCATCAGCTATACCCGATTCGCGGCTACTGATAAGTCTATCAATAAGCTTTAGTTTGCCTGACAAACTTATCAGTTAATCCCTACGGATTCAGCTGCCAGCTGCACTTCCGGTCAAGCGGCCGGGTCCGGCGCTTCTCCTCCTCCGCCACCGGGTTCGTCGCCGTCATCCGGGTCTTTGTCAACGACATCGTCGGCCACAAACGAACCCGCTACATCCTTGATGTGCACAAACTCCACTCCGGTGGTCAATGCGCGGGTAGCACTTCCGTTAGCGGCACGGGTGTATTCAGGGGTAAACTGACAACGCAATGAAGTGATCTGCGAACTGCTGACTTTACTCTCCAACTCCACTCCTTTTCCTCCTGCTTTGGCAATCATTGTAAATGTTCCCAAGCCTTCGAGACGCACCGTGCGGCTGTTGAGCAACTGTTCGCGCATCACCGACATCAGGTTACGAATCACGTTATGAACATCACCCGCCGTCAGCGAGGCTTTTTCTGCAATCAATTCCGCCATTTTCTGCGTATTGACCATTTTCCCGAATTTCACCAGACGGGGATAATAAAGTTTCTGTCCTTCCTTGTTGGCAAGTGTTGCCTGATAAGGTTTGTAAATTAATGGCATACTGTTTTCCTTTCTTTTTTGATTGATGAATAAATAACTACTGTTTGTAACCGATTACGAAGACAAAAGTACACGAAGAGAAAAAAGCAGGGAAACACGATGTTACAACCCGTCGCAAGAGAGAACAGACAAGCACAAATTGACACGATTCATGCCTGCAAAGGCTTCTGTACAACACAGAACCAACCAGCATAAAAAGGCGTACCTTTGCATGAGTTCATAAATAAACCTCTAAAAAACAGTCAATATGAAAACAGAAACAACCCCAAAAGCAGAAACAGAGAGCCGTACCCGCATACAAGCCTATAGCAAAAGCCAGTTGGCCGGACTTTACCTACCTCACATACAGTCCGCCTCGGCACGACGCACCCTCCGTAGTTGGATTGCCAAGAACACTGCACTGCAAGCCGCACTCGCTCAAACCGGATATAGTGAAAAAGCCATCCTGCTCACTCCGGCACAAGTAAGGCTGTTCTTCAAGTTTTTAGGAGAGCCCTGAAACGACTCTTTTACAAGGGAAATATCATTCGGAGAAAGACAAAGCCAAACAAGGCAAGAAAAAAGGCAAGCCAAAGCAAAGCGGACATTTCATCACAGATCACGCGAATCAAATTATAACTTGCTGATTGCTGTTATAAAGAGTCCAAGATAATCTGTAACGAACTGTCCGCTCATTATATAAAAAAAGGATTATATCATTCCGGAGTACCTCCTCCCGACGGCTTCATCAAATCGGCTGTAACCTCCGCTTTAAAACGGACACCGTCGTGAAGCCGCAGATTCAATTTGACAGTAACATTCTCATCGTTGTTACGCTTCACATAAAACGTTCCCGTCACCCTTTTATATTGGGAATAATAATAGAACGGATCTTCGTAAATAAAGAAATACTGGTCGTTTTGGTACAAGGTCGATGCATCCACCACTTGCCCCTCCCAATACATACCCAGAGAAAACAAAAAATAAGTACTAGTTTTCCCGTCCTGTATCTTTTCCGGAGAAAAGATACAAGTAAAATAACCACCGTCTATAGTAGCCTCACCGGACACGATCCTGTTCGCTTCCCCCCGGAATGAATAAGTACCGATGGAAGGCAATTCCTCCACATCCGGACCGGGATTTACCGGATCATTATCTTTATCGTCACTACATCCGGCAAAACCCACCAGAAGCAATCCCGATAAAACATATAAATTTAAATATTTCAATAAGATTTTCTTCATGAATACACTTCATTAAATCGTCACTCTATTACTGTCACCGCACCTTTATAGTAGCCGGACAAACTGGCATCGCCATATTTCTTAATACCTACCACTTCAAAAGTCATTTCAACTTCATTGCCCTGAAGAGACACCGAAGTCCGGCCTCCCAGAGCCAGATTGCCCAATGTGGTATTAGCCCGACTGTAAGTCACTCCTTCATACGTAATCGAGATTTTCACATTTTCATCATCACCGGAGAATCCGCGGAGCACTCCATCCAGCATTGTTTTCGAAAGACGCACCACTGCATCCGCTGCCGACATTCCCGCCACAGTAGTGATACCTGGCTGTCGTGAAAGGTAAATAACACAAATATCCGCATCCGTCTTATCTATCACCACAGACTGGATAGTGACCGGAGTACCGTCCGCCCCTAAGCGATATTCATTCGGGATCGTCGTATCATACACCACGAAAGCACCGTTATAGTTACCTGATATTTTAAGGCTATTATCACCCAAATATTTGAGGTTAAGCGTCAATGAATATTCATTATCCGCTGATTTCGATACACTGAACGTACCTGCCGCATCCTCCAGGTGACCTTTGGATATTTGTATTCTTTCTTCGTCATACGGGCTATAATAAGTAAATTCAAAAGCCAGATTGGTATTTGTTATATCCACTTCCTGCCCGTTAAGTCCTGCGTTCGGGACAAAGAGACGCACATAATATGTGTTTACATTCTCCAAGTCCGCAGCAGACGAAATTCTCGACGGAGTGAGATACAATGCCACTCCTTCATCCGTCTTTTCATAGAAAGTAGCTTTGATGTCACGCGTGTTTTCTCCGTTCAACGTTAATATATTCGTCGTACTCTGTTTAATTTCAGAATAAGCACCCTCGTAAGAACCTTCGAACTTTCCACCCGAAAGCAAAGTAAAGCTGAAAGTTATTTTCACCCGATTATCCGTCTTTTCCACTTTGAACTTACCTGCCGAACATATTTCAGACCATCCATAAGGATCTACCGCAGTCAGGTCGTCAGCTCCCAATTCTGTCATATTATAGAAAGCATAATCCATACCGTCATAAGACGTGATATCCAATACCTGTCCCAACATAGCGGGATTGATTCCGATCATCAGGAACTCCGTATCCGACATATCTTCCACCGTTGTCAGTCCTGCGTACGGACTAAGATAAAAATATTGAATTCCCCCGATGACAGTAGCCACCACCGATTTCAACGGACGCACTTCACTTCCGAAAGAAAATTCACTGGGCAACTTTGCAGGAGCCTTGTAGCTACAACCAGCCTCCCCTGTAAACTTACCGCCACTTTTCAGCGTACAATCAAAAGTAGCTTTCACAGCCGATATCTCATTCTCACCCGGAGTCATCGTCAAAGTGATCTTGCCTTGCGTCAGCACCTCTTCCCATTCGTAAGGGTCCACGGCTACAATAGCCTCACCATCGGCATCCATGTAATAAAGCACATAATCGTCACCTTCAGAGCTGCCTACCGTAACCGGACTGCCCACCAGACTCTTATCCACTCCCAGCATCACATATTCCTTTCCGCTATTCATAAAGTCTTCAAGCGTTTCCAAACTCTGCAACGGACTCATACACACATACACAATGCCATCCTGTTCAAAACAAGACACCGATTTAGCTTGTATCGTCTTATCCTTATACGTATACGTATTCACTGTTTCCACAGGTTCCAGTTCCGGCTCCGGTTCGGGATCAGTGGCCGGATCATCGTCACTACATGCCACAAAACAACTCATTGCCAACATGAATAAGAAAAAGGAAATAAATCTAGTTTTCATATTTCTCGTTTTTTGGGTTAATTATAAAATCGCGTTATTAGTAAAATGATGCCATCCACCCGTGTTTACTGCGGACGATAATCAAATACGGTAATAGGAGCATCCTGCGAATAAGTGGTACGTACATGATTCGGGTGTTCCTTATCACAGTCAATAAAATCTATCGTCAGCGTGTGTTTGTCACCGTCGCGTGCCACAGTCATGGTTCCGCCGTCTATGCGTGCATATTCTTTCATGGCTCCGTTCTGAAGTTTCTCATACCAGGTTCCTCCCGGATAAGTAAAGCCGTTAGGATAGCCCGAAGCTATGTTTCCCGGTTTCAGCAACTCGCGCGGGATACCATATGATTCCTTATCACGCGCCACCACCGTATAAGTACCTGCCGGAATACCCTGTGTTACATCCGTAGCCCATTCCACGAAAAATTCCACCTTCAATACTCTTCCATTACCGGCCGGCCAAGTGTCGACAAGACTTATACTCTCTTCCGCCAGATAAAGCTCGACTACCCGGCACGACTCATCTTGCAGATAATAAGAATCGCCCTTATCCTGCAGGCGGGCTTGCGTCCATCCATTCAGTGCAATATCGGTGGTCAGCGTAGAATTAGGAGTTTCATCCTTGCTTTCGTGACGGTCGATGGTGATTACTTTTCCCGTATAGGTGAAATAACGTTTCAAGGAAAGATCGCCCACCAATGTTCCGCTAATCGAATATTCACCACCGGACAGCCGTTTCACCGTCATTTTACCACCGGAAAGCAAATCGGCATCGACACTCGTAGAGTAAGATTTCACATCACCGTAGAAAGTTCCGGCAGGAATATCCACCTTTCCGGTCGGGAGATCGATTTGATTCATATATCCGAGGTTGAATGTCCATTCATCAAACGTGTATCCGTTCAATGCTGCATCAAAAGTGCCTTCAGGGAGCGGAAATTCCGTAGCTTCCGAAGCAAATGGCGGGACATTCAGGCTGAACGCCATGATCTTGCCCGGTCCTATCGGATTACCAGTAGCATCTACTTCCATATCCGTATAAAGCGTCAATACAAAATGATCTGTGCCCACTCCGTCTTTATCTCCCCAGTACACCAGGTTGGAGTTGACAAACTCCACCACTTCCGGCGCCGGGTTTACGTCTTCTCCACCGGGTTTTCCTCCCTCCGGATTTTCGGCGTCATTGTCACTGCAAGCGGTCAACACCCCCACAGACGCAACAGCGAACAGGCAGACACCCAATAACTTCATTATTTTCTTATCCATATCAGACTGATTTATATATTTTACATCATTGAAAAGAACTTCCGTAGCGACCGGGAATCATAAAAAAGGCGGAGTAAGCTCGGGAAAAGGATTCCCATTCTTCGCACGAGTATCCCCGCCTGTCATATAGTAAAGTTAAATTAAGAGAGAATTAGTAAATTCTCATTCCGTTTCACAACGGTAGTTCTTTTCTTTATTCATCAATGTTATGTTCGTTTTATCTGAAAAGTGCAATATCCGGGAAAAGGATACAATCTTTCAGTGTCCCGGTCAGGAACTGCTGTCCGTCAAACAATGCTATCGCCAGGTAGCATCCGCTTTCCGGTGCTCCGGTCACGTCCTGAAAACTGACTCCGACAGAACCGTCCTGATAAAGCACAGGAGCGAAACCGAAATTTCCTTTCGAATAAATATTGGAAGAAGCCGCTACAGAAAAGCCGTACAGGGTTTGCAAAACAACACCTGCCCCATCATCCGATGTTCCGTCCGATACTCCACCTGACGTTCCGTCCGAAGCGCCTTCTGCCACCTCATCCGCAACTTCTTCCACGACCGTAAAGTCTTTCTGTGCCGCACCGATAGGAACCACAAACGATCCATTTTCATAGGTAGCCTGCAATGAAATCGTAGCCTTTGCGGGGTCTTTCAGATATTGCGCTGCCGGAGTATTTGCCAACGACATCTTAATGGTATATCCCTCGCCATCGACATTCTTCGAAATTTCAGTAGCCGACAAGGGATAGGCGTTTTCGATATTCTTCGTATCCCATTTCACATAAATCCGGCTATTTCCCCACACTCCAAGCAGGTCCGTCGCTTCATACTGGTAGACGTAGTAAAAGAACTTCCGCCCTTCATTGGTGCTGACCAACAACTGGCAGGCACGGGGATTACCGGTTTTGTTCTCTTTCAACACAAGCAAGAAACCATCTTCTTTTGAAGCAGCCGGCACCTCCACCCAGTCGATTCCCCGCTGCACGCTCACTTTGAAATCAAACGAACTATTCACCCGTACAATCGTCTGTGAAGGAGCATTTCCGAGGCGTATCACCTGCTGGTCGGAGTCGGGAGCAAAAATATTTCCCTCCTGCGTCACTACAATTTTCTGTTCGCTATTGCCATCGCTCACGGTCACCTGCGTGGCACGTGACGTATATTCATAATTGGCTCTGACAAGCAAAGTTATCTTTTCGTTTGTCACTTCGATTACCCTGCACCAGTCCGCACCCGAAACGGCAGTTAGTTCTCCGGTAGCCTGCAAAGCCACTTCCACTGTTCCGCCTCCGGCTACCAGATCGACGTCCGCCTTCATGACGCGAAAGCCTTGTGCCGTTTCATCGTTTTCCTTGTCGCACGCTGTCATCAGCAAACAGCACGCAGATAATAACAGTATAACTAACTTATTCATCATATCATTCTTCTATTGTTTTTTTAATCAACCTGATTGCTGCAACTGCATCCGTGTATCCCATGAAAGAGGCCTCCTCATCCTGCGAGTCGTACACACCGAAGATAAATCCGGAGATTTCACCCATCCACACTCCATTGTCCACCAGATAAATGCCGTCGGTGGTAGGATAACTGATAAGACCGATTGCCGAACTGCGCAAAACATAATCATTCATCAAATCCCACATAGCCAGATATACGTAACCTCCCTGTACTTTCTTCAAGAATTGCGGCAGGATGGAAAGTCCGCCACGCGGCTTGTCGTAAGTTACCAGAATGTCATATTCGAGTCCTTTAAGCCAGTAGCTCTTGCCGTCCTCGTTCTTCACCAGTTGAATCTCCTGCGAAGCCACTTCCAGTTGGTTCGTCGCACCGTTCAGGCGGTAGAAATCCATCAAATAAGTGCCCGGATAATAGTCGTAGCTCTGATATCCGTCAATGTAGATGCCTTTCATCTTCACTCCTGTAGCTCCTTCGTCGGTACAGACAAAGCTGATTTCCTCGTTCTTCCAGACAAAATTCTGCATGGTTTGTCCGTCTATCGTCACCGGTTCGTGAAAACGCATTCCGTCGGTGGTAAACATAAAAGGTACGGTTTTCTGATACACCTTTCCAACTTCGTCATAATAGGTCACAATGAACGTATAGTTGCTGCGTAGCATTTGCCCGGTGTAGAGTCCGTCCATCCGCAGGTCGTATTCATAAAAGAAAGCATCGTCTTCCACTTTCTTTATCCGGGTGAGATATTGCTTCCACGTCTGGTCGGCAGAAAAAGCCTTCATCACGATGCGGTTGCCATATTTCTTGCCTTTCAGTTCGATACGGTCGGCGGTGGCATCGGAGATCACAAATTCGTAGTCGCCTCCGAGCGTTCCGTTCGGGTCGTCGGCCATACTTCCCTGCGGTTGCCCGAAATAATGCACCAGGTAATTGTAGGTATCGAAAGACAACATCGTCGCCTGCTCGGACTTGACGCTATAAAGCGAACTGACCGTCTCATCCGCTCCCGCTATCTGCGAAGCCATCGTCACCCGCTGGCCGTCGAACTTGCAAAGCAGGGTAATACCTCCCAGCGAGTAGTCCTTACCGACGTAATATTCCATCACCCATCCGTTGGGTGCTGCTTCCAGCAGTTCGCTGCAACGCTTCACATCGGCCGTGGCACGGTTGGCAGACGAATCGTCAAAATAATCTTCTTCCTGAAAGAGGCACGACTGCAAACCCAGGCAGACAAGGGCCAACAGGAAATATATCGTTCTATTTTTCTTCATCATAATAATGTGTAATTAAATAATCATCCAATCGTCAATCAAAAAAACAAGAGGTGACCGGCACTTATTGAATAGTGCTCAAGTCAATTTCGGTAATCTCCTGCTGGCGGCGCAGCACGATTTTACGAAGTTCGTTGAGGTCGATCCCCCATGTGTCGCGCATATAGTTATAGACAATCGTGAATTTCTTGTTGATGATGGCAGCGCCCGATTCTCCGGCTGCCGTCATCATATTGTCCCAGTAGGCCTGCGTATGCGTGACGTACATGGCTATATTTTCCACAAAATCCTCGTTGGACTGGCTCATGGCATAAGCCGTCACGAAACCGTCGGACCAGGCCACATCGTCCGTGCGGGGCATGGCACCCTGGGCGGTCATGTAGTAATACCAGTCGGCTCCCACGTATTTTCCTTCCGAGATGCGGTTGAAAGAAGGGTCGAAATTCCGTTTCTGATGCAGGATATGGGCAAATTCATGATGCATCGTTTCAAAATAATACTCGTTGAGCTTTTCGATATTGATCTTCTTTATGTTGAGGTCGTTCACGTTGTAGAGGGTGATTTTCTTCCCGCCTTCTGCCGTGCCGAGCACCATGTTACCGCTACTTTCGTAGGCGGGCGATCCGATGAGGTGGAATGTCTTGGGTACGTAGACACGGAGAAAATCCATTCCTGCCAGTTCGACGTAAGCGTCCATCCAGACGTGTTTGATGATTTTCGACAGTGCCACCGCTTTGTCATAGTCGGCGGGCACGAGGTTGTATTTATGATCGCTCTCGATATCCTTCATGCGGTACATGAAGTCGATGTTATACGGATAGGTGTAGTTGTCGAGCAGCCAGTAGTCGAAAGCATTTCTCTCCAGCGGTTCGGTAGAGAAGATGCTGTTCGCGGTGTCTATCTCGTCGTTATTGTTGCAAGCCCCCAGGCAGACTGTGGTGAGAGCAAGCAAAGAGTAAATGATCTGTTTCTTCATAATTTTCACTTTTTTCTCTGTTAGTTTCTTCTCGGGTTAGGTTGCATTCCCGCCACGATCACGTTTCGCGGAATCTGGATGGCACGGCGCAGGTCGTTCGGCGGCATTTCGTCGGTGACACGTTGAGTAGCCATGTTGCGACGGTAAATCATAATACCATACCGTTTGATATCGGGCCAGCGCATCCCCTCGTGCAGGGTAGTGACACGGCGTATATGCAGAATACAGTGAAGAATATTTTCCTGCATCCCTTCCTCGATAGTGAAATCGGGAGCAAGCTGTTTCTTGGGCGTCTGTTGCGTGAAAGGCGTGTAGAAATTCATTTTATCATAATACGCATTGATCTGGTCGGGTGTCAGGGCCGATTTATTGCGGGTGTAGGCACGTTGCCAGCTCGTGATGTCGGCAGCCGACTGGGAGTACATTTTCTTCAACGCGTATGCTTCGGCACGGCAAAGCAGGGTTTCGTCCGTTGAGAACAATACCGGCATATAATAAAGGTAGCCGCCATCATAAAGTCCGCTCTTGCGCAGGATGCTGGCTACAAATCCGGTGGTAGAGAAAGGTTTCAGATACAAATAATCCGAGCTGCCCCACAGTCCTGCAGAAAGACAGGTTTCGCTGGTGGCGAGCGTTTGGTTGTGGAAGTAACGCGGGCCTACCAGGTAGTCGCTTCCGAGTGCGCCCCAGTTGGAGACGGTGCTGCTTATCAGCAGGTTGGCCTCATTGGAAGAAGCAATATACGCATCTGCCTGCACATTTCCGTTCACGGAAAGATTGCTCAATGCTTCCCAGTCGCGGAGCAGGTCGTCGGGGTTGCTGCCCAACACACGGGTGGCAAAGTCAATCACCCGGTCGCAGTTGGAGAAATCGGGTTTCATATAATAAAGGTAGAAACGGGCGGCAAAGGCATAGGCGGCCTTGCGGGTGAAATGGTATTTGGGGACGGAATATCCGTCGTCCGAAATCAGTTCCACTCCCTCCAGGAGGTCACGCTCCACTTTCCGGTACACTTCTTCCAGCGTGCCGCGCTCGTAACGGGGAGACACGGTGGTTTCCACGTCTTCCATATAGGGGATTCCCAACGATTCGGAGGCATGAGTGTCATAAGCATTGCAGAAGATAGTTGCCAGCATGAAATGGCAGTAGGCACGGCACACCAGTGCTTCACCGCGCTGCGGGTTGAGCGATGCCGGATTTCCTTTCTCCTCTATCGCCTTGAGTGCCATGTTGGCGGCTGAAATTGCACCGTAATAACCTCCCCAAAGGGAATTGGGTGTGTCCTGATATTCCTCTTTGGTATCTTCCCAGTTGTAACATTCCTTTTCGGAAAGCTGGTAGTAACCGTAGGTGGGGCCGCTATCATCGGAGTTGTCGCTGTAGAGTTCGAACAGTTCGTTGGGCGATACGTCGGGATAGGCCGATACAAGCAGTTTGGCTATTTTCTGGTCGGTGTTCAGTTCCGTGCGGTTGTCCGGTGTTTTGTCCAGAAAATCATTGCAGGAAACGGTAGTCAGACCGGAAGCTGCGGTGAGCAGCAGCACAGGGAGTATATGGTTTATTTTCGTCTTCATCTATCGTATATTTTTTCGGGTTCTCTATTGGGGGTTACAATCACAGTCCCAGACGCAGGGTGAGGGTAAACTGACGCGGAACGGGGGATGCCACCCCTCCGGTGTTCACAAATTCGGGGTCCTGCCCGTTCAACTTCTTGTCGGCGTAGATCAGGAAGAGGTTGGTAGCCTGCAACTTGAGCGACAGGTTGGATATTTTGGCAGGAGCGATCCAGCTTCTCGCGGGCTTTCGGCTGCCCATATGCGCTCATTTCAACCGTGTATACC